>JACXTT010001282.1_pt1 | contig 42394 bp, 29 predicted proteins | sample 9270951 | NCBI WGS metagenome assembly JACXTT01 (sample SAMN15532306, study PRJNA645909) | rock metagenome | isolation source: weathered quartz diorite | place: Puerto Rico | collected 2017-06-21
CGAGAAGCTCGACTACCTGCAGTGGCTCGGCGTCGACTGCCTGTGGGTGCCTCCGTTCTTCACCTCTCCCCTGCGCGACGGCGGGTACGACGTCGCCGACTACACCAACATCCTTCCCGAGTGCGGCACCGTCGACGATTTCCACGCCTTCCTCGACGCAGCCCACGCTCGCGGCATCAAGGTGATCATCGACTTCGTCATGAACCACACCTCGGATGCGCATCCCTGGTTCCAGGCCAGTCGCACCGACCCCGAGGGCCCGTACGGCGACTTCTACGTCTGGTCCGACAACGACGAGCTGTACGCCGATGCGCGGATCATCTTCGTCGACACCGAACCGTCGAACTGGACCTGGGACCCGGTGCGCCAGCAGTACTTCTGGCACCGGTTCTTCTCCCACCAGCCCGACCTCAACTTCGACAACCCGCTGGTGATGCAGGCGATGCTGGACGCGATGGCGTTCTGGCTCGACATGGGGCTCGACGGGTTCCGGCTCGACGCGGTGCCCTACCTGTTCGAACGGCCCGGGACCAACGGCGAGAACCTGCCCGAGACCCACGAGGCGCTTAAGACGGTGCGCCGCTTCGTCGACGAGAACTACCCGGGCACCGTGCTGTTGTGCGAGGCGAACCAGTGGCCGAGCGACGTCGTGGAGTACTTCGGGCCTGAGCAGCTCGAGGATGGGACCGTCATCGGCACCGAGTGCCACATGGCGTTCCACTTCCCGGTGATGCCGCGCATCTTCATGGCGGTCCGGCGCGAGTCCCGGTTCCCGGTCTCCGAGATCATGGAGCAGACCCCGGCGATCCCGGCCAACTGCCAGTGGGGCATCTTCCTGCGCAACCACGACGAGCTCACCCTCGAGATGGTCACTGACGAGGACCGCGACTACATGTGGTCCGAGTACGCCCAGGACCCGCGGATGAAGGCCAACATCGGCATCCGGCGCCGGCTCGCGCCGTTGCTGGACAACGACACCAACCGGATGGAGCTGTTCACGGCTCTGTTGCTCTCGCTCCCCGGGTCACCCGTGCTCTACTACGGCGACGAGATCGGGATGGGCGACAACATCTGGCTCGGCGACCGCGACGGAGTCCGTACTCCGATGCAGTGGACCTCGGATCGCAACGGCGGCTTCTCTGCCGCCACTCCGGGTCGGCTGCACCTGCCGGTGATTCAGGATCCGGTTTTCGGGTATCAATCGGTCAATGTGGAAGCCGAGCTCGACAACTCCTCGTCCCTTCTGCACTGGACGCGAAGGATGATCCACACCCGCAAGCAACACCCCAGCTTCGGACTCGGCGAGTTCCACGACCTCGGCGGCAGCAATCCGTCCGTGCTCTCCTACGTCCGCGAGTACGCGTTCACCGACGAGGACGGCGTACAGCACACCGACACCGTCCTGTGCGTCAACAACCTCTCCCGCTTCCCGCAGCCGGTCGAGCTCGACCTCCGCCGCTGGGAGGGGCTGACCCCGATCGAGCTGCTCGGTGGCGTCCGGTTCCCGCAGGTCGGCGAGCTGCCCTACCTGCTCACCCTCGGGGGCTACGGCTTCTACTGGATCCGCCTTCCCGACCTGACCCCGGCGGAGGAGGCGAGCGCGTGAGCGAGCATCCGCAGCGGGCTGCCTTCCTCGCGAACCAGCGCTGGTTCGCCGGCAAGGGTCGCGACTTCGAGATCACCGGGGTCACGGTGCTGGCCGCGCTGTCGGAGCACGTGCGCATCGAACTGGTCGACGTCGCCTACGCGGACGGTGACCCAGCGACCGAGACCTACCAGATGCCGGTCTCGACCTACGCCTCTCCCCAGGAGCGACTCGGTCACGCGCTGGTCCGCGAAGGTGACGGCGAGTGGACGTACGACGCCGTCCACGACCGCGAGGCGATGGCGGCCTATCTGCAGGTCTTCGACGCCGGCCAGGATCTCGAGGGTCTCGCCGTCCACCGCCTGCCCGGTCACGAGCTCGACACCTCGACGCACTCGACCGTCTTCGGTGGCGAGCAGAGCAACTCCTCGGTCGCGTTCGGCGAGGACAGCCTGATGAAGGTCTTCCGCAAGCTGACCACCGGCACCAACCCGGACGTCGAGATCCACGAGGCCCTGACCCTCGCCGGCAACACCCATGTCGCCTCGCTCTACGGCTATCTCAGTGCCGAGGACGAGACGCTCCAGCTCGCGATGCTGCAGCAGTTCCTGCGCACCGCCAGCGACGGCTGGGTGCTGGCCCTGAGCAGCGCGCGCAACCTGTACCTCGAGGCCGACCTGCACCCGCACGAGGTTGGCGGGGACTTCGCGGCCGAGGCGCATCGCCTCGGCGCCACCATCGCCGAGGTCCACCAGGTGCTGGCCGAGAAGTTCGGCACGACCACGATCGATCCGGCCACCATCGGGCGCCAGATGACCGACCGGATGGTCGCCGCCACCGCCGTGGTGCCCGCGCTGTCGGCGTACGAGGAGGAGCTCCGGGCGCGCTTCGACGGGCTGAGTGCACTCGGCGCCCTCCTGTCGGCCCAGCGGATCCATGCCGACCTGCACCTGGGCCAGACGCTGCGCACCTCGCTCGGCTGGAAGCTGGTCGACTTCGAGGGCGAACCCGCCAAGCCGCTGGCCGAGCGTCGGCTCCCGGACTCGCCGTGGCGCGACGTGGCCGGGATGGTGCGCTCCTTCGACTACGCCGCCGCGTCGACGGCGACCGATCTCGAGGCCACCGAGCACGACGACGACCGGATCGGGCACCGGGCCCGTGAGTGGGTCGAGCACAACGTCCGGGCGCTGCTCGCCGGCTACGCCGAACAGCGGGGCGCCGCGATCACCGAGGCCGAGCTGGCAGTCCTGGATGCCTACGTCGCGGACAAGGCGGTCTACGAGGCCGCCTACGAAGCGCGGAACCGGCCCGACTGGCTGCCGATCCCGTTGGCGGCGCTGAGCCGGCTGGCCGGGCAGGGCTGATGGCCGACCCCTTGGGCGATCTCGACCTGCACCTGATCGGGGAGGGTCGACATCACCAGCTCTGGCAGGCGCTTGGCGCGCAGCCGTACGACGGTGGCACGCGCTTCGCCGTCTGGGCACCGAACGCCCGCGAGGTCCGACTCGTCGGCGACTTCAACGGGTGGGACCGCTCGACCATGCCGATGACCCTGCGAGCCGAATCGGGCGTCTGGGAACGCGACGTACCCGGAGCGGTGCCGGGCAACCGCTACAAGTACGTGATCTGCGGGGCCGACGGCGCCTGGACCGATCGCGCCGACCCGATGGCGGTGCACACCGCGGTGCCGCCCGAGACGCACTCGGTGATCTTCCGCAGCGAGCACGTCTGGACTGACCAGGCCTGGATGGACGAGCGGTCGCAGGAGCCCCGGGCGTCTCGCCCGATGTCGATCTACGAAGTCCACCTCGGCTCCTGGCGCGCCGGTCTGTCCTACGACGACTTCGCCGAGCAGCTGACCGCATACGTGGTGGAGACGGGGTTCACCCACGTCGAGTTCCTGCCCGTGATGGAGCACCCGTACGGCGGCTCCTGGGGCTACCAGGTGACGTCCTACTACGCGCCGACCTCACGCTTCGGTGACCCCGACGGCTTCCGCCGACTCGTCGACGCACTGCACCGCGCGGGCATCGGGGTGATCCTCGACTGGGTCCCGGCGCACTTCCCCAAGGACGGGTTCGCGCTCGCACGCTTCGACGGGACGCCGCTCTACGAGGACCCGAACCCCAGCCGCGGCGAACACCCGGACTGGGGAACGCTCGTCTTCGATTTCGGGCGCCTGGAGGTGCGCAACTTCCTGGTCGCCAACGCGCTCTACTGGCTCGAGGAGTTCCACGTCGACGGGCTGCGCGTGGATGCGGTCGCCTCGATGCTGTACCTGGACTACTCCCGCGAGGTGGGCGAGTGGACGCCGAACGTGCACGGGGGTCGGGAGAACCTCGAGGCCGTCGCGTTCGTCCGCGAGCTCAACGACGTGGTCGCGGCGGTGGCACCGGGGGCGATGGTGATCGCCGAGGAGTCCACCTCCTGGCCGGGGGTGACAGCGCGCACCGAGGGCGGCGGACTCGGCTTCGACTTCAAGTGGAATATGGGCTGGATGCACGACGCGCTGGGCTACGTCGCGCACGACCCGATGTACCGCGCGCACCACCACGACGAGCTCACCTTCAGCCTCGTCTACGCGTTCTCCGAGCACTACGTGCTGCCGATCAGCCACGACGAGGTCGTGCACGGCAAGGGGTCCCTGCTGCGCAAGATGCCCGGCGACCGGTGGAAGCAGGTGGCCGGCGTACGGGCGTTCCTGGCGTACCAGTGGGCGCATCCGGGCAAGCAGCTGCTCTTCATGGGATCCGAGTTCGCCCAGGACCGCGAGTGGGCCGAGTCCGGCGAGCTCGACTGGGGTCTGCTCGGCCAGGACGACCACCGCGGGGTCCAGCAGCTGGTCGGCGACCTGAACCGGACCTACACCGCCACGCCGGCACTCTGGGAGCAGGACGCCACCGGAGCCGGGTTCACCTGGCTCTCGGCCGACGACGCCGCGGCCAACGTGATCGCCTTCGCGCGGTGGGCCGTCGACGGCCAGGCCCTCGTCTGCATCTGCAACTTCTCCGGACGTCCGCACGAGGCTTACCGGCTACCGCTGCCGTTCGCCGGCACCTGGCACGAGACCGTCAACACCGACGCGACCCCGTACGGCGGCTCCGGCGTCGGGAACCTGGGTGTGGTCACCGCCATCGCCCAGCCGTACGGCGACCAGCCGGCCAGCGCGACCCTGCGGCTGCCTCCGCTGGGAACGCTGTGGCTGAGTCCCGCGCACCCCTAGGCTGTTCCCGTGCCCGCAGACCTGACACCTGTCTCCCCCGGAGTCGTCCGCGTGAGCTGGTCGATCGAGCTCCAGGCCGAGGGCCTCGGGCCATCGGTCGAGGCTGTCCGGGGCGCGCTGGCCGAGGGCTTCGGCGCCGGACACAGGAGGATCGAGGCACTGGTCGACCCTGAGGACGAGGATGCCCAGCGGATCGCGACCTTCTCCGGCCTGATGCGTGAAGGGGTGGCCCGCCAGGTCGCCGACGGCTCGGACCGGATCGTCTACGCGCGTCTGGCCGACGACACGCCTGTGGAGGACCCGATCGGATTCCGGCGCCTGCTGAACTCGTTCCTGCCACGCAAACGCGCGATCAGCCAGATGCTGATCAGGTCGACCGACGAGCGGGTGCTGCTGTGCCAGCTCACCTACAAGAAGGACTGGGACCTGCCTGGCGGCGTCGTCGAGGTCGGCGAGTCACCGCGGTTGGCGGTTTCGCGCGAGGTCACCGAGGAGCTCGGGCTCGAGATCCCGTCCGGCCCGCTGGTCCTCACCGACTGGCTGCCTGCCTGGGGCGGGTGGGACGACGCGGTCTGCCTGGTCTTCGACGGCGGCGTGCACGACGAGTCGATCACCGCCGACATCGTGCGTCAGCAGCGGGAGATCCGCTCGGCGCGCTTCTGCACGATCGAGGAGGTGCACGAGCTGTGCGCCGACTTCACCGCGCGCCGGATCGTCTCCGCGTTGATCAACGTGTCCGACCGGCCCGGGCCGGCATACACCGAGAGCGGGCAGTAGGACCTATCCGAAGCGGCCGTTGACGTAGTCGTCGGTGCGCTGGTCCTGGGGCGAGTTGAAGATCGCCTCGGTGTCGCCGTACTCGACGATGACGCCCGGGGTGTTGTGGGTGGCCAGGAAGAACGCGCACTGGTCCGAGACCCGGTGGGCCTGCTGCATGTTGTGGGTGACGATCACGATGGTGACCTCGCCGCGCAGGTCGGCGATGGTCTCCTCGATGCGCCGCGTCGAGCTCGGGTCCAGGGCCGAGGCCGGCTCGTCCATCAGCAGGATCTCCGGCGTCAGCGCCATGGCCCGGGCGATGCACAGGCGCTGTTGCTGACCACCCGAAAGGCCACCACCCGGCTGGTGCAGCCGATCCTTGACCTCGTCCCACAGGGACGCCTTCTTCAGCGACTCCTCGACCAGGAAGTCGCGTTCCGCGCGCGACGCCTTGACGCCGGTCAGGTCGAGCGAGGAGATGGTGTTCTCGTAGATCGACATCGCCGGGAACGGGTTCGGCTTCTGGAAGACCATCCCGATCCGCTTGCGGGCGTCGGTGACCCGCTGCCCCGGGGCGTAGATGTCCTGGTCGCCGATCATCACGCGGCCCGAGAGCGACGCGATCGGGACGAGCTCGTGCATCCGGTTGAGGATGCGCAGGAAGGTCGACTTGCCGCACCCCGACGGGCCGATCAACGCGGTCACCTGACCTGCGGGCATCTGCAAGGAGACCCGGTCGAGCACCTTGCGCTCCCCGAACCACGCGGTGATCTCCTCGGCGCGCAGCTCGGCAGCGTTGGTTCCGCCGCCACGGTAGGCACGCAGCGGGTCGTTGTCAGCGGCCGGCCCCGGCGTCGGGACGCTCGAGCGACGCGCACCGTTGCGGGCCCACGGAAGCCGCCGACCAGCGGTGCGCTCGTCGATCAGCTGGTCGTGCGCCGTCGGCAGGATCTGCGTCTCGCTGCTCGCGTCATGCATGGGAACTCCTGGTCATCGGATGCATCATCACATCAGGTTGGGCAGCAGGTCGCAGATCCGGTCGGCCACGGCGAGCCCGGTCGCGGTGAGCAGCGGTGCGAAGACGATCCACATCGCCGGGTGGCTCCAGCGCTTCCACGCCCAGACTGCGCCGATCGTGAGCAGGATCATCAGCTCGAGCAGCCAGGCCAGCTGGTTGAGCCGGCTCGGGTCACCGGCAAGCGGCTTCTGGGCGTCGGGGAGCGGGCCGGCCACGGTGTCCGCTGGGGCGATGTAGGCCTTGGAGACCAGCGCCGCATCGACCTTGAGGACGCCGTCCGGCAGGAACGCCGATCCGGTCGCAGTGACCAGCGTGAGCCGTCCGTCGGTGGCGCCGAGCACCGGCAGCTTCTCGCCCTTCGCGCGCTGGCCGATCACCTGGTAGGTCGACTTGCCCTGACCGGTGACCACGGTGAAGCGGTCTCCGGGCCTGAGCTTGTCGAGGTCGCCGAACACACCGCCGTACCCAGCGGCACGGCCGAGCAGGATCGAGGTCCCGGGCTGACCGGGCAGCGGCGTTTCAGGGCTGTGCCCCACGCCCATCTTCGTCTCGCGCGAGGCAGTCCCCTCGACGACGACTTCCTTGACCCCGATCTCCGGGATCGTCAGCAACGCCATCGGGGTACCGAGGGCCACGACGTTGCCGTTGACGTCCTTGTGCCCGATCGGGGTCGAGGTCGCCGCCAGATCCTCGCGCAGCTGGGCATAGAGCCGGTGCTGCGATGCGAAGTGCTGGATCTGGCTGACGACGGTCAGGTTGACCAGCATCACGATCAGCATCAGCGAGATCATCGTCAGGATCCACGAGACGACGACCAGCGTCGGGTTGAGCTGCTTCTGGCGAGGCACCCGCTGGATCTTCGGCAACCGGGCGGGCAGGGTCGGACCCTTCCGCCGCGGCGGCGCTTCCTGGAGGGTCGTCATCGGATGATCAACCCCCGGCGCCCGGAGCCGGAGGACCGGTGTGGTCCTGAGCGGTGGGCTGGTTCGGGATCGGGGCACCAACGGCCGGAGCACCGCCGGCAATCGCGGGCTTCGCGGCGCCGCGGGCGTCGATCAGCCGGGCAGCGACCGGCGGGAACAGCACCAGCAGCACCACGAACAGGATGCAGAGCATCAGCGCGAGCTGCGCCGAACCCCAGGTTGCCTGCTGCGGCAGGACGGTCGCGTTGGACGCCGACGCGGTCTGGTTGATCGGCGTATTCGTCGTGCCGCCACTACAGACTCCTGTGTCGGCGTTGCACGTGCCTGTCCCGGCTGGTGGAGTGACGCCGCTCGGAGGGGTAATGCCCGTGCCGCCGGTCCCGCCCTTGCCGCCGGTACCCCCGGTGCCGCCAGTGCCGCCGGTGCCTCCGGTCGCGCCCTTGCCACCGCCGGTGCGGTGCGCCCAGGGCGCCTGGCACGCGGCGTTACAGGCAGCCGGGAACGGAGCCGTGTCGGTGAGGATGTTGTGCGACGGGCTGTCACCGGGCCGGAAGGTCGGGTTGTTGCAGGGGTTCGTGCTGCCCGACTTCACCCCGGCCTTGGTGGCGCTGATCGTCTTCTTCGCGCTCGGGTCGGTACCCGGGATGCGGAGCACCTGATCCATCGCCGCCAGCACCAGGTTCATCGGCAGCGGCGAATAGCCCAGCGCACCCATGGTCCGTTGGCCCTCACAGAGGTCGAACGTCGAGAAGTACGACAGCGTCGCACCCTTCCCGGTGTTGAAGCTGCCGTGCGTCTGGGTCGGCACGACCAGGTAGGAGTACGCCGAGATCGGGTAGGTCCGCGGGTCCTTGTAGGGGTACACGGCCGAGAGGTCCTGGGACAGGTAGTTCTGCGAGGCCTTGTTCAGGTTGATCTTGGCCTGGGACAGCGCCACCGCGACCGCGGAGTCGGTGGGCACCGTGTAGAAGCCGGCAGCGTTCTTGATCTGCGCGACCGGGAAGCCCACGCCGAGGGCGTAGCTGTACTCGTCGTAGTTGATCGTGTACGGCGTGTTCGAGGTGTACGTCGTGACACCGTTGGACCCCGACTGGGCCGTGAAGTTCGACAGCCCCTGGTAGGGGTAGTACGACGTCGCGTGAGTCGGGCTGCACCCGGTCTTGGCGCACAGCGCGCGGTAGTCGGCCGGGAACTGGCGCAGCATCCAGAGTGTGAACTCGGCGGTCGCACCCGAGCCATCGGAGCGCACCACGACGGTGATCCGCTGGGCGGGCAACCCGACGCCGGGGTTGGTGGCAGCAATGGCCGGGTCGTTCCAGGTGGTGATCTCCCCGGCGAAGATCTTCGCCAGCGCAGCCTGCGAGAGCTTCAGCTGCGTGAAGCGCTTGCCGCCGACCGGCAGGTTGTACATGAACGACGTACCGCCGGCGACGACGGGCAGCAGGCCGTAGCCGAAGTTCGGGCGCTGGGAGTCCTGCGGGTCCGAGGTGTCACCGGTGTACGGGATCTCGGACACGGCGAAGTCGGAGAGACCCTGGGCGAAGTTCTTGCGGCCCGAGGACGAACCGTCGGGCGTGAAGTCGACCGTGACGCCCTGGGCCTTGACCGCGGCGACCCAGTCGCCGAGCGCGTTGCCGGCCCAGCTGGAGCCGTTGCCGCTGATGCGCGCGGTCGGCGGCGCCGAGGACGAGCTGCCGTAAGCAGCCCCGAAGGACGCAGTGAGGGCCACGATCGTGGCTGCGACCGCCAGCGTGATCAGCGGTCGGCGCGGGGTGCGGCGGGGCGTCATCAGGGGGCTCCCTTGATCTGTTGACTGGCAGGACGCTGGGCGTTGAGGGCCGCGGCGACCGCGGCGTGGTTGCTCTCGATGCGACCGAGGTCGCGCGCGGATCGGGTCATCCGCTGACGCAGCTGTCGGTTGCTGAGGACGCCGGCCTGCTGGCCGCCGATCAGCCGCGCGATCACGAACAGCACCAGCACGAGGATCAGCAGCAGGGCGGCCGTCGCGAAGCCTCGGGTCTGCGTGGCGATCTGCGGACTCTTGATGAACTCGAGCGCCGCGAGCGGCAGCGACTCCTGCGGCCCGTTGAACGGGTTCAGGTTGAGGTTGTTGGTCACGCCGGAGGTCAGCAGGACCGGCGCGGTCTCGCCGATGCCGTGCGCGGTCGCGAGGATGATCGCCGTGGTGAGGCCGGAACGGACCGTGGGCAGCACGACCATCCGCACCACGCTCCACTGCCCGGCCCCGAGCGCCAGCCCTGCCTCACGCAGGTTGCCGGGCACCAGGCGCAGCACGACGTCGGAGGAGCGGATCATGATCGGCAGCATCAGCACGGTGATCGCCAGCGACGCGGCGAACCCGTTGAACTGCTTGGTGATCAGCAGGATCACCGCGGCGTAGATGAACAGACCGGCCACCACCGACGGCAGCGCGGTCATCGCCTCGACAACCGTGCGGACGAGGCGGGCGTACCGGCCGCCGATCTCGTTGAGGAACAACGCCGTCGCGATACCGAGCGGGACCGTGATCGCCAGCGCGATGCCGATCTGCTCGAGGGTGCCGACGATGGCGTGCTGGACACCGCCGTCCGAGAGCGGCGCGAGCGGTCCGGTCAGGCCCATGTCGCTGGTCAGGAAGCTGAGGTGCAGCGACCCGAGTAGCCCTGCCGCCTTCCAGAACACGTAGCCGATCACCAGGGCGAGCAGGGCGACCACGACAACGCCGGCGGACGACAGGAGCACGCGGGCCAGGCGGTCGCGCACCGCCGGGCCGCGCTCGGTGATCCCGGTCAGGGCCGAGTACGTCGCCAGCATCCAGCCGAACGCCAGGATCGGCACCCACCCGTTGCCGATGATCCCGAGCACTGGTCCGACCATCATCGCGAAGGCGATCGCCGCCGCCGCCGCTCCCGGCAGGGCCAGGCGTTCGTGCAGCGACGTCTTGATCCGGACACGCTCGGCAACGGCGACGTTGGCTTCGATGTGCTCGCGCGGGACGATCGTCGCCAGCCGGACTCGCTTGCCCTCGGCCGGCGAGGGGGTCGCGTCGTGGGGGGTGGTGTCCATCATCCCTCGCTCTCCGCACCCGACCGCGATCGGGCGATGATCGCCGACGCGGTGAAGTTGACGGCCATGGTCAGCAGGAACAGGGACAGGCCAGCCGCCATCAAGGCACTGGTCGCGAACGGGTTCGCCTCGGCGTACCGCAACGCGATCAGCGCCGCCACCGTGTTCCCGCCGTTCTGGAGCACGTGGAAGTTGATGGTGAAGATCGGCGAGAGGATCAGGTAGACCGCGATCGTCTCGCCGAGCGCCCGGCCGAGGCTGAGCATCATCCCGCCGATGATCCCGCCCTTGCCGAACGGGATCACGACCGAGCGGATCATGCCCCACTTGGTGGCGCCGAGGGCATACGCTCCCTCGCGCTCGCCCGCCGGTGCCCGCGAGAAGGCCTCACGCATCATCGAGGTCTGGATCGGGATGATCATCATGCCGACGATCAGACCGCCGATGAAGGACGACGACGTGTACAGGGCCGGGTCGGGCAAGGGGTTGGACGGATCGGCCCCGTTGACCTTGAACAGCGGGATCCACCCGAAGTACTTCGAGAGCCAGAGGGCGAACGGCACGATGTGGTTCTGGGCGAACCGCAGGCCCCAGAGGCCGTAGACGACCGACGGCACGGCCGCCATCAGGTCGATGGTCGTGGTCAGAACCGTACGCATCCGGCCGCTCGCGACCTCGGTGATGTAGAGCGCGGCGCCGAGCGAAAGTGGCAGCGAGACGATCAGCGCGATGATCGCCACGACGACCGTCCCCATCAGGACGCCCGCGATCCCGAAGTGGTTGGTCTCCGGGGACCACGCCTGCACGGTCAGGAAGTTCCACAGGCCGTCGGTCTTGATCGCCGTGAGGCCCTTGGCGGTCAGGAAGCCACCGACGAGCAGCATCAGCACCAGGACGAAGGTGCCGGACAGCCTCGTGACCTGGCGGAAGGCCTTGTCGATCGGCGCGTGCGCGACGGTGATCTCGCGCGCCTCGGCGTCGTCGTAGGTGGCCACGGGGTAGTCCGGGAGGTAGGTGGCAGTCACGGGTCAGCCGATCTTCAGGGTGCCGCGGAGACGGATGGCAGGGCCGGCGAGCCCGGCCAGCAGGGCGATCCCGAGACCGACGGGCAACGGCCAGCGCGGCAGCGTCGGCCCCTTCTCCGAGGAGACGGTGATGTATTGCGTCGCGACCGTCGGGTTGGCTGCCGGCGAACCGGGTTGCGGGCCGGGAGCCGAGGGGGTGCTGCCCGGAGTCGGCGTCGAGCCCGAGGACGAATTCGTCGGTCCCGAGCTCGGCGTCGACGAGGACGGCGAGGACGGCGTCTTCTTGCGCAGCGTCGCGATGGCTGCGTTTGCCTGCGCCTTGAGCGCGGCCGTCAGCGGGGCGTAGCCGGGTGGCAACTTGCCGGTCGCATAGCCCGGGACCTGACCCACCGTGGTCACGTACTGCAGTGCGTTCGCGTACGCGGCCCGGTCAGTAGCACCCAGAGTCGGGGTGATCCCCGCGTAGACCGGCATGGTCAACGGGTAAGCACCGGCGGCATAGTCGGTCGGACCCGGCTGCACCACCCCGGCAACGCTGGTCTTGATGAAGCGATCGGCTGCCTTCTGCAGCGACGCGGCACTAGCGCCGACGCAGTGCGCGCCCGAGGTGTCGCAGAGCTGCGCAGTCGGCAGCTGGAAGCGTGCCGCCGTTGCTGCCGTGGTGATCGCCATGGCGCCGAGTCGGTCACCGGGTTGGCGCAGCTTCGGGTCCTTCCACACACCCGGGGCAGGTACGCACGAGTTGTCGAGCTCGGTCAGGCACAAGTTGCTGTTGCGCGGGAGGAAGCCGATGGCGACGTCACGTCCGGCAATCGGCATGGAGTCCACTCGCGGCAGGAAGTCGTAGACGCTGTAGGCCGGGTTGCCGGGCACGTCGGCCTCCTGCCAGCCGGGCAACGGGTACGGCGACCCGTCCGGCGGGTAGGACAGCGGAAGGTTGGCGTAGCTCGACGGGTTCGTCGTCGCGGCTCGGTCCAGGTCCTCCTGCTTGGACAATGCCGTGCGCTGGTCCAGGCACTCCTGGTAGGTCCGCGTCGAGTAGAACGGATTGATCACCATCCCGTTGGCGTCGGGGCATCCGTCGAGGAATGACCGTGCGTCCGGGTCCTGCAGGAGCCAGCTCCAGATCTCCGATGCCGCATCGGAGCGAAGCGCCTCGAGGACAAAGTGGTCCAGGCTGTTGATCGAGCTCGCGGTCACGCTGATGTGGGCAAGGTCGGGGTTCAGCCGCAGGAACTCGGGGTCGCTCGCAAGCGAACTGGGACGATCGACCATCCATCCCGAGCGTCGGAACCCGTTCTGATCGAAGATCGAGAAGGCGTAGCTCTGGGTCAGCAATTTTGCCACCAGCCGCGCATCCAGCCTCAGATTGCGGACCAACGTGCCGGATCGCAGGATGTCTGCGTTCAGGGCTGCCAGGCTCGGATACCCGCACTGGTTGCGGGCCTGGTCCTCGGTGTAGCCGCCTGCGACGGCAGGACAGAACGGCTGATAGCTCAGCGCATAGGCGATGACAGGCGCCGACAACGCCACCGGGGCATAGATGGCAGGCGTGTCGGCAGGCTGAGTGGTCAGCACCGCGGACGTCGCGCCGTTGGTGTACTCGGTCCGCGCGACCGGGTCGCCGAGCTGCGTGTAGCCGAGCGCGATGTTCTTGGCGTCGCACAGGCCAGGGGTCCAGGACGCGGCGGCCGAAGCGAGCAGCTCTGAACCAACTGTCAGGGTGCGATCCTGCCCTCCGGGGCAGCCTGCCACGATGTCGCGGAAGCCGAGCTTGACCTGCATCCGCTGGGCCCAGAGTGACGGTGCGATGGGCCCGTTCTGGTCGAGAACACCATCGACCCGCGGTACGACGACCAGCCAGCAGTTGCGGGTGCTCGTGACCCCGCGACGCAACCCGCAGCCGAGCCCCGCCGACTCGATCGACGTCTGGACCTCGAACTGACGGGTCGCGGTGCCGGTGGCGGAGAGCTGGATGTGCGAGACCTCGTTGGTCGTGGCAGCGTTGAAGAACTGGTTGTTCCCCGCGTTGGTGCTGCCGGACTTCTGCCCGGAGAGCGCCGTGAATGGCACGTCGAGACTGCCGCCCTTGTTGAAGTACTTGTCCCAGTCGCCGCCGTTCACCAGCGGGTCGGTGTTGATGTAGCGCGAGTTGGCGATCGAAAAGCCGCTGGCCCGGGCCGCAGCATCGCCGACGCCCATCTGACAGGTAGCGGGATCCGGGTTGGAGGCACCTGGATCAGGGGCTCCGCTCGGCGTCACGCCACCCCAACACTGAAAGACCTGGAGCGAGACGTTCGAGGGGAGCCCGTACGGCGCACCGCCCTTGACCCCGGAGATGTCCAGCGTGACGGCTTGGTTGACCAGGTCCTGGGTCTGCGACACCTTCATCTGCAGGCCGCCGTACCCGTTCGCCGGACCGAACGCGTTGAAGTACGAGCTGACCACGGAGCCGGTGATGTCGTCGTACGTCTTGCCTGCGGTGTGCGGCAGCTGTTGGCGCCCGTCGCGGTACACGACGCTGGAGCTGCGGTTCCCGGTGTTGTCCCAGTGCACGGTCACGGCACTGGAACTCTGCGTGGCCCCGCTCGAGTTCCAGTCAGACCCGTCGCCCGGGCCACCGGCAGCCACGGCGGCCTGGCCGCCGAACCACGCTGGAAGACCGGCTGCAGCCATCACGAGACCAGCCACCACAGCTACGGCGCGGGTCCGGCCGGTCGAGCCGCTGAGGGCCCGAACACGTACCGCCGTGGAGGACATACCAGTCTCCTTCATCACCATGTCGTCTACCGAGATTGGTTTGTCACGCCTGCACTGGACTTGTTCAGCGCAGCGCCGGGCGACAGCCTCGTCGCCCGGCACTCACGCGTCACAGTCGTGCTCAGGTCGCCTTGAAGATGACCGTCTTGCTGTTGGCGGCCAGGACCGCGCCGCTGCCGAGGTACATCGCGGTGACCTTGGTCGAGCCCCTGACCGACTTCGGGAGCTTGAAGGTCGCGACGCCGTGGGACACGGTCACCGTGAACTTCTTGGTCGGGCCCGAGGGCGGGTCGAAAACGATCGTGACCTTGCCACCGACGGTCGCTCCGGTCGCGACGATCTTGACCGTCACGGTCGGTCGGGTCCCGCGCCGGCCCTTGGTGGGCTTCAGCGTGGCGGTGACCGTCGCCTGGTAGACGGTCTTGGTCGCCGAGGAGCTCGCGTACGTCGCCGAGGACGGGTTGAAGATCGCCTGGATGACGTGCTTGCCCGCCGAGAGCGACTTGACGATGTGGGCGCTGCCACCGGAGACGGTCGCGGAGCCGAGAACCGAGGACCCGTTCTTGAAGGTGACGCTGCCGGCGACAGCCGGGCTCACCTTCGCCGTGAACGTGTGACTGGTGCTTCCGGTGATCGTCAGCGACGTCGTGGTGGCGATCGGGGCCGTCGCCGTGTGTCGGGTCTGGTCCGAGGTCAGGTACGTACCTTGCGCGGGCCCATCGGGGGCGTAGCTGACGTCATACGTCTTCGACGTGCCCGGCGTGAACCCCGGGACCTGCAGCGTCGCGACACCGTTCGTCACCGCGACCGGGGTGGGCGTACCGTCCGAGCCCCCGCTGTAGAGCGCAAAGTTCATCGTTCCGGTCGCATCGGTTGCCGTCGCGTTGAGCTTGTTCTTGACGGTCGCCGTCAGGGTCGCCGTCGTACCCGAGAAGGAGTGCGTCACGGTGACGGTCGGCTTGTAGGCGCCGACCACCTGGTAACCGGCCGAGGTGCGCAACGCATCGCCCGGCTTTCCGACGGTGGTGAACGGCAGCCACGCGGTCTCGGCCTTGCCGTCGCCTCCGACAGCGACGATGGGCACCTGGTTGCCCAGGGTCGGGTCGTTTCCATTGGTCACGAAGGCGACCAGGCTCAACGCAGTGCCGGCAGGCCAGGTGTCCAGGATCGACGTTCCCTTGGGGTGCGTCGACACAGGGTTGCCAGGCGCGTTCGAATCGTGCAGGACGAGGCTGTTGTCGTACTGCTGCACGGGCTGGCCTGCCGCGATCCAGTCCGTTACCTGCTGGAACGTCGACATGGTCATCACCGAGTCATTGGCGGCGTTGATGCCGTTCATGCTCGAACCAAGGCCCTGGGAGGGCAGCATGATCCAGCCGTCGTGGGGATGCAGGCCAGAGGTCGGGTTGAAGACCTGAGCGGCGTTCTGAGTGCCCGTGACCGTGGGGGCTTCGTTGCTGCCGTCAGCAGTCGTGGGAACGATCGCGTAGGCGATGTTGCTGGTGTCCGTGGTGCCCATCGCGGCAACCATCGCGGCGATCGACGCATCGTTGACCGTGCCGGCGCCGTCCGAGCCGTCCATCGAGAGGAACGTGCCACCGGTGCCGGTGCCGTTGTTCGAACCACCTTCGTGGCCCCACCAACCCGAGGTGATGGCGTTGGCCGGGTTTAGGGTGGCGTCACCCGTCTCGAGCATGACCGTGGCGCGCGACCCGGCCGGCTTGGCCGCATCAGCCGGGTTGGCGAGTGCACCGGTGAGCGCAAGGGCGGCGGCTACGCCTGCCACGAGCACCCGCGAACGGTTGCGAGCGAACGGGTTCAAAGACATTTCGGTCCTTCCAAGGCGCCGAGATCAAGGGCTGGTCGACGGGCGCGGGTGAGCGTCGCCGGGACGCTCGCACCCGGACACAACCAATCCCACGGGGCGTAACGAAGTGCGAACGGAATGTGAACGAGGATCAAAACTTGGGGCTGGAACAGTCGAGATCCGCCAGGACGAATCGTCAGTTTTCGTCTCCGCGTTGCGGCGTGCCGGGGCCCTGACCAGCTGCTGTTCGCATCCGCATCGTGACCAGCGCGACCCCGCCGGCCACGAGGACCAGGACGAGCACGAAGAATGTGGGCTTTCCACCCGGAAGGGACGATACGAAGCTGCTGTTGCTCGTGCCGTTGGAGCCCTTTCCGGACGTACCTGTCGCACCACCGGCAGCTGACGGCGTACTTCCGGACGAGGGTCCCGATGACGGAGCCGGGGTCGGCGCGACCCTGGGCCTCGCAGCGACGCCGGGGCCGGTGCCTGCGCCGGTCAGCACCTTGTAGCCGCCGGACGTTCGCGCAGGATTCGTCGGGCTCGCGACCGTCTCGAACGTCAACCAGGACGTCAGCGCCCGACCGTCAGGCCCGACCTTGACGGTCGGCATCTGCGGCATGGCCTTGTCGAAACCGTCGGAGACGTAGAACACCAGGCTGATCTTCGTGCCCGCGGGCCACCGGTTCAGGATCGACGTGCCTTCCGGGGTTGCCGAAGGGTGCGTCAATCCGCTCGGCGAGATGTCGAGGACGTTCAGGTTCTTGGTGAACCCCTGGACAGGCCGCCCCGCGTTCCACCACTTGGTGTACTCGGCAAGGTTCGACACCCAGCTGACGAAGTCGTTCGCATTGGTGTTGCCGTTCATCGAACTGCCGACGCCCAGGTCCGCAAACCACGCAAAGGCCTGTCCAGCCGTCTCGCCCTTGGTCACGTGGGGGCGCTCAAGATGGCCGTCGGCGCTGTACGGCACGAATGCCACCCGCATCGAGCTGAAGTCACCGCCATCAGCCAGCGCCTTGTGGACAGCAGCAGTGGTGGCGTCGTCGACGAGTCCGTGACCGTCGGACAGGTCCAGAGACAAGAAGGTCGGTCGTGCTCCCTTGTCGCCCTTGCCTCCTTCATGTCCCCACCAGCCGTGCAAGTTGGCATTCCAGGGTTGGCCAGTCACATCGTGGGTCTCGAGGATGACCTGGGCGAGTGACCCGTGCGGAGTCCTGGCCTCGGCCGACGCCACCAGGAGCAGTGGGGACGCAAGGAGCGCGGCGGCGATCGATGCCGCAACCCCGCGCATCAGGCGGGACGTACGGGTGTTCCGAGACATGGGGTTCATCCTTGGCTTCGTCGGAGTTTGTTCAGCATGGTCGTGAACCAGCTGGCTGTCGGAGCGGCATCGTCGGGCGCGGCGTGCTTCGGCTTCGGTGCCGCAGCAGCCAGGGCGCGTTCACGGGCCACGATCCTGCGGTGGCGCTCATACCGCCAGCCTCCACCTGCGAGCGCCAGCAGCACCAGCACGATGATGATGATCAGCAACCACGGCAGCGCCCAGAAGCCGGTCGAGGCTGACACGTCCGGGATCGCCTTGGTGTAGCTCGGGTCGACCGCGACCGGGTGCAACGTCACGGTCGCCTTCAACCGCCCGAGCCCGAACCGCTTGTCGAAGACCTGGGTTACCTGCAGACGCGAACCGGGCAACAGGTCCTGCAGCTTGGCGGGGTGTGCGACCAAGGAACTGGCCGGGCAGAGCAGGTGCCGGATGATGCACCGGTCGATCGACACGTCCTGGGTCACGTTGAGGCGCAGGTTGCCCTTGTTGTGCACGAAGTACGTGACCGTGTAGAGGCCACGGCCCAGTGGGTCCCACTGATGCGTGTACGACGCGTGCAGGTCCTCCACGCTCACGTCGGGCGTCAACGTGCCCGTCAGGGAGAAGTACGCGCGAACGCCGATCCGCTGGTCGAGGGTGACCTTGGCGCCCTTGGTGTTCTTGCTGGTCGACTTCAACGAGGCGACCACACCACCGACGTGGTCACCCGGTGTCGCAGTCCTGGGGACGTGGACGTCGAAGGTCACGTAGCGGATGCCGTAGGCCTTGGTGGTGCGGCCCGGGATGACCACCTTGCCGCCCTTCGGGACGTGCATCGTGATCCAGGATCCGGCGTCCGCCGGCGGAGCGTTGCCCGGCAGCAGACCGAAGGCCCCGTCGGCGCTCTGGACTGCGTCGGTTGCGTAGACCTGCAAGGTCAACGGCTTCGTGTCGTAGTTGAAGAGGGCGACCCGGTCGCGGATGGTCGCTCCGGGATCAGCTGAGTAGACGAGGTAGGCACGACCGTCGACGACCTGCTTGGCAGGCACGATGTTGGCCGGGCCCATACCGAATTTCAGGGTGCCATCGGTGTTCTTGACGGTGCCGCTGCCGGGCGCCGGCGGATGGCCGGTGTCGGCCTGGGCGATCCCGAGCGGGACGAGCAGCAGGGCTGCGACAAGCGCGACGAGCAGGACCGTGACGGTCCTGCGGGCGCGGCGGGAGGTGATGGGTGCGTACATGAGTGGGGGCGGAACCTTTGTACTCGAGTGGCTGTGTTCGATCGGATGGAGTGGCCCGCCCGGGGTCGGTGGGGCGGGTGCCCGAAGGCACCCACCCCACCTGTGCAGGAGACGCGTCCGTCCCCTCCGCCCCCAGGCGGTCTTTAGTGCGTCAGGACGCGGTGAACGTGATCGTGCCCGTGTAGAGGCCGCTCACCGTCGTCGTCGGCGCGTACAGCGTCAGCGTTCCCGCGTAGGTCACGTTGCTCGGGCCCTGGTTGGCCGAGAACACCGTGTGCGGGGTACCGCCCAGACCCAGCGAACCGGTGTCGGACACCGGGACGGGAAGGGTCGGGACCGGGTTGCTGAACGTGGTGATGACACCGATACCCGGGTTGCTGCCGGCGGACGCGATGAGGTTGGTCAGACCAAGGTTCTCACCGTTGATGAAGTGTCCGCCGCCGTCGCTCATGTTGCCGGCGAGCGCGGTCAGTGCCCACGGCAGCGCGCCGTCGCGGGTGTCGACCACGTTGATGCCGGTGAACGGAGCCGAACCCTTGTAACCGTCAAGCGCGGGCGTCAGGGCCAGCGTGCCGATGTTCAAGGGGTTGGCCGGGGTGTACGGCGTGGTCACCGTGATCGTTCCGGTCGGGATCGTCGCTTCGATCGACTGGACATCGACCGAGACGCCCGACGGCGGCGCGAGGGTGAAGGTGACCGAGCCGTTCGAGCCAGCGAAGCTGGTCGAGGTCGGCGTGAAGAAGGCCGTCACAGTGTGGCTGCCCGGGACGGTGAAGGTGTGGTTCGCGGTAGCGAAGCCAGTGCCGTCAACGTTGATCGGACCGGCGACGGTCACGCCGCCGTCCTTCCAGACGACCGAACCCGGGGTGGCCGGGGTCTCCTGGGCGGTCAGCACGACGGGAGCGTTCACGTCCGCACCGGGGGTGGCCCCAGCGGCGGTCGTGGTTCCGGTCGCGGTGATCACGTAGGACGTGGCCGGCGTGGAGGTCGACGTGTTGAACGCCAGAGCGGTCGTGTTGGTCGGGGTGTAGACCGCCGTCAGCGAGTGCGTACCGACCGGCAGGGTCACGCCGGTCAGCGTGAACGCTCCACCGGTGAGCGTGCCCGTGCCGAGCGAGCTGGCACCGTCGAAGAACTGAACCGAACCGACCGGAACGTCCGTGCCCGAAGCCGGGGCAACGGTGGCGGTCAGGTTGATCGACGTACCCACGGCCTGCGGCGAAGGCACCGAGGTCGTCAGCGTGGTGGTGGTGTTCTGGGCCACCGCGCCGAAGGCGTTGTCGACGTAACCGGCCGAGGTCCGGAGCGAGTCGCCCGGCTTCTGGACGGTGTCGAACGGCATGTAGGCCGTGATCGCGTGACCCGAGCCATCGACCGCGACGACAGGCTTGCCGTTCACGTTCGCACCGGTGGTCTTGTAGAACACCAGGCTGATGTGCGAGCCGGCGGGCCAGCGGTTGAGGATCGAGTGACCCTGCGGCGTGGACGAAACCGGCTGACCGGGCGCGCTGATGTCGAGCAGCTGCAGGCTGTTGTTGAAGCCCTGGAGAGGCTGTCCGGCGCTGAACCATGCGTCGTACTCGGCACCGGTGGAGACCAGTGCGACCGAGTCGTTGGCGTTGGTGTTGCCGTTGAGTCCGGTCTCGACGCCCGCGTCCATGAACCAGGGGAAGACCTGGTCGACGGACTTGGTGCCGGTCACCGCGGGACGCTCGGCGGAGCCGTCGGCCGACGTCGTCACGAAGGCGACACCCACCTTCGACAGGTCAGGGAACGTGGCCGCAAGGTTCGGGTCCGCCAGGTTCAGGTCGAGGAACGACGTGAGCGTGCCGGTGCCGTTGCTCGGGGTCTCGTTGCCCGTTGCGTTGACGGTGCCTTCGTGACCCCACCAACCGTTGTGGATCGAGTCAGCGACACCACCGGAGGCGCTGGTGTTGACGACAACCTCGACCGGCGAGCCGGGGGCCGCGTGGGCGAACGCCTGTCCGCTGGTTGCCGCGACGATGCCCAGGGGCAACGCGGCTACCGCGACAGAAGCGGCAACCCGCCGCCATCCGCGGTTATTGAGACTTGTGCGCATGACACTACTTTCTCTATGGGGAGTTGAGTTTCGGTGTGCACTGCAGGCCTCGTGCAGGGGAGCACGGGACCACCCGAGCCGTCGCTCAGGTGAAGCCTCGCCAGGGGGATTGATCCGCTTCCGTCGTGGTTGTCGGACCGGGTGTGCCCGGCCCGACAACCACGAGTGGAAGCTGCGTTACCTCAGGGGTGGATCAGGAGAAAGCACCGTCAAGGAAGTTGGCGGTGTTACCGGCGTACGACAGCGAGCCGAAGCCGAAGGACCGGATGACGGCCTTGGCGTTGGCGCCACCGAGCGACGACAGGATCGACACGAGTGCCGTCTGCTTCGCGGTACCGGTCAGGAACGCGGTCGGGACCACGTCGAAGGTGTCGCGGTTGAAGACACCCGCACCGGTCGCAGGAACCGCGTTGAAGTCGCCAACACCGTTCTTCGCGCCGTAGAGCGTGCCCGGGGCCAGCGTCGGAGCCGTTCCGGTCACAGCGGTCGAGCCGTTCAGCGACGCCAGGGTCAGGCCGCCGGTCGTGTCGACGGGCGCCTTGCCGTTGCCCTGAGCGATCCACTGCGCTGCCGAGAACGGCATCAGGTCACCGTTGTTAGGAATCGACGTACCGTCGTTCTCCGGCACACCACCAGCAGCCGGGAGGCCCGGGTCGGTGATGTACGGCGCCTCGGCACCGATCGAGTTGCTCACGCCGATGGCAGTCAGGAAGAACTTCCGGGTGCCCGAGCCGCTCTGCGGGATCTTCGGGTGGACCTGGACGCCGTTGATGAACACCTGGGTGCTCGCGGTCGCAGGCTGAGCCGAGAACGTCACGACCGGGTCGGCCGCGTTGTCGACGCCCGAGTACAGCTCGGTGAGCTGGCCAGTGGTCAGGTTCAGGCTGGTGCCCAGGGTGCTGTACGAGCGGTACGCAATCGAGACCGCGTCACGGGCGAACGGCAGGTACTTCAGGCCGGTGCCGGTAGCAGGGCCGCCGGAGGAACGGGCGAAGTCGACGTCCTCGTGGGTCAGGGCAGCCGAGGTGGTGCCGCTGAACGGGTACTTCTGGGTCGGGTGGTCGGTCGTGTCCCAGGTCGCGCTGAGCGCCTTGACACCCTCACCAGAACCCGACGGGCGGATGAACCAGTTGCCGTTGGTCTTGGTCTGGATGTAGACGTTGCCGGTCGTGAGGTCGGTGGCCGGCGGGTTGGGGAACGCGTTCCACGAGGCGATCGACGGGGCCACGGCACCGAAGTCGTTGGTCAGGCCGTTCCAGACGTCCTGAATGGTGTCCGAGCCGACTGCGGCGTAAGGACGGGTCGGGTCGGCCATCGCGGCCGGGATGGTGGTGGCAATGAGGCCGGCGGTGGCGGTCAGGGCGACCATTCCACCGGCAAGTGCCTTGTTGAGGTTCTTCAGCTTCATAGTGGAGCTGCCACTCTCTTCTCGAGGGGTGCGGACCGCGGGATTGCGAAGCCCGGCAGGATCGCAGCCCACTGCTGGCGAGTCTCGGGGAATGTCGTCGCCAGGGCAGGCCGGAGCCAGGAGCAGTACACAGTCGGCCGCGAAACCTAAACAGGTAACAAGCCCCAACCTTGGGGGAACAACGGGTGAACCGCGGGAGCCGATCGAGCCCGATCCGTACATCAAGGTCAAAATCGCGGCTCACGGTCGCGCGGTATCGTGACCGCCATCTGCTGGCAACCCCGGAGGGCAACATGAGTAACCAGGCGATCGAGCGCCTCGATGTCGACGACTTCTGGACCAAGGGCTACGCGGTCCTCCCCGGGATGTACTCGCCCGAGGAGATCCAGGAATTCCGCAAGGCTGCCTACGCCACCAAGGACGACGGCGGCGACCTGCTCGCCAACCCGCAGCTCAGCAGCATCCTGACCGACGGCCGGATGATCCAGGTGGCGCGCAAGCTCCTGGGCACCGACGTCATCCACTACGGCGGCGACAGCTCCTTCACGATCAACGGAACCCAGCGCGGCTTCCACAAGGACAACACTGACCGCCAGGACGCCAACGGACCCGACTGGACCCAGGGCCGCTACACGCAGCTCCGGTTCGGCATCTACTGTCAAGACCACACCAAGCACACCGGTGGTCTGAACCTGCGTGAGGGCTCGCACGAGTGGGTCGACCACAAGGTGGGTCCGAACCGGTACGTGAAGGTCAAGCCGGGTGACCTGGCCGTGTGGAGCATGCGGATCACCCACTCGGGCAACGGCATGCTGCTGCGCTGGCCGTTCAAGGAGGTCCCGCTCCCGATGGAGCACGACAAGTACCCGGCCTGGAAGCGCACGAAGGCCGACGGCGACCGGATCGCGATCTTCGCGCACCTCGGAGCCGACGACGCCCACGCCAAGCGGTACGGCGACTACCTCAAGACCCGCACCTACATGGTGAACCGCTGGCGCAAGGCACCGTACGACGCCGAGACCCTGGCCGCGGCGGCGGCCGCCGGCCTGAAGGTGCGCGACATGCCTGCCGAGGTCATGAACGACCCCGAGGCCGGCCTGCTCAAGGACTGGAAGCCGTTCGCGTACTGAGCAACGGCGAGCGGATCGGGACAGGTGAAGCTGGTGCGCGCAGCAGCGTCACCAGCACACCGACGAGGACGACCACCCCACCCACCAGCTCGGTGGGTCGGGGCACCTGGTCGAGCAGCGCCCACGCACTAAGCATCGCAACGGGCGGCGCGATCAGCACGAACGGCACTACAGATGACGCCGGGTACCGCGCCAGCAGCCCGTTGAAGATCGAGTAGCCGACGAGCGACGCCAACCCGGCGGTGTAGAGGGTCGAGGCGACCGCGTGCCAGCCCAGGTGCCCCAGCGCATGACCGACCCGGCCCGGACCGTCAACGCCCAGGCTGAGCAGCAGCAACGGCACCGGGACCACCAGCGAGGACCAGACCGCGAGCGAGAGTCCCGAGGCGATGCTCGCCCGACGCGAGACCACGTTGCCGATCCCCCACGACAATGCGGCAGCGACGCAGATCAGCAAGGCACCCAGGGGGATGTGCCCTCCACGACCGATCCCGACCACGACGAGGCCGGCAGCCCCGATCACGATGCCGACGAGCTGGCGCGAGGTCGGACGCTCACCGAGCCAGCCCGCCGCGATCAACACCGTGAAGAGCACCTGTGCCTGCAGCACCAGCGCGGCCAGGCCGGGCGGCATGCCGAGGTGCATCGAGGTGTAGAGCAGACCGAACTGGCCCAGCGACATGAATGCGCCGACGGCCGCGACCGTGCGCCAGGGAGCCTGCGGTCGCGGCACGAAGAACACGGCGGGCACCAGGACCGCCGTGAAGCGCATCGCGACGAAGAGCAACGGGGGCACGTCGTGCATGCCCCACTCGATGACGACGAAATTGAAGCCCCAGATGGTTGCGACGAGGATCGCGAGGAAGACGTGGCGGGGGCTCATGGTGTCCATCCTGCCCGTACTGATCATGTAGCACCAGCGAATAGATCTGTACAGATCCATGTAGCATCACTACATGATGGATCTGGCTGCGTTGCGCTCCCTCGAAGCCGTCGACCAGTTCGGTTCGGTGATCGCCGCGGCCGAGGCGCTGGGTTACACCCCGTCGGCCATCTCCCAGCAGATCAAGCGCCTCGAACGGCAATCCGGCGTCGAGCTGCTCGAGCGCGTCGGCCGCGGAGTTATCCTCAGCGGCCCGGGACGGGTGCTGGTCTCCGAGGGTTCGCGGATCGCGTCGGAGCTCGAACGACTGGAGACGGATCTGCACGCCCACGCTGGTGGCGTTGCCGGCGAGCTGGGCCTGGTCGGTTTCTCCACCGCGATGCGCGGACTGATCGGCCCGGTGGCCGCTGCGGTGATGGCGGCGCACCCCGATCTCCGGCTCCGGCTGGCCGAGGTCGAGCCGTGGGATGCTGTCGAGCGGGTCGCGACCGGCCAGGCGGATCTCGCTGTCGTCCATCGCTGGGGTGACGTCCCGATCGACATCCCTGACCACCTGGACCGCCGTACGGTGCACCGCGACGAGGCCGAGGTGATCGTGCACGCCGGACACCGCCTGGCTGCACGCAAGAGCCTCACCCCCAAGGACCTGGTCGACGAACGCTGGATCGCCACCCCCGAGGGGACGATCTGTCGCCAGTGGCGCTCCCGGATGTACGCCGGCACCGGCCCCCTGCCCGCGATCGAGCACCCCTCGATGGAGTTCGACTCGCACCTCGCGCTCGTCGCCGCTGGACTCGGGATCGCCCTGGTGCCGAGACTAGGCCGCTCCGAGCTACCCGCGGACACGGTCGCGATCCGGGTCCGCGAACCCAGGCCTGAGCGCGAGGTGATTGCCGTGTGGCGTCGCAGCCAGGGCCGCTCCCCCGCAGTCGTCGCCCTGGTGGAAGCCCTCGCGAAGGCCGGCCGGGCTAGGCGGTCTGGAGCACGTACCCGCGCTTGATCACGGTCTTGACCAGCGGGTGCGGCCCGAGCGCTTCGCGCAGCCGGGCGACAGCGACCTCGGCCGTGTGCGGGTCCGCGGACTCCCCCGGGAGAACCGCGAGCAGCCGGTCGCGACTGACGACTTCACCGGGGTGCAGAGCCAGCCTGCGCAGGATCGCGAGTCCGTTGGGAGACAGCGGTAGCACGCCATGATCCAGGGTCGCCGCCGAGGCGCGCACGTGCAGGACACCTGAGGGGGTCATCACGCTATGCGCTTCGTCGCCCAGGGTGAGGATGACCAGGCGGACCAGGGCACCCATCCGCGAGCGTTCCGGGTAGACCGGGCCCAGGCCGGCGTTGACCAACGGATCGGCCGTGACCGGACCGACTGCGGCAACCAGCAACCGACGGGCCGCCACCAGCTCCCGGACGATCTCGGTGATGCCCTGGCTCTCGAGCTCGGCGATCCACGCGATCGCCGCCGGAGCGGAGGTGAACATCACCGCGTCGAATCCCCCTGCCGCCACCTGGAGCGCCGTCTCGGTCACCGCGTCGGGATCGCCTGCCGGACCCCAGCGGTAGACCTCGAGCGGGACCACCACCGCACCCCCACCGACGAGCTGGGCCTCCAGGTGCGGATCGCCGGCGCCGTGGTGCTGGACGGCGATGCGTTCGCCGGCGACACCTTCGGCCAACAGGAACTCCACGAGCTCGGCGGAGGTCTCGGACTCCGCGACCCAGTCGGCCTTGAGACCGACCGCCTGCAGAGCCCCCCGGGCCTTCGGTCCGCGTGCGACCAGTCGGGTGCTCTCCAGGGTCGCGACCAGCTCGTCGTACAGGCCTGCCGCCTCGGCGGTGTCCATCCAGCCCCGGAACCCGATCCCGGTGGACACCACCAGCCCCCCGCCCGGGTCGGCCAGGATTCCGCGGGTCCGCCGCAGCAGCCCGTCCTCGTCGATGTGCGGCACCACACCGAGGGCAGGAGCGACGACGACCTCGGCCCCGCGACGGGTGAGTGCGGCGGCGAGTTCGTCCGAGCGGCGTTGTGCCGTCACCAGGATCCTGGTGCCGGCGAGGACCGGGGTGAGTTCGGTCATGGGGCTCCTAGGCAACCAAGGGGGTGGAGCTCGGGACGGGATGGACGTAGACCACGCCGCCGGCGATCCAGGTGCGGTAGACCGGGAGCGAGGCGGATGGATCAGTGAGGCACTCGCCGGTGGCGAGGGCGAAGACGTGCTTGTACATCGGGGATGCGACGGTGTCGCGCTGGTCGGCGCCTTGTCCCACGGAGCCGACGATGCCGCGCGCGATCACGTTGGCGTCGGCGAACGGATCCCGATGACCGACCGCGTAGACGAAGTCGGCCGGCTCCCCGTTCTCGTCCGTCCCGGTGACCCGGAAGAGCGCCACCTGCTGGTCACGCACCAGCACCGCGACACCCCGCTCGGGGATCAGCTGACCCTTCGTGCACACGGCAACCCAGTCACTCATGCCCGCACCTCCAGTCGTGTCCCGGCGATCAGCGTCCCGCGTTCGGCCGGCGTCGCCGGTCGGCGTTGTCCGCGTTCGGAGACGTAGCTCAGGTCGGGATCGCCTGCCTCCGGCGCGTTCACGAACGAGACGAACTGCGCGAGCTTGTCGGGGTCGGCCAGCGTGGCCGCCCACTCGTCGCGGTAGCTGGCCACGTGCGCCGCCATCGCTGCGTCGAGGTCGGCACAGATGCCGAGCGAGTCCTCCAGGACCACGGCACGGATCGCGTCCATCCCGCCCTCGTGCGTCTCCACCCAGGGAGCCGTGCGCTGCAGCCGGTCGGCGGTGCGCACGTAGTACATCAGGAACCGGTCGATCGTCCGGATCAGCGTGTCGGTGTCCAGGTCCTCGGCGAAGAGCTGCGCGTGCCGTGGCGTGAACCCGCCGTTGCCACCGACGTACATGTTCCAGCCGTTGTCGGTGGCGATCACGCCGACGTCCTTGCCGCGCGCCTCGGCGCACTCGCGGGCGCAGCCCGAGACACCGAGCTTGAGCTTGTGCGGTGAGCGCAGACCCCGGTAGCGAAGCTCCAGGTCGATCGCCAGCCCGACGGAGTCCTGCACGCCGTACCGGCACCAGGTGGACCCGACGCAGGACTTCACCGTGCGCAACGACTTGCCGTAGGCATGTCCGGACTCGAAACCAGCGTCGACCAGACGTTTCCAGATCGCCGGCAGCTGCTCGAGCCGTGCCCCGAAGAGATCGATCCGCTGACCCCCGGTGATCTTGGTGTACAACCCGAAGTCCTCGGCGACCTGACCGATGGCGATCAGCCCGGCCGGCGTGATCTCGCCAGCCGGCACCCTCGGTACGACGGAGTAGGTGCCGTCCTTCTGCAGGTTCGCCATCACGTGGTCGTTGGTGTCCTGCAGCCGCGCCTGGTCGGCGTCGAGCACGTGACCGGTGCCGAGCGACGACAGGATCGAGGCGACCACCGGTCGGCAGATGTCACAGCCACGACCGGTGCCGTGCTGGCCGATGATCTCGCTGAAGGTGCGCAACCCTGTCACCGAGATGATGTCGAAGAGCTGCGCACGGCTGAACTCGAAGTGCTCGCACAGCGCGTTGCTGACGGTGATCCCGGACTTCTCGAGCTCCGCGGCCATCAGCGTCTTGACCAGCGGCAGGCAGGAGCCGCAGCTGGTGCCCGCCTTCGTGCACGCCTTCACGCCGGCGAGGTCGGTGCAGCCGCCCTCGCACACCGCCGACCGGATCGTGCCGGCCGTGATGTTGTTGCACGAGCAGACGGTGGCCGCATCGGGCAGCTCACCGAGGACCGGCGCACCCGAACCCTCGGGCAGAAGCCAGGCGTTCGGGTCGCTCCCGAGCTCGGCACCGAGCATCGGGCGCAGCGACGCGTAGGCGCTGGCGTCACCGACCAGCACGCCACCGAGCAACGTCTTCGCGTCGTCGGAGACGACGAGCTTCTTGTACACACCGACGACCGGGTCCGCGTAGGTGACCTCGAGGCTGCCCTCGGCCTGCGCGAACGCGTCCCCGAACGACGCGACGTCGACGCCGAGGAGCTTGAGCTTGGTGCTGGTGTCAGCTCCCGGGAAGGTCGCAGCACCACCGAGCAGGCGGTCCACGACGACCTCGGCCATCGTGTAGCCGGGGCCGACCAGGCCCCAGGTGCGTCCCTGGATGCAGGCAACCTCACCGATCGCGTAGACGTCGGCGGCGACCGTCAGGCAGCCGTCGTCGACCACGACACCACCGCGTTCGCCGAGCACCAGACCGGCTTCACGGGCGAGCTCGTCGCGCGGTCGCACGCCCGTGGCGAACACGACGACGTCGGCGTCGACCACCGAGCCGTCGGCGAACTCCATCGCCGAGACCCGTCCGTCTGCACCCGCGTGCAGCGCCGCCGACGCGGTCGAGGTCAGGACGGAGACGCCCATCGACTCCACGATGCGGCGCAACGCTGAACCGCCGCCCTCGTCGACCTGCAACGGCATCAGCCGGTCCGCGAACTCGACGACCGTCGTCGCCACCCCCAGACCGTGCAGCGCACCGGCCGCCTCGAGGCCGAGCAGCCCGCCACCCACGACCACGCCCGTGACGCCGGTCCCGCGCTCGAGCACCCAGGCCTCGAGCGCCTGGACGTCCGCGATCGTGCGGTAGACGAACGTGCCCGGCAGGTCCGCACCCGTCACGGGTGGCACGAACGCCGACGAACCGGTGGCGATCACCAGGGCGTCGTACGGCTCGTCGCGTCCCTCGACGCGAACCGTGCGGCCCGCAGTGTCGATCGCGGTCACCGGGGTGCCGAGGTGCACCTGGATCGTCGGATCCGCCTCGAAGACCTGCACCCCCAGGAGCAGGTCTTCAGGGGTCTGTCCGGCGAAGTAGGACGTCAACGCCACCCGGTCGTACGGCGCGTGCGGCTCCTCGCAGTACAGGTCGACGGACCAACGGCGTTCGGTGTCACGGTCGCGCAGCGCCTCCACGAGGCGGTGCGCCACCATGCCACCACCCACGACCACGAGTCGGTTGGAGAGCGCGCGGTCGTCCGTGCTGGCCAGTGAAGGGTGAGTACTGGACATGTCAGGCACCTTAGGTAGTCGATTCAACGGGCGTGTTTCGTGGTGTTACAGGCGTGCTACGGATCTCGGTGGCGTCGGACGCGACCTCGGTTTCGGGATCACTGGCGTTCAGCCAGTCGACGAGGCCGCACACGACCTCGCGACAGCCGCCGCACCCGGTGCTGGCCCGGGTCTCCTCCGCGACGGCGTCAGCGGTCCGCGCACCGCCCTCCCAGGCGGTGACGATGTCCTTCTTGGTGACGCTGCTGCAGCGGCACACGGTCGTCGCCCCGGGCATCCGCACCGGCGAGGTCGGCTCCTCGCTGCGACCCTCGGGCACCAGCATCGTGAGCGGGTCCAGCGGCAACGGCGTACGCCGGTCGAACGCCACGGTCAGCGACGCCGAGATCTCCGGCGCTCCCAGGCAGGTGACGCCCACCAGTGCGTCCTCGCGGATGACCAGTTCGACGTAGCGACGGGTGCCGCTGTCGGTCACGGTGACCAGCCGGTCGTCGTCACTCGCCTGGGACGAGCGGACCCCCATCGTGACCAGGTCGACCCCGGCTGCCTTGAGCCGCACAGGCTCGGCGACCGGCGCTTCGACCGGCGCTGCCGCGATCGACGCAGTGCCCGCCACCAACGAGGCGACGAGTCGCTCGGCCTGGCTCCAGCCGGGCGCCAGCAGCCCGGTCATCGGATCAGGACTCTGGGCGCAGTCCCCGATCGCGTGCACGCAGCTGTCCGCCGTGGTCAGATCCGCGTCGACCACGATCCCGCGCTCGACCGCCAGACCCGCATCGGCAGCGAGCCCGATGTTGGCGCGGACCCCGCAGGAGACGACCATCAGATCGGCCGCCAATAGCCTGCCGTCAGCGAGCCGGACGGCGACGATCTCGTCGTACGCGCTGATCACCTCGGCGATGCTGGTGCCTGTGATGACGTCGACGCCGAGGTCACGCAGTCGGCCGGCGAGCATCCGCGCCGGACCAGCGTCGAGCTGGGTGGCCATCACGTGGTCGTCGAGGTCGATCACCGTCACGGGCACTCCGCGCCGACGCAGTCCGCAGGCAGCTTCCAGGCCCAGCAGACCACCCCCGAGCACGACCGCGTGCTTGGCGTTGATCGCCCGAGCGGCGATGTAGCGGCAGTCGTCCAGGGTGCGCAGCACGTGCACGTGGCGAGGGTTGCGCTCGAGGCCCTCGATCGGCGGCACGAACGCGCGGGCGCCGGTCGCGAGCACCAAGCGGTCGAACCTGGTCGACGTACCGTCGTCGAGCAGCACTCGCCGTCCGGGCAGGTCGAGCTCGACGGCCGCAACCCCGCGCGAGAATCGGACCCGCTCGGAATCCGGCAGCGGCAAGCTCAGGGCCTTGAGGTCGGCGCGCCCGGCCACCACCTCGGAGAGCAGGATCCGGTTGTACGGCTCGTAGGTCTCCTCACCGATCAGCTCGATCTCGAAGCGACCGATCCGATCGGCGCGGGCCAGCTCGTCGACGAAGCGGTGGCCGACCATGCCGGCTCCGATCACGACGACCTTCTCAGCGGGCGAGCTCATGGACTGCCTCCCTCGGTACCTCTGCCTCGACACGTTCGATCGCGACGGCGCAGACCTTGAACTCGGGCATTCCCGAGATCGGATCCGTCGCCGCGTTGGTCACGCCGTTCGCCATGCCCTCCCCCGACCAGTGGAACGGCATGAACACCGTGTCCGGTCGGATCGTGGGGGTGATCCGGGCACGAGCCACCGCAGTCCCGCGCAGCGAGGTGACCCGTACGTCGTCCCCGTCGTCGATCCCGTAGCGCGCGGCCAGACCGGGGTGGATCTCCACGAACGCAGCCGGTGCCGACTTGCGCAGCGCAGGGACGCGCCGCGTCTGCGCACCCGACTGGTACTGCGCCAGCACCCGTCCCGTGACCAGGTAGACCGGGGCGTCGGCCCGCAGGTCATCCTCGGGCGCACCGGGCGCAACTGCAGTCATCCGGGCCCGACCGTCGGGGTGGCCGAACCGGCGGCCGAAGATCCGCGGGCTGCCCGCCGATCCGATCGGCACCGGCCAGTGGAAGCCGGCGACCTCGGTGTCGAGGACGGCGTGCGAGAGGCCGGAGTAGTCCGCAACACCGCCCGCACTGGCGCGGGCGAGCTCGTCGAAGACCAACGCCGGCTCGCTGTCGAACTGCACGTCCGAACCGAGTGCACGGGCCAGGTCCGCGAGGATGGCGAGCTCGCTGCGCGCCTGCCCCGGCGGGTCGATCGCCTTGCGCCGGCGCAGGATCCGGCCCTCCAGCGAGGTCATCGTGCCCTCCTCCTCGGCCCATTGGGTGACCGGCAGGACGACGTCGGCGAGCATCGCGGTCTCGCTCGGGACGAAGTCGCAGACCACCAGCAGGTCGAGCGCCTCGACCCGGGCGCGCACGGCCATCGCGTCCGGCGCGCTGACCAGGACGTTGGCGCCGTGGACGAACAGCGCCCGCACCTCGGTGCCGAGCTTGCCGAGGAGCTGGACCGCCGGAACACCCTTGCCCGGCAGGCTGTCCGGCTCCACGCCCCACACCGCGGCGACGTGCGCGCGCGCGGCCGCATCCTCGATCGAGCGGTACCCGGGCAGCTGATCAGCCTTCTGGCCGTGCTCGCGACCGCCCTGGCCGTTGCCCTGTCCGGTCAGGCAGCCGTAGCCGCTCGCCGGACGGCCCGGGAGGCCGAGGGCGAGCGCCAGGTTGATCGCCGCGGTGACGGTGTCGGTCCCGTCGGTGTGCTGCTCGACCCCACGACCGCTGAGCACCATCGCACCCGCGCCGCCGTGCACGGGAGCCGCGGCCGCGAGGATCTCTACGGTACGACGCAGCGTGTCCTCGGGGACGCCGGTGAGGTCCGCGACGCGTTCGGGCCACCACAGCGCGACGGAACGGCGTACGTCGTCCCAGCCGTTCACCCGCTCGGCGAGGTAGGCCTCGTCGACATGTCCCTCGGCGATCACCAGGTGCAACAGCCCCAGCAACAGGGTCAGGTCGGTGCCCGGCAGCGGTTGCAGGTGTACGCCGGCCCCGTCAGCTGCCAGGGCGGCAGTGGCAGAGCGCCGGGGGTCGACGACGAGCAGTCCGCCGCGCTCGCGAACCCCCCGCAGGTGTGCCACCAGCGGCGGCATCGTGTCGGCGACGTTGCTGCCGAGCAGCAGGATCGCATCAGCAGAACCCGCGTCGGCCAGCGGGAACGGAAGACCGCGGTCGATCCCGAAGGCCCGGTTGCCGGCCGCTGCGGCCGAGGACATGCAGAAGCGACCGTTGTAGTCGATGTGCTTGCTGCGCAGCACCGTCCTGGTGAACTTCCCGAGCTGGTAGGCCTTCTCGTTGGTCAGGCCACCGCCGCCGAACACCCCGATCGTGTCCCTCCCGTGCGCTGCCTGGAGGGTCTGGACGCGCTCGGCGATGAAGCCCAGCGCGCGCTCCCACGACACCGGTTCGAGCGCACCCGAGGCACCCCGCAGCAGCGGGGTCGTGATCCGCTCGGTCAGCGAGAGCACCTCGGCACTCGTCCACCCCTTCTGGCACAGCCCACCCTTGTTGGTCGGGAAGTCACGTGGCGTGACGCTCACCCCCTCCTCGGAGGGGGTGAGCGTCATCGCGCACTGGAGCGCGCAATAGGGGCAGTGCGTGTCGACGGCTGGGCTCACACGCGCGCCTTCGCCATCGCCGAGCTCGGACGGAGGTAGAACGCCCAGGTCACCGCGACGCAGACGACGTAGAACAGACCGAACACGATGAACGCGCTCTTGGTCGCCTGCACCGGGTCGCTGACCCACGGCGAGCTGAAGGTGATCGGGATCAGGAATCCGCCGAGGGCTCCCACCGCACCGACGATGCCGAGCACCGCGGAGGCCTCCTTGGTGGCCTTGCCGTCGGCGTCCTTGCGTGCCGTCGAACCGACCGGTCCGGCCGAGACCGCGTAGGTCTTCCAGATCGCCGGGATCATCCGGTACGCCGACCCGTTGCCGATGCCGGTGGCCGCGAAGATGAAGAGGAACGCGAGCAGGAACCACGGGAAGATGTCGGAGTTGTGGTTGACCGCCGTGACGACGGCCGGCGGGAAGCCCGGGAAGCTGCTCGGGTCCTTGACCCAGGCCGCGACCTTGACCGGGTCCGGGGTCGGCACCTTGTCGAGCCGGGTCAGCGTGAAGAAGACCGCCGCCGTGCCCAGGATCATCGCGACGAAGGCCCCGAGGGTCACCCGGGCGCCGCCGTACTTGTCGGCCAGCCAGCCACCGAACGGCCGGGCGATCGAGCCGACCAGGGCACCGAGGAACGCGTAGAAGGCAAAGTTGATGCCGATGGACGCGGTCGGGATCGGCGAACGGAAGAAGTTGATCTTGATCAGCAACGGCATCGCGGCCGAGTAGCCGATGAACGAGCCGAAGGTGCCGATGTAGAGGAACGCCATCACCCACGTGTGCTGGTAGCGGACCACGGCCAGCTGCTCGCGCGGTCGCGAGTAGGCGGCCCGCAGGTTGTTCATGAAGGCGAAGGCGCAGACCGCTGCCAGGACCGCGAGTGCGGCGTACAGGTAGCCGGCCCGTTGCAGCACGATGCCGTGCTGGCTCGCCTTGACCAGGCCGAAGGCTCCCGCGCCTCCGACCACGATCGGCAGGAAGAACTGGATGACCGCGACGCCCGCGTTGCCGCCGGCGGCGTTGAGGCCGAGAGCCGATCCCTTCTTGTCGGACGGGAAGAAGAAGTTGATGCTCGCCATCGACGAGGCGAAGTTGCCACCGCCGACGCCGGCCGTCGCGGCGATCACCACGAACACCCAGAACGGGGTGTCGGGGCGCTGCACGAAGAAGGCGAAGAGCAGGGTCGGGATCACCAGCAGCAGGGCGCTGACGACCGTCCAGTTGCGGCCACCGAACTTCGGCACCGCGAACGTGTAGGGAAGGCGCAGCAACGACCCGACCAGGTTCGGCACGGCCACCAGCCAGAACAGCTGCTGCGGGCTGAACCCGAAGCCTGCCTTGGTCAGCAGCGCTGCGCTGACGCTCCACAGCAGCCAGACCGAGAAGCCGAGGTGCTCGGCCAGGATCGAGAAGACCAGGTTGCGGCGCGCGACCTTCTTGCCGGTGCTCTCCCAGAACGCAGGGTCCTCAGGCTCCCAGTGCTCGATCCAGCCGCCACCGGGTACGCGGGCTTCTGCTGGCGCTTCGGGGGCAGCCGCAGCGAGGGCTGGGCTTTCGGTCTCGGTCGCGGACATCGGGACTCCTTCGATCACGGACCCCGGAACGGGTCGTGACCCAGAAGGTGTCAGCGTGATGTTTCGCGACCATCACCGCGATCGTGTCCCGGGTGTAAACCGTTTCTCGCAGCGAGGTGACCACCCGCGTGAAGTGCGTGAGCACGCTCACACTCGACGCGGGGCTCAGTGAAGAAGGCGTAACACGGCCGCCCCGGTCGTCGAGCTTGCCGAGACGCCGTGAGCCACCCGGAGACTCAGAACAGGGCGGAAGCCAGGTCCCGACGGGCCTTGGTGACCCGCGGGTCCTCGTTGCCCACCGCGCCGAACAGGCCGATCAGGTGCGTGCGAGCCTGGTCACGCTCGGCGTCGGACGTGCGCGCGACCAGGTTGATCAGGCGCAGGAAGGCGTCCTCGACGTGGCCGCCGAGCAGGTCGAGGTCGGCCACCATCGTCTGCGCGGCGACGTCGTCGGGAGCGTCGGCCGCTGCCGCCCGAGCCTCGGCAAGGTCGACACCCTCGGTGCGCTGGAGCAGCTTGGCCATCGCGAGGCCGGCAGCCGCTTCGGTGTCGCTGGGGTTGGCATCGACGAGCTTCTGGTACTCCGCGACGGCAGCCGCGATGTCCCCGCGCTCGAGCGCGTCCTGGGCCGGGAGGTAACGCGGGTCGAGGACCTCCTCGCCGGTCTCGGCATCGATCTCGCCGGACCGTGGCTGGTGCCGTCCGGCGAAGCCGCTCGCGGTGAGCTGCTGCAGGACCTGGGTCAGGGCCGCGCGCAGGTCCTCGATCGGGGCGGCTGCCTCGAGCAACGGCACCGGGCGCCCCTGAGCCACCAGCACGACCAGCGGCACCGACGGGATCTGCATGGCCTGAGCGATCTGCGGGTTGGTCTCGATGTCCACCCGGCCGAGCAGGAACCGGCCCTCGAACTCGTTGGAGAGCAGCTGCAGGTCCTCGGCCAGCTGCACGCTCGCCGGCGACCGGGTGCTGGAGTAGAACGCCAGCAGCACAGCCGCGCTCATCGAGCTCTCAAGCACGGACTGGAAGTTCGTCTGGTCGACGTCGATCGTGTAGGCACCGCTGACGCCGGAGGTGCCGGGCGCTCCCGCCGGCGCGGGCGGTCCGGAGATCCCGGAAAGGTCGATCGCGCCAGGACGGGAGAACGGTTGCTGCGTCATGCCCCCATTGTGGCCGACATCCGGCGACGACTTCCTCTCAGGTCCGCCCTGGGGCTGCCGATCGGGACCACGTGGCGAGCGCGGGACTGGGCGCAGTGGAATCGGCGTGGGGGCGTCGGGCGCTGCGCCTTGCCGTGGCCACGTCGGTCTTCGTCGCCGCCGGGTACGTCGGACGTGCCACCACGATCGACGGCAAGGGGCTCAGCCTGATCTGGCCCGCCATCGGCGTCGCCGGCCTCTGGATCGGCAGCGGCAACCGGCGGACGTGGCCGAGCGACCTGGTGGCGCTCTCGCTCTCCATCGTCGTAGTGACGATGACGACCGGCGCGGATGTCGGGCGCGCGTCCATCTTCCTGGTCACCAACCTGCTCCAGGTGCTCACCTTTGTCGCCCTGACCCGACGATGGATACCGCAGATCTGGGGCATCGGCGGCACCGAGCCACTCCGGCGCAGCCACGACCTCGGCCGATTGATCCTGTCCGCGTGCATCTCCGGCGTCGCCGGGCTGGGGATCGGGTACGTCGCCACGGCCCTGGTGCTGCACAAGGTCATCGATCCGGCCACCCTGGCGGTCTGGTGGGGACGCAACACCGTCGCCCTGATCGTGATCACCGTGTTTGGCATCCTCGTCGGCTTCCCGCTCGCCCACGCCGGGAGCCTCGGCCGAGCGCTCCTCACGCCGCTCGACGCCCTGCTGCCGGCCTCGCCGGCGCGTCTGCTCGAGACGATCGGCCTGCTCACCGGCACGATCGCCCTGGCGGTGCTGATCTTCGCCGACAGCACCGCGCAGCCGCTCGCGTTCCTGCTGCTGGTTATGTCGGTGTGGGCCGGCCTGCGGTTCACCCCGATCGCGGTCGTCATCCACGGAGTCGTCATGGGCACGTGCGGGGTGGCCTTCACCATTGCCGACCGAGGCCCGTTCGCCGCGGTCGGCGAGATCCACTACCGCGCCTTCGTCGCGCAGGGCTTCGTCGCGATGACCGTGCTGACCGGCCTGGCACTGGCGTTCAGCCGGCTCGAGCGGGACACCGCTCACGAGGAGCTGGTGGAAGCCCGTCGTGCCGCCGACGAGCGCGCCCAGCTGCTCGACGCCGTGCTCGAATCCATGAAGGAGGGCATCACCGTCGTCGAGGAAGGCGGCCGGATCCTGGTCCGCAACACCGCCGGACGCGAGCTCGTCGGTCTCGAGGAGGACCAGCCCGACCAGGTCCAGCCTGCGGCGTCGTACGGGCTCTTCCACAGCAACGGCCTGCCGCTGACCGACGCGGAGCTGCCCGCCGCCCGTGCTCTGGCCGGCGAGGTCGTCCCGCCCGAGGACCTGCACGTCCGTACGCCGTCGGTGCCGCACGGCCGGGTCGTCGAGATCAGTGCGCTGCCGCTGGAGAACAGTGACCCCACCGCGCCGCGGCGCGCCATGGTCAACCTGCGCGACGTCACGGCCGACCGCCAGCACCGCGACACCCTGGCCAGCTTCGCCGGCGTCGTGGCCCACGACCTGTTCAACCCGCTCAGCGTCGTCGACGGCTGGACCGAGGCTCTCGCCGACGAGTTCGAAATCGGTCCGGTCTCGCCGATGGTCGGGCACGCGATGGTGACCCGGATCCACGACGCCACCGCGCACATGCGCACCTTCATCGCCGACCTGATGTCCTACACGATGGCCCGCGATGCCTCGATCCGCCCGGGCCCCGTCGACCTGACGGCGATGGTCCGCTCGCTGGCCGGACTGAGGACGGCAGCTGCGTCGGCTCCCCTGATCGTGGTGGCCGACGGCCTCGAGGTCTGGGCCGACGCCGGTCTGGTGCGCCAGCTGCTCGACAACCTGCTCGGCAACGCGATTAAGTACGTCGCTCCGGGGACCCGACCGATCGTCGAGGTCACCGGCCACGCCCTCGGCGACTGGCTCGAGGTCCACGTCGCCGACAACGGCATCGGCATCCCCGAGGAGCAGCGCGAGGCGGTCTTCGAGAACTTCCACCGCGCGCACGGCGACAGCTTCGGCGGCACCGGCCTCGGGCTCGCCATCTGCCGGCGCATCGTCGAGCGGCACGACGGCACCATCCACGCGGCACCGGCCATCCACGGCACCGGCAGCGAGTTCGTCTTCCGGCTGCCGCTGCTCGCGTCGCCGGCGCAGCCTGCGGCGCAGGCCCCGGTCCCGTCGGGTCAGGTCGCGGTCAGCGCCTGAGTCAGAAGCGCGCTGGCTCCCGGTACTCGCCCCACTCGCCGCGCAGCGCGTCGCAGATCTCGCCGAGGGTCGCCTCGACCCGGCATGCCTCCAGCATCGACGGGATCATGTTGCCGCCGGTCCTCGAGACCTCGACCATCGCCGCGATCGCTGCGTCGACGACGGCCTGGTCGCGACCGGCACGACGCTCCCTGAGCTCGCGGACCTGGTCGATCTCGACCTCGTGCGAGACCCGCAGGATCTCCAGGTCGGTGGTGACCGACTCCAGGTTCACGTTGACACCGACTACCTTCTTGTCGCCCTTCTCCAGCGCCTTCTGGTAGACGAACGCGGCCTCGGCGATCTCGGAGGAGAACCAGCCGTCCTCGATCCCGCGCAGCAGGCCTGCGGTGATCGGGTTCTCGCCGTTGGCCGTCGCCGCAGCCAGACCGGCATGGTCGCCCGCGCGCAACGAGGAGCCGCCGAGGGCGAGGATCTTGTCGAAGATCGCGTTCGCCTCGGCCTCCATCCGGTCGGTCAGCGCCTCGACGTACCAGGACCCACCGAGCGGGTCGGCGACGTTGATGACGCCGGTCTCCTCCATGATCACCTGCTGGGTGCGCAACGCGATCTCGGCAGCCTGCTCGCTAGGCAGCGCCAGGGTCTCGTCGAGGGCGTTGGTGTGCAGCGAGTTGGTGCCGCCCAGCACACCGGCGAGCGCCTCCACCGCGGTCCGGACGACGTTGTTGTACGGCTGCTGAGCGGTCAGCGAGACACCGGCGGTCTGGGTGTGGAAGCGCATCCACTGCGCCTTGTCGGTCTTCGCGCCGTAGACGTCGCGCATCCAGGTCGCCCAGATCCGGCGTGCTGCCCGGAACTTCGCGATCTCCTCGAAGAAGTCGAGGTGGCTGTCGAAGAAGAAGCTCAGCCCGGGACCGAAGACGTCGACGTCCAGCCCCCGCTCGAGCCCCAGCTCGACGTACCCGAAGCCGTCGGCCAGCGTGAACGCGAGCTCCTGCGCGGCCGTCGAGCCGGCCTCGCGGATGTGGTAGCCGGACACCGAGAGCGGCTTGTACGCCGGGATGTTCTCCGCGCAGTACTCCATCAGGTCGCCGATCAGGCGCAGGTGCGGCTCCGGGCCGAAGATCCACTCCTTCTGCGCGATGTACTCCTTGAAGATGTCGGTCTGCAGGGTGCCGTTGAGCTTGCCCGTCTCGACGCCGGCGCGTTCAGCGGCGACGAGCATCATGCAGAAGATCGGCACCGCCGGTCCGCTGATCGTCATCGAGGTGGTCACGTCGGCCAGGTCGATGCCGTCGAAGAGGATCTCCATGTCGGCCGCCGAGTCGATGGCGACACCGCAGTGCCCGACCTCCCCGAGCGCCCGGGCGTCGTCGGAGTCGCGCCCCATCAGCGTCGGCATGTCGAACGCGACCGAGAGGCCGCCGCCGCCGCGGTTGAGGATCATCAGGTAGCGCTCGTTGGTCTGCTTCGCGTTGCCGAAGCCGGCGAACTGCCGGATCGTCCAGGTGCGGCCGCGCTGCCCGGCGGCGTACAGGCCTCGGGTGAAGGGGAACTCCCCGGGCCACTCGCTGTCGGCGGTCCCGTACGCCGGCTCGACCTCGAGACCGGAGAGCGTGGTGAAGTCGGCCTCGCGGATCCGGGACGCGGCGTACCGCTCCTGCCAGCGTTCCTGCGCGGTCTTCTCGGACATGAATCCTCGCTCAACGGTCGAAGTTCTCTAGGACACGATAGTAGGGCATCCAACTAAATTCCATGAACCAGCGGCCGACCGGCCGGAGCCAGCGTAGGACTAGAAGTCGCCGGCTGCCTCACGAACGGGCCGAAGCAGCTCGGAGACCTGGGCCAGCTGGTCGGCACCCAGCACGTCGAGTCCGAAGCCGGCACCGACCAGATCTGCCGTCGCGCGCTCGACCAGCGTGCGGCCCGCAGGGGTGATCTCGGCGAGCACCGCGCGACGATCGACCGGGTGCGGCTTGCGGCGTACGAGCCCGGCTGCTTCGAGGCGGTCGACGATCGGGGTGACCGAGGTCGGGTGCACCTGGAGCCGCTCCCCCATCTTGCCCAGCGGCAGCTCGCCGGCCTGGGTGAACGAGAGCAGCACCAAGGCCTCGTAGCGCGCGAAGGTCAGGTCGTGCGGGCGGAGCAGCGCATCGAGGCGCGAGAGCACCAGCTGGTGCACGCGCATCAGCGACGTCACCGCGTGCATCTCCGGTACGCCGTCCCAGCGCAGTGCCCACTGCCGGGCGGCCTCGTCGATCGGGTCGAAGTCGAGCATCGGCGTCAGGAGCTCGCCCGGATCGCGTCGAAGACCGCGCGCATGTCCGGACCGATCCGGGCCAGCTCGATGTAGGGGACACCGTGCGTCGTACCGTCGACGTACGCGAAGTCCATCGCCCCGCCCATCATGCTTCCGGCCTGGTGGATCGGCAGGCCGAGCTCGGCCGCACCGACGAGCGCTGCACCCATGTCCTCGACGTCGAAGCAGAGGTGGTGCAGGCCGGGGCCGTTCTTCTCCAGGAACTCGGAGTAGATCGAGTCGCCGCTGACCGGCTGGATCACCTCCAGCTGCATGTCGCCGAGGTAGACGATCGAGACGTGGATGACGAAGTCAGCCGGCTCGCCGTGCAAGGTGCAGTCCTCGGGCGCGAAGTGGATGTCGTTCATCCGGGTCCAGTTGCCGGCGCCGAAGCCCGCGCTGAGGTACTTCTCGGTCGCCCCGATGTCCGCGGTCACCCAGGCGATCTGCGTCACCGGGCCGTTGGCGATGGTGCCCGTGGTCGTCATGGGACCCATCCAATCACTCAGCTGTCGGCGTACGTCTCCAGGAGCTCGTCGGCAGCCGTGTAGGGATCGCTGGTTCCGGCCACGACCTGCTCCGCGAGCTCGTCGAGCTCGGTCCGGGCGTGCACGTCGCCCCACCGTTCGCGCAACGACGTGACCGCGATCGCCTCGATCTCCTCCCGGGCGCGACGTACCCGGCGCCGTTCCAGCTCACCGAACTCCGTCAGGTGCGCCAGGTGCGCGTCCAGTGCGGAGACGACGTCATCGACGCCCTCCCCGGTCATCGCAACGGTCTTGAGGATCTCCGGGGTCCACGCACCCTCGGGCCGCTCGGCCAGACCCAGCATCGAACGCAGCTCGCGCCGCACCTGGTCGGCGCCGTCGCGGTCGGCCTTGTTGATGACGTACAGGTCACCGATCTCCAGGATGCCGGCCTTGGCGGCCTGGATCCCGTCGCCCATCCCCGGGGCGAGCAGCACCAGGGTCGAGTCGGCCATCGACGCGATCTCCACCTCGCTCTGCCCGACCCCGACGGTCTCGACCAGGATGACGTCACACCCGGCAGCATCCAGGACGCGCAAGGCCTGCGGGGCGGCCCAGGACAGCCCGCCGAGGTGCCCGCGGGAGGCCATCGAGCGGATGTAGACGTCCGGGTCCAGGGCGTGGTCCTGCATCCGGATCCGGTCGCCCAGCAGGGCGCCACCGGAGAACGGCGAGGACGGGTCGACCGCCAGGACGCCGACCCTCTTGCCCTGCTTGCGCAGCGCACCGACCAGCGCATTGGTCGAGGTGGACTTGCCGACCCCCGGCGAGCCGGTGATACCGACGATGTGCGCGTTGCCCGCCAGGGGCGCGAGCAACGCCATCACCTCGCGCAGCACCGGCGAGGCGTCCTCGACCAGCGAGATCAGCCGGGCGACAGAACGAGCGTCCCCGGATCTGGCCTTCTCGACCAGTCCGGGGACGTCGTTGGTGCTTCTACGGCTCACTCGGGTGAGGCTAGATCAGCTCTTGGGCACGCGCACGATGAGCGCGTCACCCTGACCGCCGCCGCCGCACAGCGCAGCTGCGCCGACACCGCCGCCACGACGCTTGAGTTCCAGGGCGAGGTGCAGGACCACCCGGGTGCCCGACATGCCGACGGGGTGACCCAGAGCGATCGCGCCACCGTTGACGTTGACGATGTCCTCGGAGAGGCCGAGCTCGCGTGCCGAGGCGATTCCCACGGCAGCGAACGCCTCGTTGAACTCGACCAGATCGAGGTCAGCGGCCGTGATGCCTTCCTTGGCGAGTGCCTTGGCGGTCGAGGCGGCCGGCTGCAGCTGAAGGCTCGAGTCGGGTCCAGCGGTCTGGCCGTGCGCGCCGATCTCGGCGAGCCACTCCAGGCCGAGTTCCTCGGCCTTGGCCTTGCTCATCACGACGACGGCCGCGGCCCCGTCGGAGATCTGTGAGGCCGAGCCGGCGGTGATCGTGCCTTCCTTGCTCACCGGCCGCAATCCTGCGAGGGACTCCGCGGTCGTGTCGCCGCGCACACCCTCGTCCTCGCTCACGACGACGTCGCCGCGGCGGGACGAGATGGTCACGGGAACGATCTCGTCGTCGAAGATCCCGTTCTTCTGCGCAGCGGCCGCACGCTGGTGCGACTGGGCTGCGAAAGCGTCCTGCTCCTCGCGGGTGAACTTGTCCTTCGCCGCGTTGCAGGAATCCGTGAGGTTGATCATCGCCTGCTTGGTGAACTGGTCGTAGAGCGCGTCGTAGGCCATCGAGTCGACCAGCGT
>JACXTT010001283.1_pt1 | contig 42387 bp, 34 predicted proteins | sample 9270951 | NCBI WGS metagenome assembly JACXTT01 (sample SAMN15532306, study PRJNA645909) | rock metagenome | isolation source: weathered quartz diorite | place: Puerto Rico | collected 2017-06-21
GGCGGATTTCGTGGTTTTCGATCCGGAGGCGGAATTTGTTTTGAGCTAGGAACATTGGCACTACAGGCAAAAGGTTTGGCCGTATTTGGGAAGGCGACTGAAAGGGATGGTCCGCGAGACGTATTTGCGCGGAGAGTGCGTTTTTGCGAATGGAGAATTTCCCGGCGAGCCGCGAGGGAAGGAATTTCGAATGTAGGTGATTCGCTTCGTTCGGCGAACTAAGATTGATTTACCGGGCGATTCATGAAGGTTGAACAAGGAGAAGGTGGCTTTTGACGGAGCCCCACATCATTGGCGCAGCGGTTCCGCGAAAGGAAGGGCGGGACAAAGTAACCGGGCGGGCGCGGTATGTGGACGACATGACGCTGCCCGGAATGATTCACGGCGCGACGGTGCGCAGCACAATTCCACGAGGAAAAATCAAGAAAATCAATTTTGGAACGGGCGTTGATTGGGATGAGTTTGTTATGGTCAGCGCGCGAGACATTCCTGGGAAGAATTGTATTGCATTGATCTTGGAGGATCAGCCGTGTCTCGCGGACGGCGTTGTAAACCATCCGGAGGAGCCGATTTTGTTGCTGGCGCATGCAGACCGGCATTTGTTGCGGAAAGCAGTAGATGCAGTTTCGATCGAATATGAAGAATTACCAGCTGTGTTTGCGATGGAAGAGAGTGAGCACAAGAAAGAGATCATTTGGGGCGCCGACAATATTTTCAAAACATATTTAATTGAGAAAGGAAACGTCGACGCGATTTGGAAAGATGCAGCGCATGTTGTGGAAGGCGAATATTTCACGGGCGCGCAGGAACAGTTGTACATCGAAAATAACGGTGTGATTGCGGTGTTCGATACCGAAGTGGGCGTGACGGTATGGGGTTCATTGCAGTGTCCGTACTACGTGAACAAGGCCCTGATGGCGCTGTTTGGTTTGCCGGAAGAAAAGGTGCGTGTGGTGCAAATGGAGACAGGAGGCGCGTTCGGAGGAAAGGAAGAATATCCCTCGATGATTGCAGGACACGCGGCGTTGCTGGCAAAAAGATCAGGACGGCCGGTGAAGATTATTTATGACCGCGCAGAGGATATGGCTGCGACGACGAAACGGCATCCGTCGAGGACACGGCATCGGACTGCGGTTGATATCAACGGGAAGATTCTTGGCGGCGAAATTGAAATTACGTTAGATGGCGGAGCGTACGCGACGCTGTCGTCTGTTGTGCTTTCGCGCGGGACAATTCATGCGGGCGGGCCGTATTTCTGGCCGAACGTGCGAGTTCGCGCAAAGGCTGTAGCGACGAACGCGCCGCCCCACGGTGCGTTTAGAGGATTTGGCGCGCCGCAGACGATTTTCGCGATGGAACGCCACATAGAACGGATCGCGCAAGTCGTCGGTGTTTCTCCTATCGAAATTCGAAAGCGGAATTTCCTGAAGCCGGGGATGACGACCATCACGGAGCAAGTGATTCGGGAAGAGATTGATTTAGGACATTTGCTGGATCGTGCAGTTGAGCTTTCGCAGTACGCAGAAAAAAAGAAAAAGTTCGCGGCTACAAACGGAAAACTGAAAAAGGGAATGGGAATTGCTGCGTTTTTGCACGGCGCGGGATTTACGGGTTCTGGTGAGCGCTATTTGAATTCAATGGTTGGCGTGGAAGGATTGGTGGACGGAACGGTGCGCGTGCTCGTTTCGAGCACGGAATTTGGGCAGGGAACGAACACCGTGCTTTGCCAAGTCGCGGCGGAAGAGCTTGGTATTCCCTATGAATTTGTGACGATTGCGCAGCCGGATACGACTGCAGTTCCCAACAGCGGGCCGACGGTTGCTTCGCGGACAGCAATGATTGTGGGCAAACTCGTACAGTCAGCCGCGCGGGGATTGAAGCAAACGCTGGTGGGCAGCGGATTTTTGGCCGAGAGCTACGTCCCCGAGGAGTTTCGAAAGGCTTGCCAAGAATATGTCGCCACGCGGGGCGCGCTGAAATCTCTTGCGCGCTATGACGCGCCTCCGGGAGTCTACTGGGACGATGCCAAATATCGCGGCGAGGCATATTCCGCGTTTGCCTGGGCAGTGTACGTAGCGGAGGTCGCGGTCGATCTGGTGACGTACGGAGTAACCGTGGAGGATTTTGTGGCGCTGCAGGAGATTGGAAAGGTTTTGCATCCGCTGCTTGCGGAAGGGCAGATTACGGGCGGCGTCGCGCAAGCGATCGGCTTCGCGCTTTACGAAAGGGTCGTCTGGCAAAACGGGCGCATGGCGAACAACCAGATGACTAATTACATCATGCCGACTTCCGCAGATTTGCCGCCGATTCGAGTGTTTTTTGAAGAAAAGGGGAATGTGCACGGCGCATACGGCGCGAAGGGAATCGGCGAATTGCCGATGGACGGACCCGCGCCGGCAATTGTAAATGCGGTTGAAGATGCGATCGGAATCAAGTTCAACTCGATCCCACTGCTGCCGGAAGACGTTTTTCAGGCGGCGACGCGGCAAAACGGATGAGCTCTTCTCCCGAAACGAGCGCCAAACGCGAGTTCTCTTTTTTTGTGAACAGACAGGCGAAAAGTGTTCACGCATATCCGATGGAGCGATTGCTGGATGTTTTGCGAGTTGAGTTTGGATTGAACGGGGCGAAAGAAGGCTGCGGCGAGGGTGAATGCGGTTCGTGCTCGGTGTTGATGGACGGCGAGTTGGTGAATAGTTGCCTTGTGCCTATCGCGCAGGCGAGCGGAGCGCGGATTACGACGATTGAAGGACTTGCAGGTGATGAAAGACTGCATCCGTTGCAGGAAGCGTTTCTTGCGTGCGGCGGGGCGCAATGCGGGATTTGCACGCCGGGGATGATTTTGGCGGCCGTTCATTTGCTGGATAAACAGCCGCAGCCAACGCTGGAGCAGATCAAGGAGGGGCTTTCCGGAAACTTGTGCCGCTGCACGGGGTACATGCAGATTTTTGAAGCGGTGAGCAAAATGGCGCGAAGGGCAGTTTCAGGATGAGGGCGGACCCGCGGGATTACGAGGTCGTTACGCCTGGCAGCTTGAGGGCCGTGGCCAGATTGCTGGCAGACGAGCCCGGACAATGGACTCCGATTGCAGGCGGGACCGACGTGATGGTGCTGTACGCGGCGGGAAAACTTGCGGCGCGAAAATTGGTGAGCGTGTGGAATTTACAGGAGCTGCGGCGAATTGAGGTGATGCAGGAGGAGATACGGATCGGAGCGGCTTGCACTTACAGCGATTTGCAAAGACATGAACTCATTTTGCGCGAGTTTCCGATGCTGGCGAGCGCGGCCTCTTGGACGGGGGGAGTTGCGAATCAGAATCGCGGCACGCTGGGGGGAAATATTGCGAACGCGTCACCGGCGGCGGATTCTCTACCCGCACTGCTGGCCTACGACGCGAAACTCGATCTCTTTTCCGTCAGAGGTGTACGGCGAGTGGCATATACCGAATTTCATTTCGACTACAAAAGGCATGCGTTGGCTCAGGACGAACTGATTCGCGACATTTGGTTGCCAAGGAAGACCGCAGGATACACCTCGTATTGCCGGAAAGTTGGCGCGCGGAATGCGCAGGCAATCTCGAAAGTGTGCATCGCCGCGCTGGGGAAAGTGGCCAATGGAGTGATTGAGGACGTACGCATTGGAATGGGAAGCGTTGCGCCAGTGCCGTTGAGAATGAGAGAGACGGAACGAGCATTGCTTGGCAAAAGGGTGGAGCTTGGGCTTGTGGATGAGGCGCGACGGACCGTGGCGCAACAGATTAAGCCCATCGATGATATACGTTCCACCGCGCGATACCGCGAGGCAGTTGCGGCAAATCTCGTCGCGGAGTTCGTGGAGCAGCTTTGTGTGGAGGCGAGCCGGTAAATGAACGAAGTGCTGGCGCGATGGAATGAATTGGAATCCACAGAAGCGGCTAAGGACATTTTGTCTTGCTGCGGAGCAAGCGCGTGGGTGGACGGGATGATCAGCAAGCGGCCGTTTGAGGATGAAGCTGCTGTATTGATTACAGCCGACCAAGTGTGGCGAAAGCTTGCGCCATCGGATTGGCTGGAAGCTTTCAAAGCCCATCCCAAAATTGGGGAATCCCGCGCTGCTGCGCAAACGGGAGCACGCTCGGCTGCCTGGTCCGAGCAGGAGCAAGGAAGTGTCCCTATTGCGGGCGACAATGTGAGACTCCGGTTGGAAGAAGGCAACCGCGCGTATGAAGAAAAATTTGGGTTCATTTTCATCGTGTGCGCCACAGGGAAGTCCGCTCCGGAAATTCTGGAGATTCTCCGGCAGCGGTTGCAGAATGTGAAAGAAACAGAACTGAAGGAAGCGGCGGAGGAGCAGCGGCAGATTACGCAACTGCGGCTGAAAAAATGGCTGGAAATCTGAAACGCATTTCAACGCATGTGTTGGACACGGCGCAAGGAAAGCCCGCCGCGGAAGTGCCGGTGCGGCTGGAGCGGCGAGATGTGTCGGGAAAATGGGCGCAAATTTCATCCGGCCAGACAGACTTCGATGGAAGATGCGCGCAACTGCTGCCAGATGGAAATGAGTATTCCGGCGGCGAGTACCGACTGACATTCGAAACCGCCGCATACTTCAAGGCGCAAAATGTGCGGGGACTTTATCCGCTCGTTGAGATTACATTTCAAGCGCGCGATGGAGAGGCACATTTTCATATCCCACTTCTTCTAAGTCCGAACGGATATACGACGTACCGGGGAAGCTGAGCGCATGGCAAGGTTGGCCGAAAACAAATACGGAAAATCGCGCGTGCGCGTGATGCGCGTGCTGCACGGGCACAACGGCCATGAATTGCACGAGTGGACCGTGCAAGTGCTGCTGCACGGCGATTTTGAGCCCTGTTTCACCGAAGGGAACAACAGCAAGATTCTGCCGACGGACACGATGAAAAATACCGTGTATTCGCTGGCGAGAAACTCGTCCGCGGAATGTATCGAAGATTTCGCGAAAGAGATGATTGATTTTTTGCTGAGCCGCAACTCACAGGTTTCGGGGGTGGAAGTGAACATCGCCGAAGCGGCGTGGGATCATCTGAAAGTCCACGGCGCCTCCCATCCGACGACGTTTGTGCAAACGGGGGGAGAGAATCAAACGACGCAAGTACAAAAGTCGCGCGGCGGTGAATTTACTGTGATTTCCGGACTGGACAATCTGATCATTCTGAAGACTGCTGGCTCCGCGTTTGAAGGCTACATCAAGGATTCGCTCACAACTTTGCGCGAAACGAACGATCGCTTATTTGGCACGGCGCTGCGCGCCAATTGGACATACGACACACCGAAATTGGATTTCGCAGGTTTGCGAGGAAGGACAAGAGAAGCGATGCTGGCTGCGTTTGCCGGCCATCAAAGCAAATCGGTGCAGCACACGCTCTACGAAATGGCGGAGCAAGCGCTTGCGGCCGTTTCCGAGATCCGCGAGATCGAACTTGTCATGCCCAACAAGCACTGTTTGCTCGTGGACCTCTCCAAATTCGGGCAGGACAATCCAAACGAGATTTTTGTGCCAACCGACGAGCCACACGGCCAGATTGAGGCGCGTATTTGCCGCGAGTGATGAGCGTGTCGACGAAGAGCAAAGATCGAACGGCGCGCGCGCGAGAAGTGCTGGCGCGATGCGACGCGCTAGCGAACTTCAGCGAAGAGACCAACTCTTTGCGCCGAACTTTTCTCTCTCCGCCAATGCACAACTGTCACGCCTCGATCACCGCGTGGTTGAAGCCTCTGGGAGTTTCCACGAAACTAGATGCGGCAGGCAATCTTCGTGGAATCTATCCCGGAACTGGCGCGGCTTCTCCGCGGCTCTTGGTCGGGTCGCACCTGGACACGGTTCCCAATGCGGGCAAGTACGACGGAATTTTGGGAGTTGTCCTGGCCATCACCGTACTCGAAGAACTGGATGGCAAACGGCTACCGTTCGCAATCGAAGTGATCGGGTTCTCCGAAGAAGAAGGAGTGCGGTTTGGAGTTCCGTTCATAGGAAGCCGCGCGCTCGTCGGACGAGTTGACGAAGATTTGCTTGAGCGCCGGGATCGGAACGGCATCAGTGTGCGCGAAGCGATTCAGCAATTTGGGCTGAACGACCGGGAAATCGGTGAAGCCATTCTTGGGGATGATGTGCTGGGCTATTTGGAATTTCACATCGAACAGGGGCCGGTACTGGAAAAATTGGGGCGGCAGCTTGGAGTAGTTGAAGCGATTGTTGGACAAACACGGCTGGCGTTGCGTTTTTTGGGAAGGGCGAATCATTCCGGGACGACGCCGATGGACGCGCGGCAGGATGCGCTTGCTGCGGCTGCCGAATGGATGTGTGCGGTTGAGTCTCATGCAAGACAATGTCCAGGATTGGTTGCGACCGTCGGATCGATTGAAGCAAAGCCGGGCGCGACGAATGTGATTCCGGCCGAAGTTCGCCTCAGCCTGGATGTGCGACACAGATCGGATGAAGCACGAACGCGCGCCGTTCGAGAATTGACGGGATTGGCAGAGACAATCGCAAGAAAACGTGGGCTCTGCTCACAGTGGAATCCGCTGCTCGAACAGAATACGGTTTTGCTTGACGGTTTTCTTGCCGACCAAATTGAATCTGCAATTCGAAACGCTGGCTGCGAGTCCCACCGAATGACGAGCGGCGCAGGACATGACGCCATGATTCTGGCGGAACGCGTCCCTTCGGCAATGATATTTTTGAAGAGCCCCGGTGGCATCAGCCACGATCCGGTCGAAGCGGTCTTGCCGGAAGACGTGGAAAAGGCGATTGAGGCTGGAATTAGGTTGCTAGACCAACTTGCTTCTTCTCAAGACTTCTTGGAAAGGATGCGCCGTGCATAACTTGGGAGATACGCGCAGTGTTCATCATCGCAACCACCTGCTGCTGACTGCAGATACATTTGTGCGCGCGCCTCTTCCAGGAATGAAAAAGGCAACGGCAATCGTGCACATTGGCCCCGCTCTGGGAGCCAGGTTTACGGAATATACGGCAGAACTCGAAGCTGGCGGAGAATTGGGCGACACGACGGCGCAACGGTTTGCGTATGTGCAGGAGGGCGCGATCACCGTTGAAGCAGAACGAAAACAACATGATCTAGGAGTACGCGGATTCGCGTACATTCCACAAGGTTTGTCGCATCGCGTAACTGCCAAAGGATCGAGTCGTGTTGCCGTCATTGAAAAAACATATCAGGGTCACGAAACCACGGCTGCGCCACAGCTTATCGCTTCCAATGAAGAGGAAGTGAATAGCCAAGCGCTCGGTGGCGACGCTGATCTGCAGGTGAAGTGTTTGCTTCCCGACAATCCAAGTTTCGATTTCGCCGTAAATACGATGACGTACCAACCAGGCGCGGCGCTATCCATGGTGGAAATGCACGTGATGGAACACGGGCTCATCATGCTCGAAGGCGGAGGAATTTACCGGCTGGGTAATGCCTGGTATCCGGTCACGGCGGGAGATTTTATCTGGATGGGGGCGTGGTGCCCGCAGTGGTTTGGCGCGATCGGCAAGAAACCCGCGAAATACCTTATCTATAAGGATTGGAACCGGCATCCGCTCGCGCCGCGTTGAACATGAATCTTGTTATCGATCGCGAACGACTGGTCTCGGAGATAGAAGCGCTCGGCCAGATTTCTGAGGCTGAGCCGCCAGTTGTTACGCGCATAGTTTTCACTGCGGCCGATCTGCGCGCGCGTGCATGGGTCATTGCCAAGTGCAAAGAAGTAGGACTCGAGGTGCAGCAGGATGCCGTCGGAAATACATTTGCGCGCTGGAAAGGGAGCGACGCTACGGCGGCTGCAGTGGGGACGGGCTCGCATATTGACGCGATTCCGAACGCAGGCAAGTACGATGGAGTTGTGGGCGTGCTTGGCGGACTGCAAGCAATTCGGGCTCTGCAACAAGCGGGATTTCGTCCGAAGCGATCCGTCGAGTTGCTGATTTTCACTTCAGAGGAGCCGACTCGTTTTGGTGTTGGCTGCCTGGGAAGCCGCATGCTCTGTGGCACGTTATCTGCAGGCGACGCCGCAAAATTGCGCGACGCGAACGGCGAATCACTCGAGGAAGTCCGCCGGAGGGCCGGATTCGAAGGCGAACTTCGCGGCGTGAGGCTCGCTACGGGCCATTATCATGCTTTTGTGGAGCTGCATATTGAGCAGGGGCCGTTGTTGGAACGTGAAAAAATTCCGCTCGGAATCGTGGAACGAATTGCAGCACCGGCCAGCGCGAACATAATGATCGAAGGTGCAGGAGGTCACGCGGGCGGCGTGTTGATGCCGGGCCGAAGAGATGCGCTATGCGCAGCCGCGGAACTTGTTTTGGAAGTGGAGCGCGCCGGGCGGTCAACTGGCGCAGTGGACAGTGTTGCAACAGTGGGCATCTGCGAAGTCTTTCCGGGAGCCGTGAACAGTATTCCAAGCCGCGTGCGGCTGAGTTTGGATGTACGAGACACGGATCTCGCTCGTCGCGATGGAGTGATGGGTGAGATTGCGCGCGCGTCGGAGGCGATTGCGCAAAAGCGTGCGGTTTCGATTCGCACCGAGCTTCTGAATGCCGATGCGCCTGCGGACTGCGCACGCGAAATCGTGCAAGCGCTGGCTGACTCTTGCCGCAAACACAAGCTGAGTTATCTGCCGATGGTTAGCCGCGCGTATCATGATTCGCTTTTTGTTTCGCGCATTGCGCCGACGGGCATGCTCTTCATTCCTTGTCTCCATGGATACAGCCACCGGCCCGACGAGTATGCGGCGCCTGATGATATTGCGCGAGGCGCACTGGTTTTGGCAGAGACCCTGGCAAAACTCGCAAGCTAACTTCTCAAGATAGGACCCTGATCACAGTCTCGACAAATTTCATGCGCCGCTCCTGATTTTTGCTGCTGGAAACAAGGCCTTGCGGCGCAAACATAAAAAAGGCACAGTGACGAAAGAGATTCCATGTCATCCGATTTCATGCGGCGGGCGATTGCGCTGGCACTCGAAAATATCCGTAATGGGGGCGGACCCTTCGCCGCCCTCGTGGTGAAGGATGGTGATATCGTCGCGGCGGGTTCGAATCGTGTGACCGCGACGAATGATCCCACGGCGCATGCTGAAATTGTAGCGATACGCGAAGCATGTAAAAGGCTGAAATCCTTTCAGCTCGACGGTTGCGAGATTTATACGACTTGCGAGCCCTGCCCGATGTGTCTAGGAGCAATTTACTGGGCGCGGCCGGCGCGAATATATTTTGCGTCTACGGCCTCGGATGCTGCCGCGGCTGGTTTCGACGATGCTTTCATCTACGATGAGTTGCAGACGTCTGCCGACGAACGGCGAATTCCGATGACGGAAATGCAAAGGGCCGAGGCGCTCGTGATTTTTCAGGAGTGGTTGGCGAAATCGGATAAGACGCCGTACTGAGTTTTGTGAATTGATGGCGTTCAGGCACGGTGGCCGAAGGAATTGCCTTTTTCGGCTGAGGCGGAGATATAGTATCGGAAAGCCGAAATTGATTGCGAAGTGAGCCCAATTTTCGAGTTGGAGCCCGTACTCGGCGAACAGGATTTCTTGCAGGGTTTTGAGGAGAGAGATGCCCCGGATTGTCCGTTGTTCCCTCATTCAGGCCAAGAACGCTGAATCGCCGCAGAGTTCGCTTGAAACAATCAAGCGAGCGATGATCGAGAAGCATGTCGCGATGATTCGTCAGGCAGCGGCCGCAGGTGGACAAATTATTTGCCTGCAGGAAATTTTCAATGGGCCGTACTTTTGCGCGGAGCAGTCCACTCGTTGGTATGACATGACGGAACCGGTTCCCAGCGGCCCGACGATTCAGTTGATGCAAAAGCTCGCAGCGGAATTGCGCGTGGTACTGATCGTTCCGGTGTATGAAATCGAAGCCGAGGGAATTTATTACAACACCGCCGCTGTGATTCATAATGACGGCTCGTACCTAGGCAAATATCGCAAGACACATATTCCGCATGTCGCGCCGGGCTTTTGGGAAAAATTTTACTTTCGGCCAGGAAATCTCGGTTATCCGGTGTTCGATTTAGGATTCGCGAAGATCGGCGTGTACATCTGCTACGACCGTCATTTTCCGGAAGGTGCCCGAGCGTTGGGACTGAATGGCGCGGAAATTGTCTTTAATCCTTCGGCGACAGTTGCCGGGCTGAGCGAATATTTGTGGAAGCTGGAGCAGCCGGCGCACGCTGCCGCAAATGGATATTTCATTGCAGCAATCAATCGAGTGGGCACTGAAGCGCCATGGAATATCGGCGAATTCTATGGCTCGAGCTATTTTTGCGATCCGCGCGGACAGATTTTCGCGCAAGCTTCTCGCGACAAAGATGAAGTCCTGACGGCTGACCTCGATTTGGAAATGATTTCGCAGGTTCGCAAAACCTGGCAATTTTTTCGTGACCGCCGGCCTGATATGTACGAGGTGCTAGTGAAACCTTGACGGCAAAGGCGGCCCGGTGGTTTGAAACAGATTGCTGCATTGCCCAGGAGGGTGGTGTGTCCACGGCCAACACACACGAAGCGAACAAGGAGCTAATCGCGCGCTTCCCGGAGATTCATCCGCCCTTCGACAGCGTTTCGGCGATGACAGAAGCGAACCGCTGCCTGTATTGCTTTGACGCACCTTGCACCGCCGCCTGCCCAACACATATTGATGTGCCGCGATTCATCAAAAAGATCGCGCAGGGAAATTTGCGCGGCTCGGCCCTGGCGATTCTGGATGCGAATATTCTGGGGGCGAGCTGCTCGCGCGTGTGTCCCGTGGATGTGCTTTGCGAAGGCGCGTGCGTTTATCATCGCTACAACAAGCAGCCTATCGAAATCGGCCGCTTGCAGCGGCATGCGATGGATGCGTTTCATCAGAACGGCGCGGCGCTGCCGCGAAAGACGACTGATCAGCGTGCGGGTCGAGTAGCGTGTATCGGCGCCGGCCCCGCATCGCTTGCATGCGCGGCCGAGTTACGCCAGCGCGGTTTCTCGGTGACCGTCTTCGAGAGCAAGCCTCTTCCCGGCGGACTAAATACCTACGGCGTTGCGGAATACAAGCTGCGTGCGAGCGACAGCCTTCGCGAAATTGAAATGATTCGCGCGCTCGGTGTCGATTTCCGTTTCGGCACGGGCATAACCGGCGAATCTTCGCTGACGCAGCTCGAGAAAGAGTACGATTTCGTTTTTCTGGGAATAGGGCTTGGGGCGATGCGCACACTGGATATTCCGGGCGGCAATCATCCCGGCGTTGTGGACGCGCTGAAGTTTATCGAAGGTTACAAAACGGGTGGAAAACTTGCCGTGGGCCGTCGCGTAGTTGTCGTCGGCGCAGGGAACACAGCGATTGACGCGGCTCGCGCAGCGGTGCGGCTCGGAGCCGAGGGAGTTCTGATTCTTTACCGGCGCGACGAGCAAAGCATGTCCGCGTTCCAGTTTGAATATGAACAAGCGAAACAGGAAGGCGTGCGATTTCATTGGTGGACGAAGCCCGTGGCGATCCGCCATTCTCCGGATCGGCGGAAAATCGAAGCGATTGAGTGCGTACGAGTCCGAGCTGATTCGAACCGGTCTCTACCGGAAGTTCCTGGTTCGCAAATCGAGATTCCTTGTGACATGGTGATTCCTGCCATCGGCCAATCGCCCTTACTTGAATTTCTGCACGCATGCCGAGGTGTTCGAACCGAAGACGGACTTGTTGTTGTGGACCGCGCGACGGGGCAGACTGCCCATCCTAAATATTTTGCGGGCGGCGATTGCGCAAACGGTGGCCGGGAAGTTGTGGACGCAGTGGCGGACGGCAAACGCACGGCGCTCATTTTGGCAAACTTACTGGAGAAGGCTCATGCCTGAACGAAACATCACTCCAGATATTTCCGTGAAGTTCGCCGGGAAAATCTTTTCCCCGAACCCTTTCTGGCTTGCTTCTGCTCCACCAACCAACTGTGGTGAGCAAGTAATGCGCGCCTTTGATGCGGGTTGGGGCGGAGCCGTATGGAAGACGCTTGGCGATCCGATCGTCAATGTATCGTCGCGGTATTCTTCGGTCGATTGGAATGGCCAGCGCATGATGGGCCTGAACAACATTGAATTGATTACGGACCGGCCGCTCGAAGTGAATCTGCGCGAACTGGCGGAAGTCAAGAAGCGCTATCCGAAACAAGCCGTGATTGCTTCATTGATGGTTGAGTCGAAGCGCGAAGCGTGGCATCGCATTGTTCAACAGTCGGAAGATGCGGGCGCGGATGGCCTTGAATTAAATTTCGGTTGCCCCCACGGGATGAGCGAGCGCGGCATGGGCAGCGCCGTCGGCCAGGTTCCGGAATACACGGAAATGATCACAGCGTGGGTTAAGGAAAAAGCGCGGACGCCCGTTCTTGTCAAACTGACGCCAAACATTTCCGATATTCGCGTCGTTGCGCGCGCTGCCAAACGGGGCGGAGCCGACGGCCTATCCGCGATCAATACGATCAATTCCATCACCGGGATTGACCTCGATACCTTCATTCCGCGGCCAAACGTTGATGGAAAATCCTCACACGGCGGCTATTGCGGCCCGGCGGTGAAGCCGATTGCCCTCAACATGGCCCAACAGGTGCAAAGCGATCCGGAATCGCATCTACCATTGAGTGGGATTGGCGGTATTTCCGATTGGCGCGACGCGGTGGAATTTCTTCTTCTCGGCTGCAGCAACGTACAGGTCTGCACGGCGGTAATGCATTACGGTTATCGCATCGTGGAAGACATGGCAGACGGTCTCACGAATTGGATGCACGAAAAGGGTTTCGCAAGAATTTCCGATTTTCAGGGACTGAGTCTAGCCCGTGTTCAGGATTGGAAACATCTCAATTTAAATTACAAAATTGTCGCGCGGATTCACGAAGAGAAGTGTATCGGCTGTCAGTTGTGCTACACGGCTTGTTGGGACGGCGCGCATCAGTGCATTCACATGGACCGCGTCAGCGAGGGCAACGGCCAGCACGCGACCCCCGCCATGCGCGAGGCCGAAAGCCGTCAGCGTATCTCTATGACTCCGATTCCCAAACTCGATCATGCCGACACAACCAACGGCGCGGAACCTTACGCTACTCCGCTGGCCCGTATTCCACGTGTTGACGAAGCCGAATGCGTCGGCTGCAATCTGTGTTCGCTCGTTTGCCCGGTCGAGGACTGCATCACCATGGAACAAGTGGACAATCACTTGCCCCCGCAATCCTGGGAAGAACGCACGGGAAGTTCCTCAAATCCAGCAAGGAAGTGCGACTGATGGGACTGCTCATTCAGAATGGCACAGTGGTCACAGCAGAAAAAACTTTTGCAGCGGATATTTTGATCGAAGGCGAAACCATCAAGGAAGTTCGTGCGGGGATCGCGCCCGTTCCCGGCCACAAGACGCTCGATGCGAGCGGCATGCTGTTGCTCCCCGGTGGAATTGACGCACACACGCATCTCGACATGCCCTTTGGTGGCACGACGTCCAGCGACGATTTCGAAACCGGCACGCGCGCCGCAGCCATCGGTGGCACTACTTCGATTGTTGATTTTGCGATTCAAGGGCGCGGCACGCGGATGCGCGATGCCCTGGATGCCTGGTGGAAAAAAGCGCAAGGCAAAGCGTGTATTGACTACGGCTTGCACATGATCGTCACCGATCTTGCCGGTGCGGGCCTCGAAGACATGGACGAAATGGTCAAAGAGGGTGTTGCGAGCTTCAAGCTTTTCATGGCTTATCCGAACGTCTTGATGGTGGACGATGCCACGATTTTCAAAGCCCTGAAGCAAACTTCCAAAAATGGCGCGCTGATTTGCATGCACGCGGAAAATGGCAGCGTAATTGACGTGATCGTCCAGCAAGCACTGGCGGAAGGAAAAACGGCTCCCGTCTATCACGCGCTAACGCGGCCCACGATTGCGGAAGCCGAAGCGGTGAATCGCGCGATCGCCCTTGCGGAAATCGCCCACGCGCCTGTTTACATCGTACATCTGTCTTCCGAAGATGCCCTCAACCAGGTGCGTGAGGCGCGCAGCCGCGGAGTTCCCGCTTTCGCGGAAACTTGCCCGCAATACCTCCTGCTTTCTATTGAAGAACTAAAACGCCCAGGATTTGAAGGCGCGAAATACGTTTTCACGCCGCCTTTGCGTGAAAAAGAAAACCTTCCGAAATTGTGGGACGGCCTGAAGGATGACAATCTGCAAGTCGTATCCACGGACCACTGCCCGTTCTGTTTCGAAGATCAAAAGGTCCTCGGCAAGAGTGACTTTACAAAAATCCCGAACGGTGGCCCTGGGATTGAGAACCGTTTGCAGCTTTTGCATCATCACGGTGTTAACGAAGGGAAACTTTCGCTGAACCGTTTCGTCGAAATCGTTTCCACGGCGCCCGCCCGCATTTTCGGTATGTATCCAAAGAAAGGAACGCTCGCGCCCGGAAGTGACGCGGACATCGTCGTGTGGGATCCCAAGGTTGAGCACACGATCAGCGCGAAAACGCACAACATGCGCGTGGACTATTCGATGTTTGAAGGCTTTCGCGTGCTCGGCAACGCGCGCCAGGTTTTTTCGCGCGGCGAGCTGATCGTCGAAAATGGAAAATACATAGGCAAAGCAGGCCGTGGTTCCTATTTGCGCCGCACTGCGCGCGGCGGTGCTTGGGCATGAGCTCCAGCTACGACGCTAGCCTTTACAACAAAGATCTCGCGCCAATTCCGCCCGAGCGCCGCACCTGGAGCACCTACAACTACGCCTCGCTCTGGGTGGCCATGAGCGTCTGCATTCCCACCTACATGCTGGCCTCCGGCCTAATTGCCGCCGGCATGAGCTGGAAGCAGGCCATCGCGACAATTCTCCTCGGTAATTTGATCGTTCTCGTGCCGATGATCTTGAACGCGCATGCAGGAACGAAATACGGAATTCCGTTTCCGGTCTATGTGCGTGCTTCGTTCGGTGTTCGTGGTGCCAATGTTCCCGCCATTCTGCGCGCTCTTGTTGCTTGCGGATGGTTTGGAATTCAGGCGTGGATCGGCGGCCAGGCAATCTACTCCATGCTGGGCGTGCTCTGGCCGAGTATAGCGGGCCATGCCGGAGTTTCGTGGGCCTGCTTTCTGGCGTTTTGGTTCTTGAACATGCTCGTGATCTGGCGGGGAATCGAGACGATCAAGTTTTTGGAAGGCATCGGGGCTCCGTTCATGCTTGGTGTTGGACTTCTGCTTTTGTTTTGGATCACGCGAAAAGCAGGTGGTCTCGGTCCGGTGCTCAGTACGCCGAGCAAATTCAAGACCACGGGTGAGTTTCTACATGTGTTCGTTCCATCTCTTACCGCGATGGTCGGTTTCTGGGCCACGGTCGCATTGAACATCCCGGACTTCACGCGTTATGCGAAATCGCAAAAAGCGCAAATGACCGGACAGGCGCTCGGCCTGCCGACCGCAATGACGCTTTATTCCTTTATTGGCGTCGCGGTGACTTCAGCGTCGGTGGTTCTTTTCGACCAGGCAATTTGGGACCCGGTCGCTTTGCTTGGCAGTTTTCATGAGCCATTGATTGCATCGATCGCACTCGTTGCGCTGCTCGTTGCAACCCTAAACACGAATGTCGCCGCAAACGTTGTTTCCCCCTCCAACGATTTTTCGAACCTTAATCCGAGGCTGATTTCCTTTCGTACCGGCGGACTGATCACCGGCGTCATCGGCATACTGATGATGCCGTGGAAGCTGCTCGCGAACGCAGACGTGTATATCAATAAATGGCTAGTGGGTTATTCTGGGCTTCTCGGACCGATTGCAGGGATCATGATTGCGGATTACTTCGTGGTGCGCAGCCGCATGTTGCGGCCCGAAGAGCTGTATCGCCGTGGCGGAATCTACGAATACTCCGCAGGATTCAACTACAAAGCGCTCGTCGCGCTTGCCTTGGGCGTGTGCGTCGCGCTTATCGGCTTGCGTGTGTCTTCCCTGAAGTGGCTGTATGATTATGCTTGGTTCGTCGGCTTCTTCGTCTCCGCAACGGCGTATTGCGTCCTGATGGGCAAAGTGCCTCTTGCAGCAAGCCGGCCTGCACGGGCCAGTGCCGTCGAACCCTGAAATTTTCCACATTGCCGCACCTACAAAAACGGCTATTTGAGGTTGAGGAGTTTTTTGCATGAGTGAATCACTGACGTCGGCGCAGGTTGTCGAATCAACAAAAAAACTGAACTACGGCACCTGGCGCTTTCAAAAGAACTGGAATCCGTTGCACGTCGTGGACGCCGAGGGCTGCTACTTCATTGATTCCAACGGCAAGCGCTATCTAGATTTTTCTTCGCAGTTAATGTGCGTAAATCTCGGGCACAAGAATCCCGCGGTGATTCGCGCCATTGAGGAGCAGGCGCGGTCGCTTCCCTACATCGCGCCCTCGTATGCGTCGGAAGCTCGCGCGAAGTTGAGCAATCTACTGCTGGACGTTCTGCCCAAGGGGCTTGAAAAATTCTTCTTCACTACTTCCGGCACGGACGCGAACGAAGCGGCCTTCAAAATCGCGCGTATGTACACCGGCAGGACCAAAATTATCGCGCGTTACCGCTCCTATCATGGCTCCACGACCGCTTCAATTGCCGCTACGGGCGATCCGCGCCGGTGGGCGATGGAGCCTGCAGGCAAGGCGCAGGGCTTTATTTTTGCGCCGGAAGTGAATTGCTATAACTGCCCGATCAAACACACCTATCCCTCTTGCGGCGTCGCCTGCGCGGATTACGTTGAGCACATGATTGCAAACGAGAGCAACGTCGCCGCAATTGTGCTCGAACCAGTAACCGGAACGAATGGTGTACTTATTCCACCTGCCGAATATTTTCCCAAATTGCGCAGAATCTGCGACGCGTATGGCGTCCTGATGATTGCGGACGAAGTTATGACCGGCTGGGGCCGCACCGGAAAATGGTTTGCGATGAACCATTGGAACGTGCAGCCGGACATTCTCGTCACGGCGAAAGGTATCACTTCCGCGTACGTTCCGCTCGGCTTGTGCGCCACGACTTCAAAAATCGCCGCGCACTTCGACGACCACTATTTTGCCCATGGTCACACCTACGAAGCGCACCCCATGACGCTCGCGCCAGCCGTAGCTACAATCCATGAAATGCAGCGGCTCGGCCTCGTCGAGCGAGCAAACAAAATTGGCGTTTACCTGGGAGAAAAACTAAAGTCGCTGGCCTCCCGCCATCCTTCGATTGGCGATGTGCGCGGCATAGGACTCTTCTGGGCTGTCGAGCTTGTGAAGGACAGGCAAACCAAGCAGTCTTTCAACACCATGCGCGACAAAGTGGAAGGCAAGCCGCTCGTTGTGGATCAGGTCGCAGCTGAAATGATGAAGCGCGGCGTTGCGATTCAGGCATGGGTGAGCCACTTCGTTATCGCTCCTCCGCTCATCATCGAGGAATCGGAAGTAGACGTGGGCGTTGCAGCATTGGATGCGGCGCTTTCGATCGCCGACGCGGCTGTTGCCTGAATTCGATAAACGGATCGAACGTCGGTGATGAATTCGAAATTCACGCTGCGAAAAGATTCTTCAACATGAACCACAAATTCGCGGGACGTTCCGCAAGCCGTCGCACAAACCACGGATACCAATAATCTCCGTACGAGACGAGCACTGCCGATCTATAGCCCTCGGCGGCTAACCGCTCCTGCACTGCCCTCTGAATCCCGTAGAGCATTTGAATTTCGAGGGATTGCTTCGGTAATCCTTCCTGCGATGCAAAATCACTTAAGCGCCTGATCAAGGCAACATCGTGCGTCCCGAACGCCGCGCGTACCATTCGCCCTTCGCGCTGAGCCCGTAGCATCTCTTGCGCCAGAGAAAAATAACTCTCATCCACATCTTTTTTTGCAGGAAACGCGATCTCCGCGCTTTCCTTGTATGCGCCTTTGACCAATCGCACCGAAGGCTTTAGCGCAAACAAGTCTTCTAAGTCTTTTTTTGTACGGTAGAGATACGCTTGCAGGCATACACCCGTTCGCGGAAATTCCACAACGGCTTTTCGATACACTTCGAGGGTCGCATCAACATACGGACTTGCTTCCATGTCAATCCAAACCGTTTTCCCGGCGTCTTCCTGCTCCAGAATTTTCTTCAAGTAGCCAAAGCACAAGTCCGCGGATTGATCCAGCCCAAGCTGCGTCAGCTTGACGGAAATCTCTGTCCGCAGACCTGCCTCGCGGATTTTCCGCAACGCGCTCAGATAGTTGCTTGTTACGTCTTCTGCCTCACGAATGTCCTGGATGTTCTCGCCCAAATGCGTGAGGACGCCGCCGATTCTCTTCGATTCCAGCGCTTTCGCTGCCGCCAAGGCGTCTTCGATTTCTTCGCCGGGCATGAATCGCGACACGCTGCGTCGTACAAATTTGTAACGCGATGCGCGTTTGCGCAGCCAACTGTTTTGTGAAGCTGCAAGAAGCATGGACCGCATCACGCTCATTTGTCTCTCCGCGATCTCGTTGCGAATTTCGGCGGCTGCCCTAGGCCGGCGCTCTTGCAATACCATCAGCTATTCGATCGCCAGAAGTTTCAGAAGCAGCCCCGCCAGCAAGCCGCCAAACAGCGGCCCAACAATCGGAATCGGCGCATAACTCCAATCTGAGCCGCCTTTGCCCGCAATCGGCAAAATCGCATGCGCAAGGCGGGGCCCAAAATCGCGCGCTGGATTTATGGCATATCCTGTCGAACCGCCCAGCGAAAGCCCTATGCCCCAAACGAGGCTTCCCACAAGATAAGGCCCGAGCCCAGCTACCGGGCCGCTCCCCGAAACGCGTTTCGAAAAAATGGCGCCTGCTATAAACACCAAAACGAAAGTCGCAATGATCTCGCTTGCTAGATTTGTGAGGGTATTTCGAATTGCCGGCCCCGTGCAAAATACGCCGAGTTTTGTTCCCGTTTCGGGCGTTTCCTTCCAATGGGGCAAGTATTGCAGCCATACCAGTGCCGCTCCTGCAATCGCCCCCAACAACTGGGCCGACAAATACGGCAGAAATTTTCCGTAAGTTCCCGCACGCACCGCGAATCCCAGCGTCACTGCCGGATTCAAATGCGCATCGCTGCTCCCGCACGCAATCGCGGTAAACACGCCGCACATCACTGCAAACGCCCAACCACTTGTGATGACAATCCATCCACTGCCTTCCGCTTTCGATTTCTTGAGTAGCACCGCCGCGACCACGCCATCCCCAAGCAAAATCAAAATTAATGTCCCAAGAAATTCACCGAGCCAGGGCGATGTCATTCTCTTGTCTCCTTAGTTTTCTGCCCAATCAAAACATCGTGTAACGGCCTTTTTCCATTCGCGGTAGAGCTTCTCCCGCTCCTTTTCGCCGAGCGCTGGCTTCCATGTCTTGCCCGCCTGCCAGTTGGCCTGCAACTCATCCGTGCCTTTGTAGAATCCGACCGCCAAACCCGCTGCGTACGCCGCACCGAGCGCCGTCGTTTCCGCCACTTTTGGCCGCACGACGTCGCGATTCAAGATGTCACTTTGAAATTGCATCAGGAGTTCGTTCGAAACCATTCCGCCGTCCACGCGCAGACAAGCCAACGGAATTTTCGCATCCTTTTCCATTGCTTCCACAACTTCTCGCGTTTGGTAGGCAGTCGCTTCTAGCACCGCCCTCGCCAGGTGTCCTTTGTTCGCGTATCGTGTCAGCCCGGCAATCACGCCGCGCGCCGATTCCTTCCAATACGGCGCGTATAGCCCGGAAAATGCCGGCACAAAATAAACGCCGCCGTTGTCCTTTACTGTCTTAGCTAGAGTTTCCACATCGGGGCTTTTCGCAATCAATTCAAGATTGTCGCGCAGCCATTGCACCAGCGCACCGGTGATCGCCACGCTGCCTTCCAGCGCATACCGCACCGCCGTTTTTCCAAATTTGTACGCTACTGTCGTCAGCAGTCCGAATTGTGACGGCACACTCTGCTCTCCCGTGTTCATCAGCAGAAAACAGCCCGTGCCATACGTGTTTTTGACTTCGCCCGGGCGAAAACAAGCTTGCCCCGCAAGCGCCGCCTGCTGATCTCCCAAAATTCCCGCGATCGGCACGCCCTTGGCTGCTCCTTGCGTTACTGTCCCATAAACTTCGCTGCTCGACCGTATCTGCGGCAGCATCGCCCGCGGAATCTCAAACGCGCGTAAAAGTTCTTCGTCCCAATCAAGTGTTTTCAAATTGAAGAGTTGCGTGCGGCTCGCGTTCGTCACATCAGTCGCGTGAATTCCGCCGCTCGCGCCTCCTGTCAGATTCCATAGCAGGAATGTATCGACGTTTCCGAACAGCAATTCACCGGCCGCGGCGCTCTCCGCTGCTCCTCGCACATTTTTCAAAATCCAACGCAGTTTCAGTCCGCTGAAGTAGGTGCTCAGCGGCAGCCCGGTCTTTGCTCGAAAACGGTCCTGCCCGCCTTTCGCACTGAATTTCGCGACATCCGGCGCGACGCGCGTGTCCTGCCACACGATTGCATTCATCACCGCCTTTCCTGTCGCTTTTTCCCAAACAACCGTTGTTTCGCGCTGATTCGTGATCCCAATTGCTGCAAGATCCGTGGCGCCCAATTTTCCTTCGATCAACGCCTCGGGAATCACCTCTTGGGTTCTCCGCCAAATCTCTTCTGGATTGTGTTCGACCCAGCCAGGTTGGGGATAAATCTGCTCGTGCTCTTTTTGCGCCACACTCACTACGCGTCCCGCTCTGTCAAACACGATGAACCGCGTGCTCGTCGTTCCTTGATCAATCGCTCCGATGTAACTTTTCACGGATTCAGACCTCGCTCAATCCAAACCTGCTCTGCAGGCGGCAATTCGCCGGGAAATTGTATATCTCATTTTCGTTCTTCTCGCATCTAACCAATTGGGACACATGGAATGAATGTTTAGGAGAAACAAAATAATGAAAGCGAAATCTCTTGGGCCCTCAGTTTTGCTTGCTATTGGAATTTTTGCTTTGGCGCTGCATTCGCAAGCAGCGCCGCTGCCGCCTGCTGAACCGGGCAGCTCCACGGTCACCGTAACAGCGACCGGGAAGAAAGGAGCCCCGCCCACAGTGGCAAAATCCGACGTACAGCTCTCTGTAGGCAAAGAACGCAAGCAAATTGCAAAATGGGTGAAAGCGGAAAAACTTTATCTCGCCATTTTGATTGACGATTCGCTCGATAGTGAAGTCGCCTCTCAGTGGAACGATGTAAAGCAATTCATCGAGGCGCAACCGCCAACGACTTCGATCGCCGTCGGCTACGCCACAAATGCCACCGTCCGTGTCGCGCAAGATTTCACCACCGATCACAATCTCGCCGCGAAGGCATTGCGGATTCCTTTCGGGACTCCTTCGGCAGCTTCCAGCCCGTATCTTTCCGTCATTGACTGGATGAAGCGCTGGCCGGCTACGGGCGACCGCCGCTCACTGCTTCTTATTTCTTCCGGCATTGATTATTTCCGTCGCGGCTTCGGTCCCATCTACCCTGACGTAGACACGGCAATCTCCATCGCCGAAAGAGGGAATATCAACCTATGGAGTATTTATGCTCCCGGCGCTGGCCACCGCAGCCGTTCTTTCTTCCTGGCTAACACAGCGCAGAATAACCTCAGCAAACTTAGCGACGAAACTGGAGGCGAGGCTTTCTATTTGGGCACATCGGCGCCGGTCTCTTTCAAGCCGTATCTCGATGAGCTCCAAATGCATCTGAACAACCAATACCTCCTCACCCTTGCGGGCGATGGCGGTCCAAAAGGAAAGCTGGTCAGCATTCACGTCAAGACTGAGCTGGCTCAGACCGAATTCATGCACGCGAATCAAGCCTGGCTTCCCCCAGCGAGGTAAGTTTCTCCGGAAGTCTAAAAGCACACAAGGAAAATGCGCTCCGCGTCGCCGGAGCGCATTTTCCTTTCAGCGCTTGTGCTGCTCGACACATCCGGCTAAACTACACCTCGTCAAATCCCAGGGCCATCGGCGTGATTTGACCTGTATTCAATCGATTTAAATAATATTTGGGAGCGGCGCATGTCTCTCATTAGTTGCCTTCCGCAGATCTCGATTCGCACGCTCGCGGCTCGTGTTCCGTTGTTCCTCGCGCTTGTTGCTCTTACAGTTCCCATTTCGCGTGCGGAAAGCGGCACGTTTCTCCGGGACGGCTGGAAAATCCAATCCTCAGCAAGAGTTTCGGCCGGTGGGGACCAAATTTCCACCGTCGGGTTCTCGACCGAAGGCTGGTATCCCGCTTCCGTTCCCAAAACCGTCTTCGCTGCGCTCGTTGAAGATGGCGTTTACAAGGATCCTTACTTTGGCATGAATCTTCGCTCGATCCCTGGCGTCGACTACAAGATCGGCGGCCAGTTTGCCAACGAAGAAATGTCCGCGAACAGCCCCTACGCTACCCCTTGGTGGTACCGCAAAGAATTTGAAGTTCCCGCAGCAGACAAAGGAAAGCGCATCTGGCTCGCGTTTCGCGGTATCAACTATCGCGCCAACATTTGGATCAACGGCAAAAAACTTGCCGGTTCGGACACAGTCGCTGGCGCGCTTCGCCGCTATGAATTTGACGTCACCGGCTTTGTCCACGTCGGTGCGAAAAACGCCGTTGCTGTGGAAGTTTCTGCCCCACATGCTGGCGACCTCGGAATCACGTGGGTCGATTGGAATCCAACGCCGCCCGACAAGGACATGGGTCTCTGGCAGGAAGTGGTTCTCTCTTCCAGTAATATAGTTTCCGTGCGCCATGCCGTGGTCGAAACAAAGCTTGATCTGCCTAGCACCGACTCCGCGCATTTGACCGTCCGCGCCGAGCTCACCAACACTTCTTCATCTACAATTAAAGGAACTTTTCGCGGCTCGCTTCAGGGCGCCGCCGCACCGATTGGCTTTTCTCAACAAGTCGAGCTCGCTCCCGATGAAAAAAGGGAAGTTGTCTTTTCGCCGGATTCCACACCAGTTCTGAATCTTCTAAAGCCAAAACTTTGGTGGCCTTATCAGATGGGAGACCCCTATCTCCATCGTCTTAAGCTGGAATTCGTCGGACCGAACGCTGTAGTTTCCGATACGCAGGAACTTTCTGTTGGCCTTAATCAAATCGATTCCGAACTCACTCCAGAGGGTTACCGGCTTCTAAAAATCAACGGCAAGCCCGTTCTTATCCGAGGAGGCGGCTGGGCTCCGGATATGATGCTCCGCGTGGACGAATCCCGCCGTGAAGCCGAATTTCGCTACGTGAGAGAAATGGGACTGAACACGATTCGTCTCGAAGGGAAACTCGAAGACGAATCCTTCATGGAGCGTGCCGACCGTGACGGCATTCTCATCATGGCTGGCTGGTGCTGCTGCGATGCCTGGGAAAAATGGGGTAAGTGGAATGAGGAAGCGAAACAAGTTTCCGTCTCTTCGCTTCGGGATCAAATGCTTCGCCTCCGCGCTCATCCGAGCCTCCTGATGTGGCTCAACGGCAGCGACAATCCCCCGCCACATGATCGCGAAGTGGCGTATCTTGAAGTCCAAAAAGAAACGCACTGGCCCAAACCCGTCATCTCTTCCGCCACGGCGAAGGAAACCGACGTCACCGGCAAGACAGGCGTGAAGATGAGCGGTCCCTATGAGTATGTTCCCGCAAACTATTGGATCATTGATACGAAAGCTGGCGGTGCTTATGGCTTCAACACAGAAACGAGCCCTGGGCCTGCCGTTCCGCCGCTCGAAGAGTTGAAAACATTCATTCCGGAAGACAAACTCTGGCCCATCAATGACGTATGGAATTTCCATGCCGGCGGCGGCCAGTTCAAAACCATCAGTATTTATGCCAACGCCATTGAGAATCGTTACGGCGAGCCGAAAAGCGCGGCCGATTTCGGGTGGAAATCGCAAGCTATGACTTATGAAGGCGAACGCGCCATGTTCGAGGCGTACGGCCGCAACAAATACAAATCCACGGGCATCATTCAGTGGATGCTCAACAACGCCTGGCCCGGCCTCATCTGGCACCTTTACAGCTACGATTTGCGTCCCGGCGGCGGATATTTCGGCTCCAAGAAAGCGCTCGAACTCGTTCACGTGCAATTCTCGCATGACGATCACATGGTCGCCGTGGTGAATGGCACGCAGTCTCCGCAAAACGGCTTGAAAGTTGTCGCGAAGCTCTATGACTTCGACATGAAGGAAAAATTCTCTCGCGTAGCCAACGTGGATGTCGGGGCCGACGCCGTCGTCCGCTCATTCGCGATTCCGGAACCCGCCGATATTTCCGCGACCTACTTCTTGAACCTGCAGCTCCTTTCCGCAAGCGGCCAGATCGTGAGCCGCAATTTTTACTGGCTCTCCACAAAATCCGACGTCCTGAACTTTGACAAAACCGAGTGGTATTACACGCCGCAAATCGCTTATGCCGATTTCAGTTCTTTACAAACCCTGCCGGCAGCCACGGTTAAGGCATCCTGGAAAGCGGAGCAAGGCGCGGATCGCGACGCCGCCTATCGCGTCACGCTTGAAAACAGCGGCTCCGGCCTCGCGTTTCTGGTTCGTCTGCGTCTTGTGAAGGGAAATGAAGCTTCGGAAATTCTTCCTATTTTCTGGGACGACAATTACATTTCACTCTTGCCCGGTGAGCGTCGAGAAGTTGAGGTTCGCGTTCGTAAGTCCGACCTCGGCCCCGCTCATCCGAATCTAATTGTTGACGGCTTTAATCTCGCGCCGGTAACGGTCCGCACCACGCATTAGGCGCGGAGTCATCAATCGTTATCTCTTGTAACGAATCTTATCCGCTTCGTCGTACGCTTCGCGCAATCCGTCGAGCAACTTTCCTTTGACGCGCGGCCCATCCGTCTTCGCCAGGCCGGACCAAAGCGTCTTGCCCGATTTCACGTCCTGCAGCGTCACGCGGGTGTATCCCATCGGCGCTGCCTCCGGCAATTCCGCTGGCCGCACGTTCGTCTTCTTCGGGTCGTATTTTGGCGCTTCTCCAGTGGGCAGCGCCCGCACGTAGCTGCTCCCCGTCAGAACAATCGTCAGATCCGCTTTTTTCGCGGATTCCACCGGCTCAAATCTTCCCCACCGTGCCAGTTCCATATAGGCGATGGTGTAAAGCTCGGCAAATCCCGACTGATTGTCCACATAAATTGTTCTCGCCTGAAAAATCGAGTTGGGTAATGTCGTGTGGGATGCATTCGCCGCGGCTGCGAGGATCATCGCCGTAGCTGCGGCCAAAGCCAGCAAGAGCCGTTTGAGATTCACGGGCTCCTCCTCAGATGAGTGGATGCGCAGAGTCTAGGCTCGCCGGAAGGTGCAGGGAACTGGCCTTTCGTCCAAAAACAGGCCAGTTGCCCTGGCGTTTCTTTCGTTTTTTCTTTGCAGCTGATCAGTCATCGGACGACGACAGCGAAACCGCTCTCGTCGATTCGCGGATCATTAGCTCCGGGCTCGTCCGTTGGTGGGATATGATCCACTCGCGCTTCTCCTGCGAAGCGTTGATTCCTTCCATGATGATGTTCACTGCAAGGTTTCCCATCGTCTCAAGTGGCTGGCGCACTGTCGTTAGCGACGGCACGGACATCGCAGAAAGCGCCACATCGTCAAATCCCGCCACAGAGCAATGCTCCGGAACCTTTATGCCCGCCTTTGTCAGGGCACGGATCGCTCCCATCGCCGTCAAATCGTCAAAGGCCATCAATGCCGTGAATTTTTTCCGCTTTTGCAGCAACTCTTCCGTTAGCCGAACCCCCCCCTCAAATCCGGAGTTTGGATCCAGTGAATCTGGCAGCTGCATCACCAGATTTGCGTCAATCTCGAAGCCCGCTGAATTCGCAAACTTTTGAATCCCTTTCCAGCGTGGCGCGGAGTCAATCAGCATCTTCGGCCCGCGAATAAACGCGATTTTCCTGTGTCCTAGTTTGTACAGGTGCTCGAGCGCCAGCCTTCCGCCCGCTTCGTTGTCCACCATTACCGAGCTAATCGTGTCGCCAGGCAATTCCCATCCAATCGTCGCCACGGGAATGTTCCGCCGGTTAAAGTCTGCCAATAAGTGAATGTCCACGAACAGCCAGTTCGCCACGACGACCAGAGCCTCCACGTGCCGCTCCAGCAGCATTTCCAGGGAGCGCTCGAACCGGTTTTTCTGGTTGTGGGCGTCCGCCAGAATCGGCACATACGACGCTTGGTACAGCGAATTCTCAATCCCACGCAGGATCGGAATGCAAAACGGGTCAGTAATATCGAACAGCATCACGCCGACGCTGTGCGTCCGTTTGCTGCGCAGGAACCGCGCCATCGCGTTCGGCCGGTAGCCCAGCTTTCGCGCTGCTTCTTCGATTTTCTTTTTTGTCGCGGGAGCGATATACCGTGCGAGGGGGGCGTTATTCAATACGATAGAAACCGTGGCGGGCGAAAAACCGCTCGCCTGCGCCACATCCCGCATCGTTACCGAAATAGCCTTGCTGCTAGCTCGTTTCACGCTCGGCTCTCTGTGGCCAGCATCATCCGGCAATTTCGGCTCTGATTGCAATGGTGGGCTCATGGCATAACGCCCCGTTCCTATTCGGCGGGCACTTCAAACGAAAGCGGCTCGCGGAACCCCTGCGTTTTCCATATTCCAAAAGCAATTCCCGCCGCCATCCAGATGCTCCCAACGATTCGCGCGGGCAAGCTCAAGTTCCACCACATCCAGCCGCAAATCAAGAACCCCACAATCGGCGGCAAGAAGTTCCCTATGGTTCTCTTTCCTTCATGCACGAAATACCGCATAAACGCCGACGCATTTACACCCATGAAAGCGATCAGAGCTCCAAAATTCAGCAGCTCGATTCCTCGCCCGTACGTCAGGAAGAACGATCCGACAAGTACAATTACGCCGATGAAGAGGACATTGTTCCTCGGAATGTGGTGCTTGGCGTCCACTGCACCGAAAAACGACTTCGGCAACGCATTGCTGCGCCCCATTCCATAGAGAAGCCGTGCCGCCCCGATTTGCGCTCCCATGCCCGACCCAAAATTCGCGACGAGCAGCGTCGCCCCCACTATGACTGCGAGCGGCTGCACGTACGTGTGTCCAAACAACACCAGCTTCGGCAGGACAATTCCCATCACGTACGGATACGCCGTGTCTGCGTCCGGGAACTTTTGCGACCCGGGCCAAACCAATTGCGCGATATAGACCTCCGCCGCGGACAAGATGCCGATAATCAGGCAAGACATCACCGTGGCGACAAGAATGTTTCGTTTTGGATTTTCCGCCTCTTCGGATAGCGTCGAGATCGCATCGAATCCGATGTAAGTAAGTACCGCGAGCGATGTGCAGCCGAAGAGCCCGTCAGCCGTAAGTGTCTGCGGGTCGTAAAACGGTTTCGTGAAAAATCCCGGATCACTGTGGGGTTGTCCAAAAACATAGCGCGCCACCGCTACAAAAACCACCACCACCACTACGCTCATTCCCGCCGTCAGCCCCGCGTTTACCCGCGCGGAAGTCTTGATTCCTTGCAGATTCAACACCGTAAATACCACCGCGAAGAAAATCTTCCAGCCCCATATAGGAATTCCGGGGGCAAATTGATGAGCCTGCCCCGCGCACCAAATCGTGCAAATCAGAGGATTCACGATGTAATCCATCACCATGCTCCATCCGGTGATGTACCCTGCCGAGGGATGGATTTCCTGCGCGACGTACGTGAACGCCGATCCAGCGCTCGGGTAGACCCGCGACATCCTTCCGTAGCTCACCGCCGTCGCCATCATCGCCACCATCGCGATCAGTACCGCCGTGACAACATGCCCGCGCCCGCGTTCGCTCAGGGCGCCAAATGCGGACATTGGAGCGACAGGTTGCAGCACGATCATTCCGTACAGGATTAAATCCCAAAGCGTCAGCGACCTGCGCAAGCCGATTTTGGGTGCAGCGTTCTCGTTGCTCAAGCAGCTCTCCTCAACCTCTTACTTCCTTCTGCAATCCCCATATTGAATCGTTTTAAGCGCCTGATTTTGCAGCATCCTACCGTTTCCTCGCAAGCGCAATCTTTCCGCGCTCTCGCCCATTCTTCCGCACGAAATTCACAGCCTGTACTTTAGTACAGATGAAATGAATCTAACAGGACGGTATCTTTCCTCTCACACGTTGTGTGACTTCAGCGCAACGCTGCGTCCGGTTTTCGGGTCTAATCATATAGAAGAGCCCGCCCCGGCCAGGTTGAACTTATGGGCGAAGCCTCTCTCAACAACGGTCGCAGCCACGCCACGCCTGCCTTTTGGCATGCGGTTGCTTTCCTGGGCATTTTCGTCCTCGCCCTCTGGATTCGCCCCATCCCCCTCGAAGCTGACGCCGCCCTCCAGGGCTATCTCCAGATCGTCACCGGTCTCCTGGCTTTCGTGTTCTCCGCCGTCACCCTGGTCCGCTTTCAAGGCACCCAAGACCGCATCTCCCTCATTCTCGGTTCCGGATTCCTGCTGTCCGGGTCGGTCCTCGTCGCGTCCAGCCTCTTTTTCTTCGATATTCCGACCGAACCGGCGGTGCTGAAAATTCATTGGGCGCCGGTTGCCCTCTGGCTCGGGCGCATGATTCTGGCCCTGCTTCTCGTGGTCGCGCTCCTTGTTGAAAAGTTCCTTCCTCGTTCGCGCCATCCGAAAGGGGAAATCGCCGGCGCGCTCTTCACCGTCGTCCTCTTCACCTACATCATCACGGTTTCCATGCGCAAACTCCCCACGGAAATGTCGCAGCATCAGTTTGCGTTCATCCCCAGCCCGCAGCAGCTCCTGCCCGCGGCCATTTTTCTCGTCCCTCTGATCTGGTATCGCCGCCGCCTTCCCCTTGACGCCACGGCCTTTGATCGTTCGATCTATGCGGCCACCTGGCTCAATTTCGCGGCGCAGCTCGCCGCCTCTCAATCCGCGCGCCTGATGGACTCCCCGTTCGTCCTTTCCCAGGCTTTAAGCGTCATCGGTTACGCGGTGGCCCTCGGCGGTGCGCTTCTCGATAACGCCCGCCTTTTCGAACAAGTCCGCCATCTCGCGGTCAGCGACCCGCTCACAGGCCTTGCCAACTATCGCCGTCTCCTTGACGTCCTCGAAAACGAGACCGAGCGCACCAATCGCAGTGGTCGGCCCTTCGCTCTTCTTCTGCTCGATCTCGACGGTCTCAAGAAAATTAACGACACCCATGGCCATCTTGTCGGCAGTCGCGCTATTTGCCGCGTCGCAGACCACCTTCGCGTGAACTGCCGCACGATTGACACCGCTGCCCGCTACGGCGGCGACGAATTCGCGCTCGTGCTTCCCGAATCCGAGCAGGAAGAGGCCGACCGCGTCGCTGAACGCATTCACACCGTCATGGAGCAGGACAAAGAGCAACCGCCCTTGTCCGCCAGCATTGGTATTTCTGTTTATCGTGGAGAAGGGGAGCGCATCGAACGGCTCATCCACGACGCCGACGAGCATCTCTACGCGGAAAAGGCAAAGCGCAACCGCCGCCTCGCCCCTCCAGCGCCGCAACGGCGACGTGTCACCCGATCCGGCCAACCGTAGTTTTCGCCGCGCTCAGTGCGTTGCCGAATTCCCCGTCATGTAGGGTCCAAGCTGCTCGCTAATCTGCGCCTTGTCTCCTACCACGATGATCGTCATCCGCTCCGGCTTGATGTACTCCGCCGTCATTTTTTGAACTTCCTTCGGCGTCACCGCGTTCACCTTCTGCACGTAAGTTGTAAGGTAGGAATCTCCCAGCCCCTGCAAATTCACGTACCGAAGCTGGCCGATCAGCGCCCCCCGCGAGGAATTTTGCAGAACAAAATTTCCCGACAGGTAATTCTGAATGCCTTTCAGCTCGGCGTCAGACGGGGGTTCTTTTTGTAGCCGGTCGATCTCGTCAAAAATTTCCTTCAATGAATCGCCCGTGTGTTTCGTCGTCACATCCGCGACCTCCACCCAGTAGGCGTCGTGATAGCGACGCGAAACCTGGCTCGACGGCGAATACGTGTAGCCCTTCGCTTCTCGAATATTTGAAGTGATCCGCGAACCAAACGACCCACCGAGCAGTGCATTCGTCACCAGCAGCGGAATAATGTCCTCGCTCGCCGGACTTGCTGTGGGCAGTCCCACATACAGCGTCGATTGCGGCGCTCCCGGCCGGTCGGTCAAATCCAGCGTGTGATTGGGTTTCACTTGTGGCACGTCCGGCGCTGGCGCGGGGCCTTTCGCCCACGTCCCAAAACTGGTCGTGATTGCCTTCTTCACTGCCGCCGTATCGAACCTTCCGGCTACGTAAAGGTGCGACCGCTGCGCGCCAAAATTCGCGTCGTAATATTTCTTCACATCCGCTAGCGTACTCTTCTGGATGCTCTCTTCTGTGGCGAAAACTGTTCCATATGGATGATCGCCATACAGCATCTTGCGAAACCGCATCAGCGCAATGCTTTGCGGAACGGACTTTTGAATCGTCAGTTCCCGCAATAAATCGTTCTGGATGCGCGCCACTTCGCTCTCGGGGAACAGCGGATTCCTTGCGACGTCCGCCACCAGCGCAATCGCCTTCGGCCCGAACTCCGAAAGCACGTCCGTCGCGATGGCGCTCTCATCGGGGCCAACGCTTACGTCTACCGATCCGCCCATGTTCGCGCCGTCTTCCGCCAACTGCTTCGAACTGCGCGTCTTCGTCCCTTCCTTCATCAAGCGGCCCATTAAATCCGCAAGGCCAGGCAATTCCGCTGGCTCGTTCAAATTGCCGCTGTTCACGACCAGGTTTACCGTCACCTTCGGCAAATTTCCGTAAGGCACCAGCGTCACCTTCATTCCATTAGGCAACGCATAATTCTCATGCGCCGGAACGGTGAAAGGTTTTGGCGCGCTTCCTTGCGGGGGCGTTTGCTTTTGCGCGTTCGTCGAGATGGCCGCCAGCATAATCATTCCTGTTGCCAGCAAAGTTTTCGCGCTCATTTTATTTTTCATCATCATCTCCTTTACTGCTTGCCCGCTGGAGTTGCCGGCGTATCGCCAGCTTTCGGTTCGCGAATCAGCACCGTGCGATTCTCTGGCCGCAGATATTCCTGCGCCGTTTTCTGAATCAGTTCCGGCGTCACTTTTTCAAATTGTCCGACTAGCGAATTCACTCGCCCTGGATCGTCATCAAACAACGCGAAGCTCGCCAGCAAATCCGCCAGCCCGAATCCTGAAAACTGTCCGATGCTGTCATACAAGCTTGACCGCAGCTTCACCAGCGCGCGGTCCAGCGTGGCCTTGTCAACCGGCTTCGTGCGAAGCGGTTCGATCACAGTGTCCGCCGCCTGCACGATTGTCTCTGCTTTCGTCGAACCGTCGTACTGCAAATCTGCCATCCACAGCATCGGTCCCTTGTAATTGAACATGTTCCCGAGATAATTGATCCCGCCTTCCACTCCCGACGTTATCCCGCGCTTCTGCACCAATTCTCGATTCAGCGCGCTGTCGTCGCCTTGCACCAGAATCTGGTCAAGCAGTCCCATCGCGTAATATTCAGGGCTGTTGCGTTCCGGCATGTGATATGCGATCGCAATCGCGGGCCTCTTCGCTAGCGCATCAGTCTGCGTCGCATTTTTCTCTTTTTCCTGCTTTGGTTCCGTCAAATCCGGAGCCGGAGGCAACTGCGAAGCCGCAATCCTTCCAAAATACTTTTCCACCCATTGCTTTGCCTGTGCCGTTTCGAAGTCACCCACAATCGCCAGAGCCGCGTTGTTCGGCGCATAGTACGTTTTGAAGAAAGTTTGCACGTCGGGCATCGTCGCCGCTTCAATGTCCTTTAGATCGCCATAAAAATTGTGCGCGTTGTACCAATTCGTATTCGCATATTGCGGCATGTCCAGCCAGGGAAATCCGCCGTATGGCCGATTCAGCACGTTCACTTTCACTTCGTTGCCGACTACGCCCTGCTGATTCTTTAAATTCTCCTCTGTCACCGCGAGCCCGTTCATCCGGTCCGCCTCGGCCCAGAGCGCCGTTTCCAGTTTGTTCGACGGCAAAATCTCGAAATAATTCGTGAAGTCAAACCGCGTCGACCCGTTCAGCGTTCCCCCGTTCTGCTGAACCAATTTGATGAACTCCAACTTTCCCAGATTCTGCGAGCCCTGAAACATCATGTGTTCGAACAGGTGCGCGAATCCCGTCCGGTCTTTCGGCTCAATTCGAAATCCGATCCGGTAATAAACCGCTACGCACACCGTCGGCGCCGTATGGTCCTGCGACAGCACCACGCGCAATCCGTTTGGCAGCTTGTAATACTCGACCGGCACCTGAAATGCCGCCGCTCCCGCCGCGCCGCCGTCCATCTTCGTCGGCTTCTTTTCCTGAGCCATCGCGCAAACGCCCAGCGCCGCAGCTGCCACGGCAAGCAGGCTCCGCGCTGCTCGTTTCATTACAAAACTCATATTTCCTCCATCAAAATCGCGCGTAGAAAGGTATTTGGGGACACCCTGCGCCCAAAACACAGTATTACAGACGTATTCCACAGCGATATGTTTCCTCGAATTGGCAAATAATACCGGAAATTGCCGGCATTCAAGGAACGCGCCTTCTACACACCTTCGCGCGCCGCCCGTTCCAATCGCCGTCGGTCTAGAATGCGAATTCTTTTCCGCTCAACTTCGATAATCCCCGCTTTTCGCAACTCACCGATCGCCGAGGTCGCTGTTTCGCGGTACACGCGCAGCCGCTCCGCAATTTCCTTGTGCGTCAACCCGCGCACCCACTCGCCTTCCGCGCTCTCCAGCAAAAGTTCTGCCAGCCGCGGAATCAAGTGCCGGAACGAACTCGTCTCCAGCTCCAGCAGGGTGCTCACAAAGCGCGCGCTCACCAGGTCCAGCAATTTCCGCGTTACGCTCGGAAATTCTTCAAGCAGTGCCTCCACCTGCGCCCCGCTAATCGTTCGAATCCGCGACCCTTTCGTCGTCTCCGCCACGCAGTGATAGCTGCGCTGGCCCACGCATCCCATCTCTCCAAACACCGCCGGGGCTTCCAGCTCCGCAATGATCAGCTTTTTCTCTCCGAAATTGCGGTACGTCTGCACATGACCTTTTTCCAGAAGGTAGAGTCCCTGCCCGGCTTCTCCCGTTTTGAAAAATATGTGCCCGGCCCGAAAATTTTCGACCTTGCTGTTCTTCTCAAGAGCTTCCAGCCTCGGCCCGGAAAGTCCCCGAAACAATTCCATAGACTCCATCGGCGCAAGCGCTCCTGCGTCCGCTTCCTTTGCGCTGTTTTTGATTTTTCTGTTCACAGCTTTTTTGATACCTCGTCCATCCGGCCACGGCAAGTGTAAGCCACCTTACACACTTTCCGTGGAACTCAAACGGCTCCTCTACATCACACTTCCCGCAAGCTAATTTGCACGGTTCACACAAAGGAGAAGTCAAATGTCGAGATTACCCGCAATTCAAACGGAAAACGCACCCGGAAAAGCCAAGACGCTTCTCGAAGGGGTCCAGGCCAAGCTTAAAATTACGCCGAACATGACGCGCGTCATGGCCAATTCCCCAGCGGTCCTGCAAGCGTATCTCTCCTTTAGTGGTGCGCTCGCGGCTGGCGCATTGGACGCAAAACTGGGAGAACGCCTCGCGCTCTCGGTCGGCGAACAGAACGCTTGCCAGTACTGCGTTTCCGCCCACACAGCCATCGGCAAAATGACGGGTCTTTCCGACTCCGAGTCTGACGCCGCGCGCAACGCTCGTTCCGAATCGCCGAAAATCGAAGCCGCTCTCCATTTCGCGCATGAACTCGTCGCGAAAAAAGGCCGTGCCTCCGACGCCGACTTCGCCGGGGTCCGCGCCGCCGGTTGGAACGACGCCGAAATCGCCGAAATCATCGCTCATGTGGCGTTGAACATCTTTACGAACTACTTTAATAACGCGATCCAGGTCGAAGTCGACTTCCCAAAAATTGCGCTGTATGCCACAGCTTGAGCATCTAGTGTCCTGACTTTGGGGGTCGGGGCTTTACCCCCGGCTTTCTCGCCGTCGCAACATGAGGGGCTTCAGCCCATGAGGAAATGTTTTTGATCCTTCGAATTTAGGAGTGACGCACTAATGGCTCAAAAAATCATCCTGCCGTTTACGGAAGAAACCGCGCTTCTCAAAGTCCAGAACGCAGAAAATCTCTGGAACACGCGCGACCCCGAGCAAGTTGTTCTCGGCTACACGCCCGATTCCGTCTGGCGAAATCGCGCTGAATTCCTGAACGGCCGCGACGAAATCAAGGCCTTCCTCCGCCGCAAATGGGATCGTGAACTCGATTACCGCCTCAAGAAAACGCTCTGGACTTTCAACGGGAATCGCATCGCCGTCACGTTCGAATACGAATGGCACGACGACTCCGGCCAGTGGTTCCGTTCCTACGGCAATGAGCTCTGGGAATTCAATCCGGACGGCCTGATGCGCCGCCGCATCGCCAGCATCAATGACGCTCCCATCGCCGCCGCCGACCGCAGAATTGCCGTGTAAGGCGGGGCGACAACCCGCGGCCTTTTCTTCGGAGTCCACACCAATGTACATCAAAGAACTCTGGCGCTATCCGGTCAAATCTATGGCTGGCGAACGCCTAAAGGAAATCTCGATCAATGAATTCGGCCTCGCTGGCGACCGCCAAGTCTTGGTGCTCGGCCCAAATGGCTGCGTCCTCACCTCCCGCACGCACTATCGTCTGTTGGGCCTTAAGGGCTCGCTCGACGCAAACGGCCAGCCGCTCATCTCGGGCCATCCGTGGAACTCCGCGCAAGCGCTCGAACTCGTTCGCCGCGCAGCCGCTCCCGGCGCCGAGGTTGTCTATTACGACGGCCCCGAACGTTTCGATGTCCTGCCTTTACTCGTTGCCACCGATGGTGCGATTGAAAGCTTTGGTCACGATGGTCGCCGCCTTCGCCCCAACATCGTCATCGGCGGTGTGGACGGCCTTGCCGAACGCGACTGGCCCGGGCGATGCCTCCAAAGTGGACATGTGCTTATCGGCATTCAGAATTTGCGCGGCCGGTGCATCATGACCACCTTCGATCCCGACACTCTGGAACAAGATCGCAACGTCCTGAGAGAGATCGTGCAAAAATTCGACGGCGAACTCGCCCTCAACTGCTTCGTCATTCGCGGTGGCACTCTCCGCGAAGGCGACCCCGTGGAATTGCTGGGCATCGGGCGCTGTGAGCAAATAACCAATCAAAATTCCTGACACGGTTTTGCCCCATGTGCCCCTCGGCGCGTGTTACACGTTTAGTCCCTTAGGTCCGGTCAGTATAATCGGCGTTGTGTAAACTACTTGGGGTGGGGGCCATGTCGGAAGATCGGACCAAACATTCGGCGCAGGAATTTCTTGCAGGAAAACTTACCGAGGATTTTGAAGCTCAGGAGAACCGCTTAAACCACGAAGCCGCCGTCCGTTTGTGCCGCATCGTTTGGAAGCGTGTTGCCACGGCGGTACTCGAAAAATGCAAACAGTGGAACGAAGTCACGGGGGAAGAAACCCTCGCCTGCAAGGAAACCTTGCTGGGCGACCTGAGAATTCGTTGCGCCGGTCGCCCGCATCAATTGAGTATCCATTTTGATCCGGGCAAGCTGCTCATCACTCTCAAAAACACCGCGCGCGCCGAACACGAAACGGACGTCGTCCTTCACATCGAGGGCTACGCCACCGAAAATGGCCGCGACGCCCACGTCGTCCACAACCGCCTCGCAGCTAACCCCGACATTGTTATTCTCGGCGAACTCCGCGTCCTAGCTGGTATGACCCGCCAATAAGATAAGATCTTCCGCCGCCGATTTGTCCCTCACTAGTACACGGCGCGGTGTTGCACCGTTGCCTTCGTCGCAAGAGAAAGGAGAGGCTCAGCGGGAGCTGCACGCACGATATAGCGCAGCGGCGATTTCGGACTTTTCCCGAATGGATAGCACGTAATCAGCGTCAGCGCATCTTCCGGCGCCGGCCCAAGTAGCTCCGTGTCCGTCGGCCTCACCACGCGTATCTCCTCCACTTCATATTCTCTCGTCTGCAATTTGCGGTTCGCTTCGTCGAACCACTCCAGCAAAATGCGATCGCCGGTTTTTACTTTCTCCAAAGGCCGGAACCAGCTCGTTCGGTGCCCTGCGATTGCTAGATTTCCCGCTTCTCCCGGCCGCGCACTGCTCAGCAGCCGCGCCGGACCAAACGCCAGCACTCGCGCCGAAGCCCCCTCCAGCACGTATTCGTCGTATCCGATTCGCGGAATTTGCAGCCGTGCCACCGGATGCGTGTCCGCCCACGGCCACGGTGCCTTCGGAGCTCCGGTCCGTGCCGTTTCGTCCCATGCCTTCCGCATGAGAATCCCCGCCAGCTCCGCCTTGGCGTGCAGATATGTCGCTCTGGCAATGAGCCCGCCGCCGAGCACCAGCAGCGCAAGGGCTAGCCATCGCACCGCCTTCATCACGCCGCTCCCGCCCTGCGTGTTACCAGCCACAGCACCAGGCTCACCGCCACCAGTGCCAGTCCCAGCGCTTCCAAAAACTCATCTGCGTTCCCGGTTGCTGGCGCGCCGAACACCGACTCCATCTTCATTCCCGCCGGCAATTCCGAAGGCACCGCCACCTTATCCGATTCGCCTCCCGGATTCGCCACAATCTCTTCCACCGCCACGAGCGATGTGAATCGCGTCACCAGCCGGTATTGAATCGCGTGCGCGATCACCTCCGTGCGCAGATTCGCCTGCCCCGTCTCATCGGCAACGCGCCGCCGATCCATCAGCTCGTCCACCTTTTGCCGCGCCCAAACCGTCGTGATTCCCGTGTGAAACACCGATCCCGTCGCGTCAAACGGAAAAGTCGCTTCGTACGGTTCGTCGCCAGCCCGCGCCGTCAGGCGAATCACTCCTTTTTGCCCACGTGTGATGCGTCCCGTAATCTGCAGCGGCTGCCGCAAAAATAGATCTGGAATCCGCTGCGGATAAACATCCGCCACATCCAATCCTTCGAACTTCACTTGGACATCCGTCAGCACCGGACTTTCGATCGTTTCCAGCAACCGCCCCATTTGGTCGCGAATCTCGCTCAGATTCGCAATGTGCGTGAAGTTTCCCCGCCCATACTGCGCCATCTTCGTCGCAAGAAAGAAATTTGGTGCGCTGCCCACCGCTACCGTAAAGAGTCGCGCATTTCCCAATTCATGGTGCATCGCGGAAAAAATCTGTTCTTCGTTTCCGAGGTCCCCGTCCGTCAGCAGCACGATGTTCCGTAAATAACCCGGATGCTCCGCCTTCTTCATCAAATGCAACAGAGCGGGCAGCATCTCCGTTCCGCCATCCGCCCGCAGCCCTTCGACGAACCGCCGTCCCGCCGCCACGTTATCCGAGCTCGCTACAAGAGGCTCGGCGGAAAATTCCCGAAAGCTATGATTAAACGCAAGGATTCCGAAACGATCACTTGGGGCCAGCCGATCCAATGCTTGCAGCAGAGCCGTGCGCGCCTGTTCGATCGATGTCCCATTCATCGAGCCGGAAACGTCGATCATGTACAGCATTTCCACCGGCACTCGTTTTGTGGGTACAACACTCGGTGGAAACGCCGTCAGCAAAAACTCACTTTCTCCGGTCTCTTTGTTTGGAGAAAGAAACAATGCCGTCTCCGCATGCGCGCTCGCACCGCGCTTGATTTCCAGCACAAAATCCTTGTTGGGAATCGTTTTTCTCGCGGTGAGCTCAATATGCTTATGCCCGCCGGCGCCTTGGCTCACCTGAATCGCGTGCGAAATGCTCTGAACTTCCGCTGCCTGAAATCCAGCATCCAAATCCACCTGCACTGAAATGTCATGCCCATCCTGGCTTTCCGGATTGCGAACTGCCGGTGTGATCCGCGAAGCATCCGGCACTGCGTTGGTGTCCGGAGCCCATCCCGTCCCTTGGTATCCGATCGCGCTTGTTCCCGGAATGTATCGCGGGCCGACAACCATCGGGAAAACCAGCCGTATCTTTCCGTCTTCCCACTTGAGAGGCTCAACATAACGAAGCTGCACGTCCACGTGATCGCCCGGCATCAGATTTGCAACCGACGCCGTGAAAATATTCGGTCTCTCTTCCTCTACCAGCGCAGCGCGCTTTCCCTGTGTCTTTGCCGCTTCGTAGGCTCTTTTCGCTTCTGCGCGTTCCTTGATCACGCTGCGAATCACGCGATTTCCGACATGAATTTCAAGATCGTAGACGGCCGCGTCATGTGGCAACGGAAAAACGTAAACGGCCTCGATCGGTGTGCTCGTATCGTTGACGTATTGCTGCATCACTGTTCCGCTCGCCACGAGTCCTCGCACGTCGAGAGAAACATCCGTGTGGATCAGTGGCACGTACTCATAGCCCCCCGTGACGGGCGATTTGTAGCAAAGCACTCCTTCCGTGGCGGCTGGCAGGCTGTTTTCGCTCTGCCCGGCGGACACATCGTCGGCCAGCATCGTGATGACCGCCAGAAACAACAATGCGTAGCGCTTCCCCGGCCAAATGGTGAAACCGAATCCCTTCTTCGAACGCATCTCCCCCTCCTGGTGAACGCCGACCATCACCAGGAAATGCAACCCAGCCGCCAGCGATACAATCTACAAAGGAAGATTCCAACGCCCGAAGAATCAATCGGTTAGGGAAGGGCTGGGACTGTTCTCAAAAAGACTTATTGTGTTGACTCGTCCACGGCCGTGGCAGCCCGCGGACGCTTCTGCGAGTCGCTCAACGTGCCTCTGGCGCTGCTTCTAGAAAACGGCGCGGCGTTGCACCGTTGCCTTCGTCGCAAGTGAAAAGCGCGGCTCGGCGGGAGCTTCGCCGAGAAGTTGGCTCGTGACATATTCGCCGAGCGCCGGGCCATGTTTGAATCCGTGGCCGGAGCCGCCGCCTGCAAACCACACATTCTCCACTTCCGGATGGCGGTCGATCAGGAAATCTCCGCTTGACGTGTTTTCGTACTGGCAGACCCGCGTCTCCGAAATCGGCGCATCTTTTAGCGCGGGAAAACGGCGCCTAACGTACTCACGCATCTCCTGTGCCGATCTTTCCGAAACCACGCGCGATTGTGTATCGGGATCCACGGCGACCCCATGAGCATCAAGAGCGATTTTCAAACCACGGCTCTCAATGTCCGGCATTCCATAGCTTTCGTCGCTCTGAAAAAGAAATGTCGGTAGCGCCGGGGGCGCAAAGCGCGAATCCCCCGCGGGCAAGCCAAAATAAAAAACCTCCTGCCGCGTAACAAAAAGCCTCTTCGCAATAATTTCCGGAAACATTTTTGCCAGCCACGCTCCACACGCAAAAACAAACTGTTCCGCTGAAATTTCCTCGCCGCTCTTCGTTTTAACCGACCGGAGCTTGCCTTTGCCCCGCGGAGTTTCTGCCAGCGCATATTGAAACGCCACGCCCAGTCGCACTGCTTCCTCGACCGTCGCGGCTACTGCTCTGCGCGCCATCAGCACGCCGCTTTCCAGCTCCAGAATCCCACTGCGAATTCCATCCAACCCAATTTGTGGATATTTCTCCCGCAGCGCCGCCAAATCTAAATCCTCAAATGGAACGCTGCATCGCCTCAATGTCGCGCGCGTTTCGTTCAGCCGCGTTTCATCTGCGCCCGCAAGCCACAGCACTCCCGTCTGCTGGAATAGCGCTTCGTTTCTTGTTCCCGCAAAAAGTTCTTTCCACTGAATCAGCGAACGCTGCGCCCACCTCGTATAAATCTCATCCTTGGCGTAGCCCATCCGGATGATGCGCGATTCGTCTCCTGAACTCGATCGCGAATGCCCCGGCCCGTACGCCTCCAGCAAAATCACGCTCTTCCCGCGCCGCGCCAGATGCAGCGCCGTCCACGCGCCGAAAACTCCCGCGCCAATCACCGCCACGTCGTATGTTTTGCTTTTCATAATGGCAAGCGCTGCATTTTAACCAGTTTTATCCCTTGGAAAAACTGCCTGCAGTGAATGTCAAAACGCCGTCGGAAACAAGCGCTTGTGCAATTCGTTTTTGGAGCGTACCATGCGGACATTGGCCCTGAAGTTTGTTGGCCAGGTCTTCACTCTGCTTTCCAAATCCTCTCCCAGCAGTGCTGTCCCTTTGGCCCGAAAGGCTTGTCTTATGTCTGCCTCGTTTGTTCTTTCTCGCCTGAACTCTCTGTGTTTTCCACAATCCTCTTCATCAATTCTCGCTAATTTTCTTTACCCAGATCCAAGCCTTGCATCGAAATCCAGGGTCACCAAGCTATGCCTCGACGCCGGAATAAGCTAAGCCCTTCAGGAGCAGAAATCATGTCCTCAGCAGCGCAACCAGTCCTGTCGCAAATCAAGCTCGACTCACTCGATGTTCGCAAGCCATCCGTCCAAGTCACGGGTGATTCGAAGACAATTCAAGCTATCCTGAAGAATGATCCATTTCCCTCTGACGTGGCGGACATAACCGTTGGTCAGCTGAACGCGCAAGCTTCCGTCGGCGGCCAATTCAACTTGCCCGGGATTAACAACGCTCCCGTTTCGTTCGACGCTTCCGCCTCCGCAAACGCCGGCCTCGCCGCTTACCAACACACCCAGAAATTCGCCTCTGACCTCGGCTTTGCCGGAAGCGATGATCTCCCTCTGAACGTCGAATTCCCCATAAACAGCACCGACCGTCTGCTCGCCGTCCGTTGGGCTTTCGATCTCGCCGGCAATCTGAACGGCAGCATTGCTCTCAACCCAACTTCCAGTGTGACCTTTGGTGCGAGCGGCGGCGTTGATGGACTCTTTGCTTTTGCCACCGCAATGGACAAATCCGTGCGCACCGGCGATGCGTTCAAGCAGCTCTTGAAAGCCTGGACGACTCCAGCCGCGATCGCCAGCGGGGCGGACGCTCTGCCCGCCTTCACTTGGATCGTTTCCGAAGTCGCTGGGAGTATCAGTGCTAACCTCGGCCTCACCGCCGGCTACGATCTAAACTGGGTCCGCTCCCTCAGCTTTAAGGATCTCGAAGGCGAAATCGGATTGCGCATCACCGCCGGTCTTCAAGCCACCCTCTCCGCGAACTTGTCCAGCAAATATTATTTTGTCTTGAGCCGTGAAAAGGCAACTGACGACGTTCGCCTCCGTCTTTTCCGCGCCAAAACGAAGGGCTGGGACTTCGCGCTTCACGCCGCCGCAAGCGTTACTCCGTCTACCGGCACTTTCCTCCCCGAAAATCTCGACGATTTCATTCAAGCTATCCTCGGCATCCACGACGCGCATCTGATCGACTTTCTCCACGCTTCAAACACCGCCGACATCGTCAACGCCCTCAGCCGTGAATTCCTCCAAAAAGTCGGCGTGGAACAAGACGTAGACAAAGCTTTCGCAAATCTTCAGACGTTCCTCGCAAAGTGGGAAGACCTTCCTCATTCCGTCACTTCCGTCATCTGGAAATACGCCGACCAAATCCCACAGTTCAACAAAATAAAAGATATTGTAGGTAAACTCGCTTCTCCTGGCCTTAGCGATGCTTCGATTCGCGGTATTCTCGATACGCTCATCAAAAACGCCTCGTTCCACGACGACCCAGCCGTTCAATGGCTCGAGACCATCGCCTCCAAATCGCTCTTCGAACTCCACGAAAGCGACGATTTCACTCCCGTGCGCAAAGCCGCTTCGGACCTCTCCGGAATTCTCGACGGCTCCAAGCTCGAATCAATCCTCACCAGTCTCAAAACCCAGGTGGACAACAAACTCGATATACCCAGCCTGCAAACTGCTGCTCAAAACGGCGACATCTCCGGCCTCTCCGTTTGGGTCGCGCAGCGCCTCGCAAAATTCCTGAATGTCGATCTCACGAAGCTCAAGGACAACATCGGAAAAATCGACGCGGCGATCCAAACCATTCGCGAGAAGTCTCAGGAAATCTACGCTGCCACTCTGAAGGCCCTCAACAACACCTACGGTTTTTCCCTCGACTATGCTTACAGCTCTTCCAGTACGCGCTCCGCATTGATTGATGTTCAATTTGCCGATAGCGCCCGCAGTGCAATGGCCAACGCTATCAAGGGCAATTTCCAGAAAATTTTTGCAGGCCCCATTCCCGGCGTCACGCTAAACACCTGCACTCTCGCTCATTCCATCCGCCGCTCCACTCACATTGAAGTCCACGCCCCTTGGTTCACCGGCGTCTCCGACGATTTAGCCACGGGCTACGCAAAGATGACTCTCGCCGACAGCGACGGTGGCCGCCTTCAACTGTTCGAAGCTGGCGCAAGCGACGCGTTCACCAAACAGCGCAACACAAACTTGAAACGCTTCGCCAACTGCTCCATCGGAATTTCCGCCGAGGCCAAAGGCGTTCGAAAGTACAACGTCTCCGCCGTGGACTTCGGCTATTCCTTCGTCACCTCAAACTCTAAAATGACTCGCTCCGCCTTCGAATATGAATTTGGAGCCGCCGCTGACCAATATTTCCCTGGAAAATTTGGCAATTCGAACAACGATCCCGCGCACGCCACGTTCGA
>JACXTT010001284.1_pt1 | contig 42314 bp, 38 predicted proteins | sample 9270951 | NCBI WGS metagenome assembly JACXTT01 (sample SAMN15532306, study PRJNA645909) | rock metagenome | isolation source: weathered quartz diorite | place: Puerto Rico | collected 2017-06-21
TCGGCTTCCTTCAGAACCGCGACGATCTGCGACTCGGTGAACCGGGACTTCCTCATGGACCCTCCCTCGTGCCGCGGGAGAGTCTAGCTTCAACTGTCTACCGAGCGGGGAAGCTTACGTGAGGAGCTCCAATCGAGCAGCCGTGTGGGGATACCGTAGTGCTGCATGAGGAACAGCCAAGACGCATGGTCACTATGAGCGGGAAACTGACGGACGCGAGACGGCGCGCGCAGGCGGAACGTCTGGGTTAGGAAGCGCTCATCGTGACTCGTTCCATCGACTCTCGGCCGAAGGACGCCGGGAAGCAGATGGGCAACCTGCTTTTGGGTCTTGCTGTGCCGCGGCTGCCCACGGAACCAGACCTCACCGCGCAAGGACGTCAGTTCGGCGGCCCCAGCGATAAACTCCGATACTGATCTGACCACGTTGGGGCACGGCCAAGCCTGGAGCATAGTCTGAATCCCAAGGGTGCGAGCGCGCGATGCGTACGCAGTCTAGCTCGGACCTGCGATTGAGAGCAAAACAACCGCTGCGATCGGCTACGCCTGGGTGAGCTCATGACCTCGGGCACGACTGACCCGTGGGGAGCCTCGTTCCATCGACGTGAGGGCAGTCGCCGAGACATCCAGTTCATCGCCTCAGCACAATCGCCGAGTAGCCGGAGAGAGGCCGAGGAGATCGAGCCCGAGGACGCGGAGACATCTGTGCGGAGAGACCCTTTCCAGCCTGGCGATCTTGGGTCACGTCAGCCCTGCGCGCCCGGCGATTAGAATCCTGCCCCGGGACAAGTACTGGCTGCACATGTTTGACGCGTTGGCACTGTCGATGGCGGCGAGCCGCGATCTGCCGGCGACTGGAAAGGATTGAACATGCTCCGGACGGGGCGTACGCTTCCGCAAGAACTGGAGGCTATGTGCCGCAGCCCGGGTCTGACAGACAATCGCGCGTCTGCACTCAACACGGGTGCAAAGGCCGGCATTTCTGCTTTCGCGGGAGGGTCGGGGCTGTCGTTACGGCCATCCGCGTCCTAGCTCTGCTCGTTCCCACAGTCGGACTGGGAGCAAACGCCGCGACTGTGACGGTCATCAAGCAGCTCGACTTCAACCAGGATGGTGCGCTTCCGTCGGCGGAGCCCGACATCGTCTTCTACAACAGCACGCATTCCCTGGAGACGGACCTGTACTCAGTCAGCGGCGGCTTACTGCAACAGAGAACCCTTCCTCCGACATCGCGACCGAACGCCATAGACGGGAACGCAAGCTACCTCTTTCCGAATGTCGCGCTCTCCGGCAACCAACTGGACTCGAGGCAGGATGTCTCGATTGAAGCTAGGGTCCGGGTAAGCGCGATTAGCTCCGGCGCAACCAAGATCTCCGGCGGAGCCTACTTTGAGCTCTTCGACGGGTCGAAGGTTCTGGGCGTCTTCTTTCAGCCGGGCGGTCTCCAGGTGGACCCGACGCCGAACTCGCCCAACTTCATTCCACTGGATATTGCCTCATTTCACGATTATCTCCTGACATCGCCTGGCAGCTCGTCGGGTGTCAAACTCTTCATCGACGGCAATCTTGCCTTCGACGGGACTGCGCCGAGTTCCAGTCTGAACGGGTTCGACTTCGGTGATGGCATCTCGGAAGAGGGCAATGGGGCAAACGCCGACTGGGACTTCATCCGCGTGTCACAGAGTTCGCCAGGAGGGAACCTCTTGGCCGACGGAAGCTTCGAGACGCCGATCGTCAGCGGTGTCGTGTCCTACCCGCCTGGATCATCCGCTATCGCGGGCTGGACAACCGGCGGCGACGGCGTCGTTTTTCAAACGAACGGCCCATACACGGGAATTCTTCCAGCCGATGGGCTCCAGCAGATCGGGTTTCACTGGGAGGGACATGCCGCAGGCGGTTCAACGATCGCGCAGGCGTTCACGACTACGCCAGGCCAACACTACTTGCTCCAGTTCAACGTTGCCGCCAAGTACGACAACACGAATCCGAACGCTAGTCTTAGTCTGCGAGCGGATGTGGGTCCGAATGCGGGAGGTATTGATGCCTCCTTGAGTGTCGCTCCGGCTGTCTCGCAGCAGTACGTAGTCAGCGTATTGGCTTTCACCGCTTCGAGCTCAACGACGCGGTTGCTGTTCAGTGATACTTCCCCGGATCAGATCGGTGCCGACATCTTCATCGACGCCGTGCGCGTCACGCTCGACGACGGCACGTGGACTTTGGTCACGCCGGCGGGAACGCCGCCTGGCGGCCGGGCGGGCCACAGCTGTGTCTTCGATCCGGGGCAGAATCGGGTAATTGTTTTCGGTGGATTCGGTGTCCAGCCCGCTCTGAGCGATGTGTGGTCGCTCTCCCTCGGCTCGAGTCCAGCCTGGTCACAGCTTCAGCCTTCGGGCCCAAGCCCCGGCGGGCGTGCTGACCATTCGAGCATCCTCGACCCGATCCGTGATCGCATGATCGTTTTCGGCGGCTCTGACGGTGCCAACAATACCAACAACACATGGGCGCTCTCTCTCGGCGGAGCGCCGTCGTGGAGTCAACTCCAACCCACTGGACCCGTTCCGTCAGCACGGCAGCAGCAGTCAGCCATCTACGACCCCCTGCGCGATCGCGTGGTCGCGTTCGGCGGCAGTACGGGATCGGCGGCGTTGAACGACGTCTGGTCGCTAACGCTCTCGGGCACCCCGACCTGGTCCCAACTCGCGCCATCGGGAGCTGCACCGCCATCGCGATACGGCGCGACAGCGATCTTCGACCCGATCCGCGACCGCATGGTCGTCTTTGGCGGCTACAATCCGAGTACCGACCAATTCCTAAACGACGTGTGGGCCCTCTCATTGTCTGGGGCGCCAGCGTGGTCGCAGCTCTCGCCGCCGAACCCTCCGCCTGGGCGCTATGGGCATGATGCGATCTATGACCCTGGTCACGATCAGATGGTCGTCTTCGCTGGGTACGATCACACGAACCGCGATGACACGTGGGCGTTGTCGCTCTCGGGCACACCGCAATGGACCCAGCTCGCGACAGGTGGAGTAGCACCTCCGCCGCGGTATGACGGCAAGGTGGTCTACGATCCGGCCGGCGGTCGTATGGTCGCCTTCGGGGGCGACAACCCTAGCCTCCTAAACGACACCTGGGCGCTGCCTCTAGGAGATCCGTGTGCGGTCACATCAATGGCGCCGCCACCCTTCCGCTTCGCCTGGGGGACCACGGGCGCGGGCAACGGACAGTTCAACGATCCCACCGGTGTCGCCGTGGACGGGGCCGGCAACGTCTACGTGGCCGATTCCAACAACAACCGGGTCGAGAAATTCACGAGCACCGGGGCCTTCGTGCTCGCGTGGGGAACGTCCGGGAGCGGCACTGGCCAGTTCAACGCGCCCATCAGTTTGGCGATCGACGGTCAGGATCACGTATTCGTCGTTGACTACCTGAATCACCGGATCCAGAAGTTTGCGGCTGATGGCACGTTCATTCGGTTGTGGGGCAGCTTGGGGACCGGGAACGGACAGTTCGCCTACCCGGTCTTCGTGGCCGTCGACGCGGCTGGGGACGTCTACGTCGCCGACCGGAACAACAACCGGATCCAGAAGTTCACCAACGATGGTCAGTTTGTCACGGCTTGGGGCTCAGGCGGTTCTGGGCCCGGGCAGTTCGACCAGCCTCACGGCATCGCCGTCGATGCGGCTGGTGATGTCTACGTCGTGGACCAGCAGAACTTCCGCATCCAGAAGTTCAGCAGCGCAGGGACGTTTCTGACCGCGTGGGGATCGTTCGGTTCGGGAGTCGGACAGTTCAATAACCCCTATGGCATCGAGATCGATGGGCAGGGGCGAGTGCTCGTCGCCGACCGTGAGAACAATCGGATTCAGGAATTCGATTGCGATGGCGCTTTTCTCGGCGCTTGGGGGACGCCAGGACCGGGTCCAGGGCAGTTCGAGGCACCACATGACTTGGCAATCGGCGCCCAAGCCCTTGTTTATGTAGCCGACGCACAGAACCAGCGTATAGAGGCGTTTGGCTCCAACGTGTGTATGTCGACAATCGTCGCGTCTGCAGGTGCAGGCGGAATCATCAGCCCGTCCGGCCCTGTATCGACCCTCTGCGGTGCAAGCCAGACATTCACGATCACGCCGGCCGCGGACGGCTGCCATACGATCGCTGACGTGTCGGTGGACGGAATCTCACAGGGTCCAGTGGCGAGCTACACTTTCCCAAATGTCCAGGCGAATCACACGATATCCGCGTCCTTCGCTCCAGTCATTGATGTTGCAGCCATCGCCTTCGAACGCGGCCATTACGGGCCTGGAGCGGTGGCAGTCCTTTCCATGACTGTGCACAGTCGGGGCCCCGAGCGGTCCGTGACGCTCGCCCCTGTCCTCAACCTCCGATTCGGCGACTCAATTGTGCTCGATCCACGTACCATCGCAGTTGGACCCGACTCCACCGTGCGTGCAACCTTCACGTGGCCCGTTCCATCGATTGTGGGACAGACCTTTGTTGACGTAACGGTTTCCGCTTCTGCGGGTGGTTGCGCTGCGCAGGGAGGGGCGCTCGGAGCAACAGTCCTAAATGAGCTGACCGACGAAGCGATCGCGTTCCAGCAACAGCAGCTGCTCGCATGCGGGACATCGAGTCAGGACGTTTGCGCCAGGTCCCCTACGAGCATTGTCGAGAGCTTCATCCCGCTGCTTGGGACGATCAGGTCTGCTGAAGCCACAGTCCAAGATGGATGCCTGGCGGCAAACTACATGCAGCAGGGGAGGCCGCTCCAGTCTGCCGCTATGTGGGTGCTAGCGGCTGCCAAGGTCAAGAGCACGGCTGTGGGAGTTGCGCGCGACTTCGCGTGCGCAACCGGACCGGGTTGTTTCTTCGGAACCGCGGCCGAGGCCGCAGACAAGTTGCTCAGTGCCACATTGAACGCCGACTTGGTCTGCTTGACAGCGATTCTCGATCGAGTGTCCGGTCAGCAGTTCGCTGCGCACCCTCGAGAGCTAGTTGCGGCTAGCGATCCACTGGTCTGGCTCCCGGACAGCCTGCAGGTGGCAGTTGCCGACGCGCGCGACAGTCTTGAGAATCTGGCTCTCTGTCGGGGACCGGTCCACCTACGTATTGAAGCCGACAACGCCTTCACGACCGCTGACAGCATCGGGCATGTCGACGTTTCCGTGGTGCTGTTGGGTAACCTAGGGGTTGAGTGTGCCCACATCGGTCGTGGCTGTATGACGCTGATGGGTACCACTCCGACGCGGGCGGCAACCATTCATCTTGTCGCCGACAGTGCGGGCAGCTGCGATTTCGTGCTGCTTCATCGCACTTCTTCCGGAGGAACGCTACGGCTCCGCTACGCCTCTTTCCTTCTCAATGCTCATGGACATGCTTTCGCGGCCGTGGCGGAAGAATCGAACACCGTTGTGCTCAATGTCGATCAGAATGGTGATGGAATCGTTGACTGGCTTTACTTCCCAAATGGAACTGTCGTCTCGGCGCCCACTTCGGCCCTTCCCCCGGATGGGCCAGCGCAGATTCATGATCTACGTTGTGTACCAAACCCAGTGCGTGGCGCCACGCGATTCCAGTTTGCAGTCCGCGGCGATCCGCGACAGGCACAGCTAGTTATTCGCGATGTGGCCGGCCGTACCATCCTGGCCCTGCGCCTAGGGCGCATATCATCGGACCAGACGGTGATATGGGATGGGAGGAATGCCGCCGGAACACCTGTTGCGCCTGGCATGTACTTCTGGGGCGTGGCATACGCAGGCGGCGCCTCTGACATGAGGCGAGTTGTTCTTCTACGCTAAGAGAGTGGAAGTACTCAAGCGGCAAATTGCCAGATCACCACAGCTGCGAACAGGAGAGCTATCACAATCGGGACCAAGATTCCGGCGATGGTCCATGATCGCTGGACTCGGAGAAAGGCGTCTACACTTGGCCAACGCTTGTACTTCCAAGCGAGCGCATTGGCTCCGCGCGCAAAGGCCTTGTCCACGGTCAACTCGCCCCAGTATCCCACCGAGGCGAGGAACTCCCGCACACTATCGCGCGTGGTCTTTACGTTGAATACCCACCATACGAACGTGAAGAACAGCGCGCCCCAGTTCAAGTGTTGAATCTCCGGTGGGACAACGGCGTCCTTGCCTAGGCCGGATGTATTCTGATGTGATGATGCTTGCATAGCGCTAGATCTGTGGTCCATGGTGGATACTATCAATGAGTAGCACAAATGACAAGAGTGGCATGCGGTGTGGGGTAGGTTGTTGATTGTCCACACGAAGCGCGACGTATGTGCTTCCGCGCATCTACCAATGGAACGTCTGTCGGTCTACACTGCTTACGCAGTGCACCTGATGCCGCAGTCGTTTCACACGCCCCCTGACAAGAGGTCGTATGAAGGCCGATCCATCGCAATTCATCCGCACCATCGAGATCAAGGATCGCTCTGGTCGCATCGTCGGAAGCAAGGAAGTCGTCACCTACCAAGGGCTCCTTTCCAAGGCCCACAACGAAGGTCTAAAGGCGATCCGCACCACTCTTCTCCAGATCCCCTCGGACGACAACAGTCGCACGGCCATCGCCAAGGCCGAGGTGGAGACCGAGAAGGGTCGGTTCGAAGCCATCGGCGACGCCTCGCCCGAGAGCGTCACCGCCTTCCTCATCCCGCACCTGATCCGCATGGCGGAAACCCGGGCCAAGGCCCGCGCCCTCCGTGACGCCGTCAATGTCGGCGTCGTCTCCTTCGAGGAGCTGGACGGCGAGGACCTGCCTGGTTCGGGTGAACCCGACCTCGGATCGGGTGCTCCGTCTGCTCCAGCCCGATCGACGAGGCGCGCCAACGGCGCCGCTGCAGTACCGCTTGGCGGCAATCGCCAGTCCCGACCACCCCGGTCGGAGGAGGGCATCGAGCCGATGAGCGAAGCGCAGCGCCGCTACCTGTTCCGGCTCGTTTCCGGCCGCGGCTTCCACAAGGAAGCGGGAGAGGAGTACCTCAAGGACCTGTTCATGGTCGATAGCCTCGCCAAGGTCACCAAGGTGGCCGCGACGAAGATGATCGACGAGCTCTTGAAGCCCGCCCCCGCAGGTGCGGCCGATGGAGGAACGCCGGACTTTTAGCCTCAGCCAGATCCAGACCTACCTCGGTTGTCCCCTCAAGTACCGCTTCCAGTACATCGACCAGCTGCCGAAGGCCTTCCGTCCAGCCGCGCTCGCCTTCGGTGGCTCGATCCACTCGGCCATCGAGTGGTTCCACCGCTCACGGATGAGCGGCATGGCGCCGCCACTTGCAGAAGTCCTCAAGGTCTTCGAGGCGGATTGGTTCGCCCAGAACCTCGATCCGCTGGAGTTCCATCCGACCGAGACCAAGGAATCGCTGGAAGCCAAGGCTCGAGCCATGCTCGCGGTCTATCTCGACTCGGCCAATGGCCACCCGCCGGTGGCCGTCGAGGAACCGTTCTCGCTCGAGATCGCCGACCCGGAAACGGGTGAGTGCCTCGGCGTGCCCTTCCGCGGGATCGTCGATCTCGTGGAAGCAGATGGAACGGTGGTCGATCTCAAGACCGCCGCTCGCTCGATGCCCCAGGATGACGTCGAGCGGCACCTCCAGCTCTCGACCTACGCTCTCGCCGTGTTCCTGCGAACTGGCGAGATCCCCAAGCTCCGGCTCGATGTCTTGCTCAAGACCAGCCGGCCACGGCTCGAACGACTCGCCACGAGTCGCACCGTGCAGGAGCTCTCCTGGACTGTGCGGCTGATTCAACGGGCCGTGGGGGCGATCGAGGAGGGTCACTTCTTCCCCAATCCGTCCTGGCGGTGCAACGACTGTGAGTACGCGGTTCCGTGCCAGGGATGGCGGGGGGCCTAGTTCCAACCACTTCGGGCAGGGAGGGTGTCGGCGGACCTACGGCGATGTCGGCTGGTGGACACCTCGCGTGCTATCGGGGGCCACGGAGGCCAAGCCTCCGACCAGCCTGAAGTCTGCTGCCCCTTCCTGCCAGATCGTTCGTTCTTTTCACGCCAACGAGGGCTCCACGCGTCGCGTCGGGCCCTCTCTTTTTCGAGGAGGGGCAATCGTGTACGTCTGCGAACTCACCAAACGGAAGTACCGCGGCAAGGCTCCGAAGTCGATTCGCGGCCCTGACGATGTGGTTGCCGTGGTCGGGCGGAAGCTTCGCCGCGAGCAGCGTGAACATTTCCTGGTGCTTCTGCTCAACGCGCGGCACGAAGTCATCGGGAGGGAGACGGTCTCGATCGGGTCACTCAACGCCTCGATCGTGCATCCCCGCTTATGTGGTGCAGCACATAAGCGCGGTTATGTTGCGGCCGAGGTTATGTTGCGTAGTGGCCCGAACCGCTGGAGCCACAACGAGCATCGCCTTCGCAATGCAACATAAGTAGGCCACCCTCAGGCGGGTTTCCGTCAGAGGAGGGCCAGCCCATGTTCGAGAAGCTGTTCGGGAAGGGGTCCGATGTCCTGCGTCACAGGATCGGGCTGTAAGGCGGAGCGTCAGTGTCTCCGCGCAGGGCGCAGGCGCCTACTCCCAGATCTTCCTCCGCATCACGACGCGGCAGTTGCCGCTCATGCGGCGCGCCGTACTTCTGCGGTGCCCGGCGATGGCAACATGGCACGCGAGACCAAGAAGTACATAATGGGCCCAGAGATCATTCTGAAGAGTGGCAGTGACAGCATCAGCCACGCTTCGCCCTGATGTTCGTAGGTGTAGCTCATGTGGGTCATGAACCTGTTCATCAGATCAGCCAAGTCCGGCCAAACGAAGACCATCACGAGTCCGAAGAACAGGGTCGTCGACGCAGATAGCTCTCTAGTCGCAATGCCGGATCTAGCCATTCGCCTGCGGAACACGCGGTTTCCAACGACTGTGCTAGCTGTGATGAGGACCCACGAAGTTAGTGTGAGGACGAGGGCCATCCAGTACGGCTCGTTCTTCGGGTTGCCCAGCGCGGCATCGAGAGCGAGCCCGAGGAAGTTGTTCACAGCGAAGGTTAGTGCCCATCCGACGCCGAGAGCAAAGACGAGTCCGACGACCACAAAGTGTTTCAGCGCGCGCGCGACCATGGCAGGCTCCTCATGAATGATCCCGTTCGGCAGCGCGGCCCACGGGCGCGCGGCGGTGTGGCGCTACTCCGGCTGGTATCGGCATGCTTGCGCCTCTCAAACACCGTCGCTAACCACGTGCTCCGTTCCTGGTACACGCGCCGATCGTGGCATGGGCAACCGGGGCTCATGGCCTTTCTCCGGTCACTCTGAGGCTGCGACCCCGCACCTCCTGAGCGGGATGATGGCGATCGCGCTGTTGTCAGTCGGGATTACCCCTCAACTTATGTTGTGTTCCGAGACCGATGCCCAGCTGGCCGCAATGGCTTGACGTGGGTACGCCACATAAGTACGAGCGCAACATAACCGCGCGAGGTGTTCTTGCCGGCGATCCTGCACTCGGCAGCGAGCATCGTGCGTCGGGTGAGGATGCGGCGTCACCACCGCACCCTCCCCTAAGAACCGGACTTGATGGTTTCCCATCATCCGGCTCAAGCCAGAACGAAGCGCTGCGAGAGGCAGCGCCAGCCCTCACGTCGAGCGTCGAAGAGACGGCGGCACCGACCGCCGGGCCGTAGCCCGCGCGGCGAAGTAGTCGGACCACGCCGGATCGTACGGGTTGGCCTCCGCACGGATCTTAAGGTGACGACGGATCCACGTGCTGTTCACTGCGAGCAACGTGAGCCAGTCCACCACCCCGTGCGCGATGCGTCTACCGGTGTCCACCGCAAAGCGCCAGCGTCGACCGCCGACCGGATGCCAGTACCGATGCAGCCGCCAGTCCGCGTTCTTGTTCGAGTGCCGACGTCGCGCCCAGCGCCAGAGCAGATGCCACAGCACGAGTTCCACCTTGCGGAACGTGCGCGTCGCCACCACGTGCCGGTGATACATGACCCAGCCGCGCAACACGCGGTTGAGCGCATAGATCAGGTCGGCCTGCGACGACGCCCGATTCGCGCGGATGAGCCCCCGCACCTTGGTCAGGAACGCATGCACGTTCTTCCGGGATGGCGTGACGAGCAGCTTCCCGTTGAACCGGCGAACGTGCTGGCCGAGGAAGTCGAAGCCCTCGTCGATGTGCGTGACAACGGTCTTCTCCGGCGAGAGCTGCAAGCCCCGCTCGGCCAAGAACCGCTCGACCACTGGTCGGACTTCCTGTTCCAGGACCTGACGAGAGGCACCGGTGATCACGAAGTCGTCCGCGTAGCGCACGAGGTGCACCTTGGGGTTGTACTTGGGGCGCCCCCGCCCGAGGTCCTTCCGTGGGAAGGTCCGCAGGAGCAGCGCTTCCAGTCCGTCCAAGGTCATGTTCGCCAGCACCGGAGAGATCACGCCGCCCTGCGGTGTGCCCGCCTCGGTGGGGAACAGCTTGCCCTTTTCCAAGTAACCCGCCGCGAGCCATCGGCGCAGGACGTGCCGGTCCGTGGGGATGTGGGCGAGCATCCACGAGTGGCTGATGTGATCAAAGCAACTCTTGATGTCGCCTTCCAGCACCCACGTCGGCGAGACCTTCCGACGCGACAGCAGCTTGAAGCACTGCTCGATGGCATCCGCTGTCGAACGCGCGGGCCGGAAGCCGTAGGAGTTCGGATCCGCCGTGGTCTCGGCGACCGGATCGAGCGCCAGCAGGTGTAGCGCCTGCATCGCCCGGTCCCGCATCGTCGGGATGCCCAGCGGTCGAAGCTTCCCGTTGGCCTTCGGGATGTATACGCGTCGCAGCGGCAGCGGCCGGTACCCGCGTCGCCGCAGCGTTCCCACTGCTCGGAGCTTGGCCTCCGGGGATCGCCAGACTGCACCGTCGACCCCAGAGGTGTCCTTCCCTGCGTTGCTCGTCACTCGCTTCACGGCCAGTGCTCGGCCGCTGAACGAGTGGGTCAGCAGCCATTGCAGGGCTCGCACCCTGCCGTGGCGGCCGTCCCGCGTTGCCTTCACGATGCGGGCCTGCAGCCTTCTCACCGTGCGCTCGCACCGCGACCAGTCGATTCGGTCCCAGTGCTCGGCTTGGCCGGAGGATGCACACGCCAGTGCATCGGCGCTCATCTGCTTCTCCTCCGTGAGGAAGGTTATGACAGCGTCGTCGTGACGTTCGACCAGCTGGAAGTGGGCCCGCTTTCGCGGGGAGCGACGAGGCTCCTATCGGCTCGATTACCGAGCCGCATTCGCTTCCTCCAGCATCCTCTGCCCGCTACCCCGACAGCGGACCTCGCGGTCGCGCCTGCCTCCAGCAGCGAGGCGGGGCATCGGGTTTACCGTGTTCCGCATCGATGACACGAGTGGGGTAGCCCCTGCCAATACACCGGCGGTCTGGAGTGTCCGTGTGCTCCCAGTACACAGGGGGAGCAGCCGACCGCGTTACCGTTTGGCCTGAGCCTGTGAGCGCCTTCGGCTCGACTGATTTTGACGGTGCCTGCAGCAGTTCACGTGTGTTGGGCATGCCACTCAGCCTGGCCACCGAACCGCGTGACGCTCGCAGTCCCGACCGCCCCCTCACAGAGATGGTCGCGCCCGAAGACGAGGGTGCGTTGTCTCGGCAGCTTCAGACCCGGCCGTTACCGGCCACGCCCGTGCCGATAGGCTACTGCGGACGGAACCGCAGGTTCGGCTCATGGAGGTTCTATTCGACCGCTCCTTCCATTCGAACAATCGTCGCTGCGACTTCACGTCGCACTCGTCCACAACCACCCCTCGGGTGACCCGGAGCCGTCGGAGGAGGACCTCTCGATCACCAAGCGGCTCATCGCAGCCGGTGAGCTGCTCGGCATAGGTTTATGGCCAGCTGCTGATAAACTGATTTATCCGCAGCAGCCCATTATGCGCAGCAGATGGCGTGAGACCGCTCTGGGCGCGGTCGCGCCCTCGTCTTCCTGCGCATAACGGGCGTGGTGCACGCTCGGGATTCAGTTCTCCCGAGGAGGTGCGCCATGGCAGTGAAGAGCGATTCGATCGTCCTGTCGTGGCTCGAGCGATTTCGGCGCTTCATGGCGCGTCGGCAGTACAGCCGATGGTCCATGAAGGGTTACCTGCCAGTCGCTCGAGCGTTCCTTCGATTCCTGGAGATGCGAGGGGTCGACCCAGTCGCGGCCCGACTGTCGCATGTTCACTCCTACCTGCGGAGCTGCCGCGCTCGATACCGAGGTCGACGCGCTGGCGATCGGCCGGAGGCGGAACCGTGGCTCCGACACTACCTGTCGCCGATCCACTTGCTGCTGCGTATGGCGCAGGGGCAGTGGCCGCCACGCTCGGAGGTTGAACGGCGTGTCGCGTCGTATCGCCGGTCTCTCCGGCGTCGTCACCTCAGTCAGCGCACGATCAGTCTCTACGGCATCATGGCCCGGCGATTCCTCCGGTTCCTCGATCGACGTGGACTGCCCGTTCAGCAGGTGCGCCCCACCGACGTCTCCGTCTACCTGAAGCAGGAGCTCGTCGCGTATCACCGCCGGCATGGGTACGACCCCACCCGCTCGGTGCGATGGCGTTATGAGTTGTGCAAGGGGATCCGCGACCTGCTGCGCCAAGCGCAGGGGCGGTGGCCGCCACCACCGAAGGATCCTTGGTTCGATCGATTCCGCGCCCACATGGACGCTGCCCATGGCGAGCCCAGGCGGCGACGGCACTTCGTTCACGCCTGTGGACGGTTCCTCGACCATCTGCGAGCGGAACGGATCGCGATCGAGAACATCACGCCGGCACACGTCGAGGCGTATCGCCGGATTAAGTTGACCGAGTATCGGAGGCGTCAGCACGGTGCGCCTCGTGATGTCCGGTTGTGGGGGCGAGCCGCCATGGCGCCGGTCCACCGCCTGCTGCGCCTCGTTCATGGCCACTGGCCGCCGCCCGGTCCACATGATCCGCTGCTCGAACGCTTCCGCGCGTCGCTACGTTCCGAACGCTACAGCGCCTCGACGATTGAGTCGATGGACCGCGCAGTGCGTCAGTTCCTGGCGTTCATCCACGATCGAGGCGCCGCACCCGAACAGGTCCAACCCGTGCAGGTCGAGTCGTTCCTCCAAGCTCGCCTCGACCGCTATCGGCGACAGCATGGACGCGAGCCATGGCGCCCCGGGCTGCGGTCTCGTTATCGCGGGCCGATCGATCGGTTGCTGCGCCTCGCGCAAGGACACTGGCCTCCGCCGCCGGCGCCACCGACCAACCAACGCGATCGCTCTTGCGCCGAACTCCGCCATGGCTTTCGCCGCTGGCTGCTGGAGGTGCGCGGGCTCTCCGAGTTGACGTTCATCAAGGACTGGGACACCGCCGGGCGTTTTCTGGAGTGGCTGGGTGAGCGTGCCAGCGCGGGGACGTTACGGCGGCTCTCACCGACGGATCTCGACGGGTTCCTCGCGTGGCGAACCGCCGGGTTGCGACGCGCGACGCGCTGTGGCGCATGCCAGGGTCTGCGCAACTTCCTCCGATACCTGCACGTCGCCGGCGTGATCGAACGCGACCTCGCGAGCAGCATCGGCAGCCCGTCGCGCTACTGGAACGAGATCATCCCGTCGGCGTTCACCGATGCCCAAGTGAAGGCGATGCTTGCCTCGACGCGGAAGGATCGCGGCCCGGTCGGTCGGCGCGACTACGCAGTGCTGCTGCTACTCGCCACCTATGGACTGCGGGCCGGCGAGATCAGGCGGCTCAGACTCGACGACATCACTGGCGGCGCGAGCGGTTCACCATCACGCAGTCCAAGACAGGGCGAGTCTCGTACCTGCCCCTGACGGCCGCGGTGGGCGAGGCCATCTTCGACTATCTCCGCCACGCGCGGCCCGGGAGCGAGCACCGCGAAGTGTTCCTACAGACCAAGGCTCCATATCGGCCACTCTCCTCTGGGTCATCCCTCGCCAGCATCGTCGGTCGTCGTCTGCGACGTGCCGGACTGACGGTCACGGGGAAGCACGGCGCCCACGCGTTCCGCTACGCCCGCGCCGTCGGCTTACTGCGCGCGGCCGTGCCGCTCAAGACGATCAGCGACCTGCTCGGCCACAGCACCTCCAGCTCGACCGGCGTCTACCTCAAGCTCGATGCCGACGAGCTTCGAGACGTTGCGCTCGACGTGCCAACGGAGGCCGCATCATGACGACTTGGCCGGATTGTTCATTCACGCTCATCCAGCAGTACGTGAGACAGCGCGGCTACCGCGGTCCCAGGGGTGGCCAGTCGACCACATCGGCCCTAAGCTGCTTCCAGCGGTTCGTGATGGAGTCCGCCCCGAGGATCTTCTCGCGCGAAGTGCTGGTGGACTGGCTGCGCTCAGTCGCGGCCGCATCCTCTATGCCGCGCCTCGTCCACCGTGCCCAAGCGGTCAACGCGTTCCTCGACCGGCTGGTGGCAACCAGACATCTTGTGGCCAACCCGTTCACCGAGACCAAGGCGATCGCTCGGCCGCACGTCGGGATTCGGGCGATCATCTTGGCTTGGACCAGCGACGACGCCGAAGCGGCGCTCCAGCAACTGCGACCTCCGCCGCGCTACGGCAGCCACCTGGGCCCGCTGCTGCGCGAGCACGTCACACACATGCGCGCCCTCGGCTACAAGTGCGACGAGGAACGCTACCTACGGTTCGATCGCTTCCTGCAGCGGTTGCCGGGGGCCGCGGCCAAGCCGGTGACCGATCTGATTCGGGCGTATGTCGGTGAAGCCTCTTCGCCGACGGTTCAGTACGAACGGCTCTGGGTCGGGCGCAACGCGATTCGCGCCTTGCGGCGGATCGAGCCCGGCGCTCCGGCCCTGCCGGCGTATGACCCTATGCTCAAGCGCGCCGTGCTGCGACAGCACCGCCGGCCTCACATCTATTCGCCCGAGGAGATCTCGCGTCTCCTCCGTGCGGCCCGGGATCTTCCATCGCCGCGGACGCCGCTTCGGCCGTACGCCGTGTACACCATGCTGGTCCTGGCCTACTGCGTCGGGCTGCGCATGGGCGAGATCGTGCGGTTGCAGCTCGGCGACCTTCGGCTCGAGGAAGGCGCGCTCGAGATCCGCGAGAGCAAGTTCTTCAAGTCGCGGCGCCTCCCGCTCAAGTCGTCCGTCGTGGACTCGCTCAGCCGCTACCTCAGAGAACGGGCCAAGGCTGGCCTGCCTCAAGACTCCGACGCGCCGCTCTTCTGCCATCTGCGCGGTGGCTACGGGTATTTCGTCGCGGAGCGGTTGCTGCGGCGCGTGATCCGCATAGCGGGGCTCAAGCCTGCTCTCGGGCGTCGCGGCCCTCGCGTCCACGATCTCCGCCACACCTTCGCAGTCCACCGGATGCTGGCGTGGTACTGGCAGGGCATCAACCCGGAGAGCAAGCTGCCGTACCTCTCGACATACCTTGGCCACCGTGACATCCACTCGACGCTCGTCTACCTCACGATCACCCAGGAGCTGATGGGCCTGGCGAACGAGCGCTTCCGCGTGCTCGGCGCCCCGCTGCTCGCAGCCCCACAAGGAGAGACCCGTGTCCATGACTCCGTCGCTTCCACGCCTGTTGCAGGCGTTCTTCCACGACTGGCTGGTCCGCCAGCGCGGCGCTTCCACCCACACCGTGCACGCATATCGTGACACCTGGCGACTGTTCCTCCGGTTCGTGGCGGCGCGCCGACAACGCGAAGTGACGGACCTCGCGTTCGCTGATTTCACCGGCGCCGAGATCCTCGCGTTCCTCGATCACATCGAACGCGAACGGCACGGATCGATCACGACGCGCAACTGCCGGCTGGCGGCCTTGCGCAGCTTCTTCGCCTTCGTGGCCGATTGTGAGCCACTGGCGGCCGGCCAATGCGCCGAGGTGCTGCGCGTCCCCGTCAAGCGCGCACCTCGCCGGACGATCACCTATCTCGATCCGGAGGAGGTGAGGGCCATTTTGGTCCAGCCCGATCGGACCACGCTCTCCGGCCAGCGTGATCATGCCCTGCTCGCGTTGCTCTACAACACCGGCGCGCGGATCGAGGAAGCGCTCGCACTCACGCCGGCTGCCGTACACCTGGACGCGCCCGTCCAGGTGCGGCTCCTCGGCAAGGGTCGCAAGGAACGGATCTGTCCGCTCTGGCCCGAGACCGCCTCGCTGCTTGCCGCGTTGCTCAAGCGGGAAGCTCGAGCCGAGACCGAACCGATCTTCGCCAACCGCTACGGTCGGCCACTGCACGCTTCCGGGGTTCGGTTCCGGCTGCGGCAGTACGTCACCGCGGCGGCGAAGCGGCATCCTCGCTTGCGCGAGAAGCACGTCACGCCGCACACCTTCCGCCACACGGCCGCCGTTCACCTGGTGGCCGCTGGCGTCGACGTGACCGTGATCCAAAGCTGGCTCGGCCACGCGCACCTCGACACGACCTTCCTTTACGCGCAGGCGAACGTAGAGACCAAGCGCAAGGCCATCGAGCAGGTCGATGGCGTCGCGAGGAGAGCCCGGCCACCGAGGTGGAAGCGGGAACCGGCGCTAATGGCGTGGCTCGACTCGCTCTGAAGGAGGGGTGCTCATCCAACGCTCGACGGGGTCCGTAGTTGGGATGGACGTCTGTCGATCGGCATGCCACCATGCGCGCCTTTCGGGCCGCGCCGGTTCACCCCCAAAGGAGGAGTTGCTCTGTCCTGGCCAGTCTCGATCTGTGCTTGCCTCGTCGTGCTCGCGTGGACGTTTTGCCCGAGACCCGCGCACGCGCAGACAGCGTCCGACAGCCTCGCGCGGGCTCCACGAACCGCGCGCGTGCGGGAAGGGGCGGTGGTGGACACGCTGCCCGCCATCGAGGTGACGGACAGCTTCGACCGTTCGGTCCGGCGCATCCACTCCTCAAGCCAGCACGCCCTGACCGCGGCCGAGATTCAGGCGCGCCCGGTCAGCCGCCCGGGCGAGATCCTCGAAGCGGTGCCAGGCGTGCTCATCAGTCAGCACAGCGGCGAGGGCAAGGCGAACCAGTACTACCTGCGCGGCTTCAACCTCGACCACGGCACCGATTTCGCGACCTTCGTCGCGGGCATCCCGGTCAACATGCCTAGTCACGCCCACGGGCAGGGTTATTCCGATCTCAACTTTCTGATCCCCGAGCTCGTGACTGGCGTCGAGTACAAGAAGGGCACGTACTTCGCTGATGAGGGCGACTTCGGCACCGCCGGCGCTGCCCACATCGCCTACGCCAACCGACTCGATCAGCCGATCGCGCAAGCCAGCTACGACGATTTCGGTTACCGCCGCGGGCTCGTCGCCGGATCGACGGACCTGGCCCACGGCGATCTGCTCTACGCCCTCGAGGCGTTCCACAACGACGGTCCCTGGGTGCATCCCGACGACTACCGCAAGCTCAACGGCGTCCTTCGCTGGGGACGAACCGGGTCGGACCAGGGATTTCGCCTCACGGCCATGGGCTATGACGGGCGGTGGCACTCCAGCGATCAGGTCGCGGAGCGGGCCGTCGCCGAGGGGCTCATCTCGCGCTTCGGCTCACTCGATCCCAGTGATGGCGGCCGCAGCCACCGCTACAGCCTCTCCGGCGACTGGCAGCGCTTCACGCCGACCTCCCTCACCCAGGCCACCGCCTACGTCGAGGAGTACCGGCTCAACCTGTTCTCGGATTTCACGTACTTCCTCGAGGACAGCGTCCACGGCGATCAGTTCGAGCAGGCCGATCAGCGCGTGCTAAGCGGCCTGCGCGCGAGCCACAGCTGGAACGCCTCGTGGATGGGCCGCGACGTCGAGAACGTGGCCGGGGTTCAGGTGCGCCGCGACGACATCGGCAACGTGGGCCTCTACCACACGCAGCGCCAAGTGCGGCTCGCGACGACCCGCGCCGATCAGGTGGCCCAGACCAGCGCCTCACCGTACCTGCAGAACACCACCGCCTGGACGCTGTGGCTGCGTACGACCGTGGGGCTTCGTGGCGACGCCTACTGGTTCCACGTCCGCAGCAACAACCCGCTCAACTCCGGGAACACCCGCGCGTCGATTCTCAGTCCCAAGCTTGGCGTGAGCTTCGGTCCGTGGAGGCACACCGCGTACTTTGTGAACGTCGGGTCGGGGTTCCACAGCAACGATGCGCGCGGCGCCACCATCACGGTCGACCCGAAGACCCTGGAGCCCGTCGACAAGGTGAAGCCGCTCGTGCGGGCCACCGGCATGGAGGTTGGGGTGGTCAGCAGCGCCGTCCCACGGCTCGAGACCGCGCTCTCCCTGTGGCGGCTCGATCTTGAGTCCGAGCTCGTGTTCACGGGCGACGCCGGCTCGACCGAGCCCAGCCGGCCCAGTCGCCGCACGGGCGTCGAGTGGTCGGCCACGTACGCGGCTGGCGGCCATCTGCGCTGCGATGCCGATGTCGCCTACTCCCGCGCACGGTTTGCCGACTTCGACCCGGTCGGCAACTGGATCCCCGGTGCCGTGGAGGGCGTGGTCTCAGCTGGAGCCAGTGTCCCAGAGTTGCGCCGGTTCTTCGGTGCCGTGCGTCTCCGGTACTTCGGACCTCGGCCGCTCATTGAAGACAACCACGTCCGCTCAAACGCTTCGACGGTCGTCAATGCCGAAGTCGGCCACCTCCTGGGCCGTATCGGGCGCCTGTCCATTGAAGGATTCAACCTGCTCGACGCGAAGATCAGCGACATCGACTACTTCTACACGTCCCGTCTCCGTGGGGAGCCGGCTGGCGGCGTCGACGACATCCACACGCACCCCGAAGCGCCGCGCACGTTCCGGATTCGTCTGACTGGCACGTGGCCACGCCGGGACGAGGGTGCGCTTCCTCCGCAGACCGGGCATCCACGCGGCGATGCACGCTGAAGTCCCCGTTATGTGAAGGAAGGCCGAAGAGATTCCGAGCAAACGCCCGTGTTCTCCGGCCTTCTGCGCATAATGTGCTGCTGGGGATAAGTCGTCGTTCTGGACCACGTCATCGTCGCGAAGAGAGGAGTCGTCAGCCTCCGCTCGCGTCAACTGCTGTAAGGCATCATCGGGGCGGGCGCCATGCAGGGCGTGTTCCGAATTTTGTGTAAGCGTCTGACGGGGTGACGCGGGTAGTCTCTTCCCTGAAAGGAAGGGACACCATGAAGCGCAGGATCCGCAAGGAACTTCTCGACGAGCTGCTCGCCGACTACCGAGGCCCCGCGGACATGACGGGCCCCGACGGCTTGCTCAAACAGCTCACGGGCGCGCTGGTGGAACGCGCGCTGGCGGCGGAACTGACCGACCACCTGGGCCACGAGCCGGGCGAGCCGACGGTCTCTGGCAACGCTCGCAACGGGACGACGCCCAAGACGCTGACCACCGACCAGGGCGACGTCGCGATCGAGACGCCGCGGGATCGGAACGGCACGTTCGAGCCGCAGGTGGTGAAGAAGCATCAGCGACGGTTCACGGGGTTCGACGACAAGATCCTGTCGATGTACGCGCGTGGCATGAGCGTGCGCGACATCCAGGCGCATTTGTCGGAGATCTACGGCACGGAGATTTCGTCGAGCCTGATTTCGACGGTGACCGACGCCGTGGTGGACGAGGTCGCGAAGTGGCAGGCGCGCCCGTTGGATCCGATCTGGCCGATCCTCTACCTGGACGCGATCGTGCTGAAGGTACGCGACCAGGGCGTGGTGCAGAACAAGCACGTCTACATGGCGCTCGGGATCAACCTCGAGGGCAAGAAGGAAGTGCTGGGGCTGTGGATCGAGCCGAACGAGGGGGCCAAGTTCTGGCTGAAGGTGGTCACCGAGCTCAAAAACCGCGGCCTCGCCGATGTGTTCGTGATCTGCTGCGACGGTCTCAAGGGCTTCCCCGAGGCGATCGAGGCGGTGTTCCCGAAGACGATCGTCCAGACCTGCATCGTGCACCTGATCCGCAGCTCGACCCGGTTCGTGGCCTGGATCAATCGCAAGGCTCTGATCGGCGATCTGCGACTGGTCTACGCCGCCCAGACCGAGGAGGCGGCGCTGGCGGCGCTCGCCGAGTTCGAGAAGAAGTGGGGCGAGCGCTACCCGATGGTGGGCCAGTCGTGGCGCTCGAACTGGGAGCGCGTGCGGCCGTTCTTCGCGTTCGGTCTCGAGGTGCGCAAGATCCTCTACACGACGGATGAAAGAATCAAGTGCATCTCGGCAGTGGGCCGCGATAGCCTGGTCGGCGCACGGGCGACCCCGAACCGAAGAGCAGGGTCAGACGCTGCGAGCCCTGCCACGCGGGTAGCGCATTCATGTGCTAGGAACGCGCCTCATTGGTGGTGCCCGTGCTCTACTTCCGCCGGCGCCTGGGCTGCCAGTGGGCGACGAGTTGCTGGTACGCCCGCTCGGCCTGCTCGCCAATTGCTCGGTCGCGCTGGCGGACTTCTTTGAGGTTGTAGGCGTGGGCTCGCCCTCGCTGGCCGTGGCGAGCGGGCAATCCTGCACGGAGTTCCAGGGAGCGCCGCTTCTTCTCGAGAAGTGCCGGACGGGCCCAGGTGTAGTCCTCCGCTTTGGTCAGCAGATGCCAGGTGAGAACGGCGAGTTTCCGGGCCGTGGCGACGGCCGCGATCTGCTCGCCGCGCCGAGCTCGGATCCGCAGGAAGAACGCCCGCAGGGGTCCCGGGCTCTTGGCCGCCACCCACGCCGCCTCGACCAGCATCCCGCGCGCCTGAGCGCGTCCGTGCTTGCTAATGGATCCGTGGTAGGCCGGATGCAGTCCGGACTGCCGGACGCGCGGATTGAGTCCGAGGTAGCTAACGAGCTTCTGCGGCGAGCGAAAACGCGTGATGTCTCCCACCGCCGCCACGAGGCTCAGCGCCACGGTGGCATCCACGCCGGGCACGGTGAACAGTCGCAGCGCCGCCTCGTGCGCCAGCGCAGTCTGAGCCAGGGCGTGGTCCAACGTGGCCAGCTCCTCGGCAGCCTGATCCAGGCTTCGCGCCAGGCTATCCACCGTGTCGCGCTCGTCCGCGGGCATCACCTGAGCGGCCAGCCACTCTCGCCCACCCAGGCCAAACAGGTCGCTCATGGGACAACGGGGAAGCAGGTTGCGATGAAGAATGGCATGGATCCGGTTCTTGAGGCGGGTGCGGTGCTGCACGATGCTTGCTCGGCGAGCGACTTGCCGTCGAAGCTGCTCGGTCTGCGCGTCGGGCATCCAGACTTCGGGCAGGAATCCCGCGGCATAGAGCTGCACCAGGGCGGTCGCATCCACTTTGTCCGTCTTGATCTTGGCCTCGGCAATCAAGCGTGTACGCAACGGGTTGGCGATCGCGACTCGCTTCACATGCGGCCGCAGGGCACGGACCAACGCGTGTGTGTTGCAGGTCGCCTCGAGTACAACGTGATCGGTGGGCGTCACAGTCTGGGCGAACGCTGCTACGCCGCCAGCCGTTAGGCTCACTCGTCCTGCCGAGCGCGACTTCCCGCCCTCGAGCAGCACGACCTCGGCGAAGGTGCGGTGGACATCCAGGCCGATGATGCGCATGAGAGCCTCCTTCCTGGTGACCGTTCTCCGGGGGGGGCAGGTGGGCGACACGACACCAACGGATTCGCGCTCGCAGCGCATCCGGGCAAGTCGCAGGGGCGGCCAACTACTAACACGAGCTCGCAGCTCATCGTATAAGACCGGCCTGCCCATCCTGCGTGTTCCCAGGTGCCCCCGTCCCGGATGGTCACACCATAGCGCGCCGCACCAGGACGGCGGTGGGGACTGATGGCACCCGCCACTTTCATACCGGATACGAACGCCATCGAATCGCTGAACTTCACGCTGCGAAAGGTGACCAAGGCCCGCGGCCACTTCCCGAACGACGAGGCGGCGCTCAAGCTCGTCTACTTGGGGATCCGCAATATGGAGAAGAAGTGGACGCGGCAACCGAAGTGCTGGAATCTCGCCCTCAACCAGTTCGGCATCATGTTCGAAGGACGACTGCCCGCGTGACCCGGAAGACGCTTACACAGAAATCAGGACAGGCCCGCCATGCAAGGCCCCGCACCGCTTTTCTATTCCCACCTTCGTCATCGCGATCCACGCTTGCCGCATTCAACGTCAAGCAACCGTAACGCTCGCCGAATTTGGCGAATCGCGCGGTACCTCCTGCCCGCTTATTACTTGCCGCTCCGACTCGGGGCGTCTCGCCAAATCTCGCGAATTGTCATCGAGCGCGCAACAATGAAACTGCCGAGTGCCGCAGTTTCACCTTGCCCGCGCTTCTGTCGAGTTCGACAGTTTTCTCAAGGCCCGCAGACAGCTTGCCGTGACGCATCGTGAGGCTCGTTCGCTGACGCTCGACCCGCGTTGTCGCCCGCACGTCAGCGTGATGCCGTAGCAAGGAGGCCTCCACCATGACACGCCACATCCGTTCGATCTTGCTGACCCATGCCGCGCTCTTGCTGATCGCAACTAGCGTCCACGCGGACCACTCATACAAATTCGTGAGGCAATGGGGAACGCATGGTTCCGCTCCTGGTCAACTGAATTGGCCCTCCGGTCTCGCCATCGACCGACACGGCATCATCTACGTCACGGAGCTAAACAATAACCGCGTCCAGCGCTTCACCCGTGATGGGCGCTTTGTGTCCATGTGGGGTGGCACGGGGTCAGGCACAGGGCAGTTCGTCCACCCTGAATGCGTCGCAATAGACACCAGTGGCAACGTCTACGTGACCGACTCAGGGAATAGCCGCGTCGAGAAGTTCAGGGCCGACGGCCAATTCCTGGGACAGTGGGGACACTACGGGTTGGCGCTGGGAGACTTCCAGCACACGACGGGCATCGCATCCGACACTCTCGGCAATGTCTATGTTGCGGACCATCCGGACATCTTTCTTCTCCAGACGCAGGCCGACACCATCAGCGACCGCGTCCAGAAGTTCACCAACACGGGAACCTCCCTCACCCAGTGGGGCGGACTCGGCTCCGCACCGGGGCAATTCAACAATCCGCATGGCGTGGCGCTCGATCGCAGCGGCAACATCTATGTCTGCGACTACTTCAACGACCGCGTCCAGAAGTTCTCGAACACCGGGACTTTCGTCACCCAGTGGGGAAGCAACGGCACCGGGGCTGGTCAGTTTCAGGGGCCGGCAGCCGTGACAGTTGATCGGCTAGGGAACGTGTTCGTCGCGGACTACGCGAACGACCGCATTCAGAAGTTCACAAGCAGTGGCGTCTATCTGACCCAGTGGGGATACTCTGGAGCGGGTGCGGGTCAGTTCAGCGGGCCCGACGCCATCGCCGTCGACGATAGCGGGTTTGTCTACGTGGCGGAGACGAACACTGATCGGATCCAGGTCTTCAGCACGTCGCCCCACGTCCTACTCGTCCACGGACTGTGCGGGACGGCTGGGATCTGGGGTCTCTTCATTCAAATGCTCCAAGACTCCGGATACGTCACTCACACGATCCAGCTGGGTGATACCACCTTCAACTCTCCGCCGCGAACCTACGTGGCCGCACTCGCCGCCAAGCTCGACTCGATTGGCTCCGATCACGTGGCGGTCATCGCGCACAGCATGGGCGGGATCGTCGCTCGCGAGTACATGCGCCGGCAGACCGACCGGCGGCAGCCGAATCGAGTCGGTCAGCTGGTCATGCTCGGCGTTCCCAACCATGGCAGCGACCTTGATCAACAGCTCATCGACATCAGGAACGCGGCGGACATGGGCTGCGCGCAGAAGTTTCCCGGGCAACCAAACTTGTGCGACAGCGTCGGGCAACTCAGGAATTTCGCTGGATGTCAGGGTGATCGCCGGTCGGCGATTTGCATCCACGACCTATCTCCGGCGTCGGCGTTCATGAACGTTCTCAACTACGGCAACCAGACCGGTCTCTACGACTTGTCTGGGACACGGGGCTGGGATGCCCACCAGCCGGAAGTTCTGCCGCCAAGTGTTTACCACGCCTCGATTGGCGGTACGCGTTCCATGTGTCCGACAGTCTTTGAAGTTCTGAGGTCCAAGTTCTGGGGCAGAGGCGCGAATTACCACGAGAACGACGGCGTCGTAGCGATCGGCAGTTCCGTGTTGACCAACGTACAGACATTTGGCGCTCGTGATGTCGATGTTCCGTCCGGATCGCCGCTCATTCACACGGCATTCCCGAAATTCCTGTGCGGCACTCCGTATTACCTCTCCGATACGCTTGGAGGAAAAGTGAGACGGATTCTGGAAACGTCGCCAGCAACTCCACCGGTGACTGGCCTTGCAAAACCGCCAATCGACACTCGGGCGATTGAGGCATTCCCTGAGGACTCGCTCCAGTTCATGCCCTCCATCTCCGACACGGTGTCTGCCGGCCAGGTGGCGCTCCCAACGGGCGTCATTCCGGCAACGACGTTAATGACCGTTACGCTCGTGTCCGACAACGCCAAGCTGACGCTCAAGAGACCGAACGGTACGACCATTACCCCGAGCGACACGAGCGCGGTCAACGGGATCGGATTCTTCGGTGTTCCAGGCAGTGGGTACGAGGGATTTGTGATCGCTGGGCCGGACGCCGGCACCTGGACATTTCGCGTGGACGCCAGCGCGTCGAGCGCACGACAGCTCTACGGCTGTCTGGTCAGTTACGCGACCTCGGCAAGCGCTCGCCTGACCTTACGGTCTCGGATAATTAGACCCGGAGATGCGATCAACATCCGAGCGGAGGTCCAAGTGGGAGGGGTGCGGCAGACCGGGGTGAGTTGGGCGTGTCGCGTGATCGATCGTAACAACGCCGCCACCAGCGTGACGCTATTCGATGACGGGGCTCACGGCGACAGCTTGTCCGGCGATGGCATCTACGGCAATGCGAGTGCGCCTGGTGCGGGATTCGGCCTCTACCGCGTGGCGGCCACCGCGACCCTGCCAGGGGGACAGGCGCTGGCGACGGGGAGCGATTGCGAGTTGAATGACTACAACGATCTCTCGGTTGCAGCGGAAAAGATTTGGTTCGCTCCGAATCTTTTCCACCTGAACGATGCCGTCACGGTGCACGCGACGGTGCACAATGGAGGGACCGGGACCGCTCTAGGTGTCAAAGTCGAGTTCAGGGACAGTCGCTTCGGGATACTCCTCGGAACCAGCACGGTAGACGTCGCCGCCGGCGCCGATGTGATGGTCCAGGCGCCGTGGACGGTGACGCCACCCGATACCCACACGATCGAAGTCACGGTCAGCCCGTACGCGGTCGAGTTGGAAGTGGACTACAGCAACAATACCGCTGCCCGGACGGTGATCGTGGGTACGCCAGTGAGCGTTGACCAAGCGCGAGGTTACGGGACAGCCGTTGAATTCGCCCCGCCAATCCCCAATCCGTCCAGGGGCGTGGTGTCCTTCACGTTCCACCTCCCCACACGGGAAACGGCGAGTCTGGAGATTTTCGATGTCCTTGGTCGACGGATCCGCCGATGGATATGGAGTGACCTTGGCGCTGGGACACACACCGTGGACTGGAACGGACTGAGCGAGAGGGGTGCGGCCATCACTCCGGGCATCGTGCTGTGCCGGCTTCGCGCCGGTAGCGAGTCCAGAACCCGCAAGCTGGTTGTCCGTCCCTAGGCCGTTTGCCACGAGTGTACCGAGACAACGGCGGGACGGTTGCATGCTCGAGGTGATTAGGAAGACGTGGATCGCGACGTTTGCGCTAATCGCAGTCGTCGTGGGCATTGGGGTGTGGCAAGGATCTCTAGCGGGCGTGCCAAGGCTGGTCGCCTCCTTGACCGTCGTCACCCCACTCCTATGGTGGTGGATTGTCGCACGACGTGGCAGGGCTGGTCCTGGCCGCGGGGCATTGGCCGGGGCACTCTGCGCGGCCATCGCCTTCGCGATTCCCATCCTCTCCACCTTGCTGGTACCCGAGGGGAGTAGGTCAAACCGAGAAACGGGCGCGCTCGGCATGGTGGCCGTGGTAACCAGCCTTGCCGCGCTGTGGGCTGTCGCGATCCCCCTCGGGGCCTTTGTTGGCGCCACGGTTGCCTTCCTACAGCGTCGATGGGGCAGCGTTTCCCAGTCGTGAGTGAGGCTGGACGTTCCGACCGTGTCCCCGCCGCCAATTCGTCTTCTCGAATCGCTGACCAGAGCTCGGCATGAATTCCGACAAGACCCCGGCGATCATTGCCGTCATAGCCATTGCGGCGGCGATCGTGGTCGTCCTGGGCCGGGCTCCCGGTAGAGGTGCTCGCTCACTCGCTGTGCCGGCTGCCGGAACACCCAGCCAAGAAACCGAGCAGCCTCCCTCGGAGAAACTCGTTCCAGACCTCGGTCCTGCTGCCTACAACGTTGTGCTCCAGCCGCCGTTGGTCAATCAGAGAACCGAAGACAATCACGTGTTTGTGGCGAGGGGCGTCGCTCGGCATGGCGCCATCGAGAGAAAGACGTTTCTCCTTCCGCGCATGGGACACATGTCGGCTTTGCTCCTAGGGCAAAGCGCCCGCTTCACGTTTAGTTCGCCCGCTGGGGAAATCATCGTTCCCGGCGAGACCAAGGAGCGCGCTGGACTCGAATACCGCGACGCTGGACAAGGAGCGCGTGAATTCAGCCTCCAGCGTCCGGCGAGTGGCAGGTGGACGCTCACAATTGAGCCAGTGGGGATTGAAGACGCGTCCTACGCGATCGACGTTCGCTCCGAGGGACCCACCGAGGAAAGCGCGCATCTCGAAGTCCTTCTACGTGACTCAGATCCAGCACAGACTTTCTTGGCAAAGCCCGGCGACGTGGTCTTCCTTCGCGCCTTCGTGGCGAAAGGCGGGCATCCAATCACAGGTGCTCGCTGGGACCTACGGGCCCTCGCTCCAACAGACAGTGAATTGGTCATTCCGATGTACGACGACGGCCGCCACGCTGATGGGCGAGCCAACGACGGGATCTCAGTTGGAGCGATCGTGGCTGAAGGTGACGGAATCTACCAGCTCCGCGCCGTTGGCCGCTTGCCCGGAGGTGCGGAGTACATCCGCACGAGCAGCATCGAGGTGCAGTCACCGCACGACCTGTTCCTCGCCGACACGATTGCTGTGAACCCAGCTCATCCAAGGGCCGCCGAACCGATGACGCTGACCGTCACTGCGGTGAATGCCGGGACCGTCGACACCCACGATGCCGTACTCGAGTTCTACGTGGGCGCAGACAAGGTCTCCGGGCAGCCGTTCGATCTGAAGGCCGGCGAGTCGAAGCGGCTCGCCATGAAATGGACGCCGACATCGGCCAACAACTACGACGTTCAGCTGACGATCAACGCAGCCGACGAGCCGTATGCGAGCAACTTCAAGAACAACACTTTGAGGACCGTGGTGAGGGTGCGCTAGAGCAAAGTAGCTTGAAGCGCGCAGGGCAAATGTGGCCGCGCAGAGGTAGCTTGCTGGATCTTGGTGAGGACGGCGACACTCGTCCTGCCGACGCGACGATGCGGGACTTGACCGCCACCAAGTCCCGAGGTCAGAGTACCGCTTCGTTCGAAACGGCATCGGGTTGACCTGGCACGGAGGCCTGTGTGATCGCTCAACCCATCCATCCTTTTCCTGCCCGCATGGCCCCGGAGCTTGCAACACGGGCTGTCCAGCGGATTGGTCGTCCTAGGGCACTGGTCCTTGATCCAATGGCTGGATCAGGGACATCCCTGGTGGCAGCCAGGCTCTCGGGTCACCGAGCAATCGGGTTTGACACCGACCCTCTCGCCGTCCTCATTGCTAGTGTCTGGTGTCAGGACGGGAAGGCGGATCGCCTCGTCAGATACTCTCGTGAGGTGCTCGAACGGGCTTCAGCGATTTATCGTGGGCATCGCAAGTACCCCAAATATCCGAGTGGATGCCACGACGGCGAGACTAGGAGGTTCGTCCGCTACTGGTTCGATCCCGTCAACCGCCGTCAGCTCGCTGCCCTGGCTCGCTCGATTGCTGCCGTCCAAGAACGTTCAACTCGCAATGCTCTCTGGTGCGCGTTTTCCCGGTTGATCATCGCAAAGGATCGGGGAGCATCATTGGCTCGCGACCTGTGCCACTCGCGACCGCACCGTGTGTCCACACTCCCTGGCCTGCGGCCGTTCAATGCTTTTGTTGGCGCCGTGGAGACAGTTGCGGCGCGGATGCCATTTTGCTCTCCACAGCTCCGATCCTCAGCTCCACGAGCGCGAATCCGCTGGGGCGACGCTCGGCGGCTGCCGATGCCAGATAAGTCCGTCGATCTCGTCCTGACCTCACCGCCGTACCTCAATGCGATCGACTACCTCCGCGGCCACAAATTCTCATTGACCTGGATGGGGTGGGCTCTCCCCAGACTCCGACGGCTTCGTGCAACTTCGATCGGAACCGAGGCTGGAGGGACTATCATCGAGCCTTCTCATCGCACGATGGATGCGGCCTTCAGAGCGCTTGGAGAGGTTGAACAGCTTGCTCCGCGGCTCAAGCGCATCACTCGCCGCTTCCTTTGGGATCTTGCTTTTGTGCTCCAAGAGGCTCATCGAGTCCTTAAGAGAGATGGGTCCATGGTTCTCGTCCTTGGAGACTCGTCTGTCCGCGGCGTGTTCCTACGAAACTCTGACGCAACGATCGTCATTGCGCGGGAACTGGGATTGGCGCTCACACGACGTCGACGAAGACTTCTGCCGCCGAATCGCCGCTACTTGCCGCCGCCGTGTAATCGCACGGCAGGTCGATTTCTGAGACAGCGGATGGCCTTCGAGACCGTTCTCGAGCTCCGCAACGAGGGGTAACACCCGATGGCGAACGAGGAGAATGACCTCGCCCTTCCCGCTTTCGACGTCGTTCCAACCTTCGAAGAGCTTGTCGACCTTCAGAAGTGGGACACGGTTGAAGACTACTTCGCAAAATGCGGCGACCTCATCACCCAAGATGTGGAGGCCTGCGCCACCTTGCGGGCAGCTCTTCGGCGTGAGCTCGACAAGCCGGAGATTCGCGAGCGAGTCCAGCGGCCTACTGAATCCGAGCTAGAGCAAGCGGCCGAAGCATTGTTTTCCGGCGAGGTCTGCGCGGTGGACGGAACACTTGCAGTCATTCCCTCACAATCCGGTGGGCGTGCCCGCATTGGCATCACGGCCACATCGTATTCTGGCGAGAGAATCAAACGTGTCCTTTTCGTGTCCTACCGAAACCTGGCGCAGCCAGCCCGCACTGCTACTGAGTTCTTCAAGAAGCTCAAGCAGGTCAACCGCGCGTCGGCCTTGCTCATGCGGGCGGTCATGGCCTTTAGCGAGCGCGCCCTGGCCCTGCAGCAGCCGCAACGGTGGAAGATCGTACATGGCGAACTGCTCCCGTACGAGCTTTGGGCAGCGCTTGGCAAGGGACGCCCGGTATCGCAGCGATTAGTGCTGGCCAGAGAACTCATCGAGGCGAAGACGATCGTTGCCGTCGTGGAGGGCTCGCACAATATCGAGCTCCTGAACGCTGGCGAACTGCTGGAGCCTGGAGAGTACCTTGACGCCCGCGCCTTAACGACGGATCTGAACGAGTACCTGGGAGGGCACCGAGATGACGGCCGAGGAGCCCACTTCAACCAGGAGGATCGAAGAGATTTCGAAGACTTCGTTCGCTCGCACGGGGAGGAGATCCGCGTCGGTATCTTCAAGGCGAGTCGGAAGGCATACATTTTTCAAGCCCACCGCGATTATTTCGACGAAGCGGCGCGCCTGGTCCTTCGTGATGCTGCGCACCAGCCACTTCGCGGTTTCCCACTTCTCCTCGATTACGCCGATCGCATCTGCGCGCACCACCTAGCGTCCCACGAGTTCGATCGGCAGATTCAGTTCAAGACCGCGCGGCTCGGTTGGGAGACGCTGGCATCAGAAATCGATCCGAGAAAGACCAGGAGGGCATGATGGGTCTCCTTGGCCACATCCACTTCGACAGCCCAAGCGCGAAAGGCGATACGTCGGACATGCTTGCCCTGCAAGAGCGTGCCGACGGCGTGTTCCGCAACAAGTATGTCCGGCTTGACTCGCAAGATACCGTTCCGTTTATCGGCCGCATTGTTGATGGGCCATTCTTCGTGCCAGAGGAGGTTTCGCGCGATTCAGCCTTTGCCCAGACTGCCATTCTCCACGGCGAGCGATTCAAGGCGCTCCCGGACTATTACACCCTGGCGCGCCTCGAGATTCTTGGCGAAATGCGGGATGGCCAGCTCTTCGGGACAAACACCCGGCCCATACCAAAGACGGTGGTTCGAGATCTTGACCCGGGAGAAATCCAGCAGTTGATCGGCATTGACGGAGGGATGCTCGTCGGATCTCTGTTCGGTTATCCCGGCGTTCAGGTCAAGTTCTCGTCGACTTCTAAGAAGGTTTTGCCCAGGAACGTTGGGATCTTCGGGACTGTAGGCAGCGGCAAGACCAATACCGCCCAGGTCCTCATCGAGGAAGCGTCCGCGGCGAGTTACGCCGTCATCGTCATCGACGTGGAAGGCGAATACGTCGAAATGGACGAGCCTACGACGGAGAGGCTTCTCATCCCAAAGCTCGATGTCCACGGTCTAAAGCCAGAGGGTCTGAAGGACTTCCACGTGTACCACCCAGAGGCCAGTGAACCGTCCCGATCCGAGTCAACACCATTCGGCGTGCCCTTCCACCAGATTCGGCCGCATGTCGTATCCGAGTTGGCCGACCTTACAGAGCCGCAGGAAGGTGTGTTCCTGAAGATTGTCGAGGCGCTGTCGGAGGAAGCCTCCAAATCAAGGGGTAGATCTCGACCGAAGAGCGCCGCGCTCGCCTTCCTGGAGGGCGAGGACGGAGAGGAGACCGTGACGCTCCAGGCTGTGATCGACCGCATCCCCGAGTTCTCCGAAACAGCGGGGAAGGGGACTCAGTGGGCCCTGACGCGCAAGTTGACGGCACTCCGTCGTACGCGAATGTTCGATACGAGCCGAACCCTTAAGCCCAAGGACCTGCTCCAGCCCGGACGCGTGAGCGTGATCGACGTCTCGGGCATAACCAATGACGCTGCCAAGAACTTGGCGATTGCCTGGCTATTGCGACTCATCTTTGAGGCCAAGCTCGCCGATACAGAGTCTCCGAAGGCACTTGTCGTCATCGAAGAGGCTCACACCTTTGTCAGCCGGGAGTCGCGGGACCGCATGACTGCTACGCTCGACATGCTCAAGCTCATCGCCCGGAGAGGGCGGAAACGCTGGTTGGGCCTGGCGTTTATCTCCCAGCAACCATCCCACCTACCCGACGAGATATTCGAACTGTGCAACACTCGTTTCGTTCATGGGATCAAGTCCGAGTTCAACCTCAATCCGCTGCGGCGCACGAGCGGCGACATCGTGACTGAGCTCTGGGACATGGTCCCAGCCCTCGGACCTGGACAGGCGCTGCTCACGAGCCCGCAGTTCAATCACACCATTCTGGTCGAGATTCGACCGAGCCGAAGCAAGCGGCGCCTGACGGAGTGACATGGTGAATGGAGCGGCTCGACTGTTGCGCCCGGATGATCTCGATGAGGGGATCATCTATCTCTACCGCCTCTGGGCGTTTGCGTTGCTCAAGCAGCACCCACGAGCCGTCGTTCTCCACAATCGGGAGTACATCATGCTCTCCGACTCCTTGGCGCTCTACTGCAGTCCGGATCCGGTGGAGACTCCCCAGGCTGAGGCAGTGCGATCCGATTCCGGCTTGCCGGTGCTTTGCGTCGCTCCGCGGATTCCGAAAGAGGCAGCCGGACTCGATCTTGAGTCGGGTGTATTTCGCGGATCCGATGACGACAGGAAGGTCGTGGATGCTTTGGCGCGGTCATGTCATGAGCTACCCCCTGCTGCTAAGAAACGCGACCCGGAGACGGGGCGGTGGATGAGAACATGCACCGGAACTGCTGAGATCTGGATGGGAAAGCACTGCCGTCTGATCGCTGACCCGTCGGGAGAGGAATCGTTCGGCTACACGTGGGACGGGGAAACGGAAGGGTTGTACTTCTTCCGGTCAAAGTCCTGCCGCCGTGAGGGACAGAAGGTTTGGAAGGGTAGTTTCAAACTTTCAAGGCAGAAGACTAGCGGCCGGCGCGAAGTTGTCAGCCTCGACCTCGTGAATGACACCGGCGACCAAGCGGCGCTGCTCCGCCTTGTGCCAGCCGGCGCAGGTTACAAGGTGTTCCTCCGACAGATCCCTGCGAGTTTTGCTGCAATTCCCGCCATCGCCGCATGATCCTGCCTCGGGGCTCGACAACCTGAGCGCCGACCGAGCCCTGGAACGGCCTACGAATGAGTGAGTGGAAACGACGACATTGAACTGCGAACTGCGCGGACTTTTCCGGAGAGCTCGCGGGTTGGGTACTGTGGCCTCCAATATCGTCGGCGGCGTAGCCGCCTGTGGCTGGTTGGGTACCGGATCAAGGCGCACAAGCTCAAGGCGCACAAGCTCTTGACTCTGTTAGCCGCCTTGCTAGAGTGACTTTCGTCGATATTCGCTGTTAGCACGCAGCGATTCGCCCGGTTTCTGGTCACGGGCATGCCGCTGCGCGCTAGTACCGGATGGGCCGGTGTCTTGGGCGCGGTTGGAGGTGTGCCGTGACCCAGGACGCACCGGAAGTTGGAAGTTGCACGGTTTCATTGCCGGGCCTCGCTGTCATCCAGACGAGCCGCCACCTTCTGGGAAGTGCTCTGAAGGTTGAGGTCCGGCTGCCGCACGCTGGCAGGCTCGTGTTTGGTGGAGAGGTCCCCGCCGGTGGTCAGATCGTTGCAACGGCCTTCGTCAAGCCACTGCTTCCTTGAATAACCGGGATCGAGGACTTAGGAGGTGAAGAGGCCGCCTCGGGGTGCGGTGTGCTTCCCACGCTTCGAGTCAACCCGAACGTCGAATCCGGGCATCTCTGGCGTTCCTCGACTGCTTCGGGCTGCGTTGCCTACCCGCAACTCCGACCCTCAGTGGCTGCTCTTACTAAGAAGCTCCCCGAGCAGCTTTGTTGCACGCGATAGGAGCTTGGTCACCGAGTTCTTCTTGACTCCCAAGCGCCTCGCGAGCTCATCGCGCGTCATCTTGAAATAGAACAGACCAATAACCGCTCGCCTTTGCTTCTTCGGGAGCTTCCGCACTGCCCTCCGCAGCTTGCGGCGCATCGGTGGGAAGTCCGTGGTCTGCTCGTGAACGTCGGGCGTTGCGATTCGGGCTCGATCCTCCTGGCTAGCCCTCTTATCGCTGCCTTCGAAGTAATCCTCGAAGCTGACCATGTCGCCAGGTTGGTTCTTGGTGTAGCCGAACGCGACGAACCTGATGACGGAGCATAGCCAGGGCCTCGGATCGCGAACGGGATGTCGCGCGGCGAAAAGGCGACCGTACGCCTCGAACAGGATGTCATCGGCTTCGATGACCTCACCGAACCGCCGCTGTGCGCCGGTTTGTCGCATGCACCATCTCGCGAACCGACGCATCTCCTGGGAGGTTCCTTCGACGAACCTCGTCCAGAGCTGTTCTGCCTCCTTTCGGCTCTTCGCAGCCTTTGCCTGGTGGTAGAGATCCCACCCAGGTGAGTGGGACATCGCTGCCCTCCTCTCTAGATGCCAGAGAGCAGCCCGAAAACTTCTTCAATCCTAGACGTATTCCACGGGTGACAGCCAGACGGAATGAAAAAGCCCAAGCGTGAGGCCACGGTTGGGCGAGCGGGCCAGCCGCTTCTCCCCAGAGAGGGAGCGATGAACTGGCCGAGGCCAGCCACCACTCCTGGCAAGGAGCGCGCACTGGCCCTAACAAAATGTACGACACCATCTTAGCTGGATACCGCAAGACTGTCAAGGGGGGCGATTCGCCGGGAATACGGGTCGCGTGGAAAACCGAGTCACCTGCCCAATACCATTTGCTTAGAACAAGTGAGTCGAAGAGAGGAGGTGAGGCGCATGGGGAAGGACTCCCCAGTCGTCGGACGCCGCCCCGTGCTCGGCCGAAAGCCAGTCCACCAAGCGCGAGATGCCGGATTGGCGATCACCGAGATGCTGCGCATCGACGGGGCATTGTTTCGATCGCGACGGTCGGAGAGGAGACTGGTGGGAAGGCTGCGCCGTCGAAGAGGGAGATCGTCGTAACCGGGGCAAGCCTCCGACGCCAAGGAGCAGGTTCATCCTGCCGCTTTGAATGCAAGTACCATCTGGAGGGCAGCGCACTTCGCGCTGCCTTTGGCGTTCTGGAGGTTGACCTCAAAGCTCTCGGGATCAGTCCGCGTCACCTCTGCGGTTACTTCTCAGGCGATGGCGCTGAAACGCAGCCGCCGTCGAGAAGTAGACAAGTCGGAGGGGTCACAATGCGGAGATCGCCCAGCCTGATGCGCGACCGGGTGAACGAGGTCTCGGAGCCGCTCGTCCCACGCCGAGCGAAAGTCGTCCACACGAGCCGCGGCCCTGAAGTCCGCAGCCCGAAGAGAAACCGCCTCCTGGGCGTGTTCAACGAGTCGGGCCAGCTCGAGATCAAGTATCGCGACGAACTGGTGATCGTGGAGGTGCCGTTCAGCGTAAGTCGCCCTCGCTAGGCGAACCGCAGCACGCCGAAACCGTTCAATCCATTCCGAGGCGCCAGCGTTTGACGCGACAGCCCCAACCCCAGCGGTGGGGCTGTCGTAATTGCTCCCCGCGAGGAGTCGCTGGTGACCTCGAACAAGAATGGCAAGTCTCGCTTACCCGAAGATCTCGACCGTGACCAGGTGCGGCCCGGCACGCGCCCGTACCTCACGGTGACGCACAGTGGCGAGTCTGCAGACCTGCAGGCCGAGGCTAGGGCAGCAGGTCTGCACAATCTGCCGCGTACCGATGCAACCCAACTCAGCAGTGCCGAGGACGCTGTAGTTAGCGAGTTTACCCGCCAACACGTGACCCTGCTCGAACGCGCTCGCAGGCGTCTGTCCGAACTGACAGCGGCCTTTAGCGCGCTAGAAGATCAGCTGCCCAGTCCGCGCGACCTCGTGGCGGTCGTCGAGGCCGCCACGGCACAATTCCACGGAATGCTTGGGGACGAGCGATTGCTAGTGCCCGAGCGCCGGCTGCAGCAACGAAGCCTCCGGGACCTCCGCCACTTGGTCGCCGAGCGGAACCTAACCCGGCCGGCCCGCTACCCGCAGTCGCGGCGACTGCACCTCGCCTGGGTCGCGCTGCTGGCGACGGCCGAGGCCGTTTGCAACGCTGGCTTTTTCGCTGGCTTGAGCAACATCGGGTGGTTGGGTGGTTTGTGCTCCGCCATTGTCGTTGCCGCGCTCAACACCGGCAGCGCAGTGCTCGTGGGTTACACCTGCGTGCGCGGGCTTCACCATTACCGCCGAGGTGTCCGGCGGCTATCGGGTATCGGCGTCGCGGTCTACGCGATGATCGCAGTCATCTTCAACCTCGTTGTCGGTCGCGCTCGCGATCTCACGGCGGCGGGACCACTGACGCAGCAGTCGCTGCCCGAGATCCTCCGCCACCCATTTGAGCTGTCCCTGCTTAGCGCCGCACTGGTCGGGCTCGGGCTGTTGGCGGTCGCAATCGCGCTTGCCAAAGGGCGCTCGCTTGATGACCCCACGCCGCACTACGGGCATCTGCACCGTTGCCACGTCGACACCGACCAGAACTTCGTGAATACGACGGACGCCCTGCGCCAGCGCACCATGGCACCCGTACAGGCTGTCCCTAGCCTTCTCCACGCTGAAGTGGCCCGGATGGCCAGGATCGTTGAGCAGCTCGATGCGACGGTCGTCGACGCCGAGAAGACTCCCGAGACCTACGAGTCGGATCGGCAGCACCTGCAGACGGACTGCACCCGGTTGTTGCGCAACGTCCGGAGCGCAAACGAGCGGGTGCGCTCGACCCCGGTCCCCGAGTTCTTCCGAACGTTCCCGACCTTTCCGAGTCAACTCGACAAAGCGCCCGTGGACCTGCTCAAGCGTCGTCTAGAGGCTGCCCACAGGCGCCTCGATGACTTCAAGGTCGAGGCGAGCCGCCTCGAAGCCGGCCAGCCGCAGCGCGTCCAGAGCGCGACGCACCACTTCGGGCAGTTCTACAACGACCAGCTTCGCCGTGCCGACGCCGGTCGCGGCGACCCCGGCGATGGCGCCGACCTCTTTGATCCAGAGGTGCAGTCGTGAGGCGGCCCTTGACGCCGGACCGGCAGGGCACGCGCCTGCTCGCCGCCTGCGCGGTCGTTCTAGCCCTCGCTCTTGGCGGCGCGACGATCGTCGAAATGTGGCAGCGACGTTCCTTCGAGGAGATCGAGCGCGACCATCCTGGCCAAGGTCAGCTCACTGTGATGGTCGACGCGACCGACGCGCTGACGATGCCGCAGACCGTTCGTCTCGAAGACCACCTGAGGCGGCTGGTTGAAGGATCGCTGCAGGCGGGCGATGTGGTGACGATCTGGAGGCTCGGCCAGTCCGCCGAGGGACCGCTCCAGCGCGTACTGCGAGTGCACGTCCCCGAGCGCCACTGTAACCCCCTCTACCAGAATCCACGCGAGACACTTGAGCATTTCGAAGTTCGACTCGGTCGGCCCCTGCACGCATTCCTGACGACCTTGCTCACCGTCTCGCCGGCCCACTGGTCACCGATTCTGGAGGCCGTCGCCGCGCTCGCCGATCAGCCCGAGCTCCACGGCGTCGGTGCGCGCCACCTCGTCCTCGTTTCCGATCTCGAGCAGCACTCGCGCTTCGTCTCGTTCCTGACGCACCAGCCGACCTTCGGCGCGTTCCGTATGACGCGGACGGGGAGAGAATTGCCAGACCTCCACGGCGTCGACGTGGACGTCGTCGTGATTGCGCGACCGGCCGAAGATCTGCAGCTCGAAGTTGCCCGTGAACGCTTCTGGTCCGAGTACCTGCGCGCAGCAGGCGCCTCGCGCGTACGCGTGGAGCGCCTGTGAAGGCGCCTGGGCGGCGCAAGTACGCCGTCGTTTACGCCGATCCGCCTTGGCGCTACGGCGGCGCGTTCTTCGGCCGCGCAATCGAGGATCACTATCCGACGATGCCGCTACAGAAAATCAAGGCGCTTGACGTGCCCGCGGCCGACGACTGCGTGTTGTTGCTGTGGGCGACTCTGCCACTACTACGCCAGGCATTCGAAGTGATTGACGCGTGGGGCTTCACCTACAAGACGGTCGCCTTCACATGGATCAAGCAGAACAAGTCTGGGAACGGGCTCTTCATGGGGCTCGGCTGGTGGACGCGGGCGAACGCCGAACTATGCCTGCTCGCGACGCGGGGCCGCCCGAAACCCGTCTCCCACTCCGTGCACTCGGTGGTCATCAGCCCGCGGCGCCGACACAGCCAGAAGCCCGACGAGGTCCGTGAGCGCATTGTCGAGCTTGTAGGCAACGTGCCGCGCCTCGAGATGTTCGCACGCAACGGCACGCCTGGTTGGGACGTCTGGGGTAACGAAGTCAAGAACTCTGTTGAGATCTCGCAGCGACAATCCGGACGGCAGCAGCTCGAGATCCCCGACTGGCGACGATGCTCGACCGGTTCATAAAGCTCATCGTCGTACTGACGCTGCTTCTGTTTCTCTTCCAGGCGGTGATCGGTGTTCTGGCGCAGTCACTCGAAGCGCTACTGCGGGGCGCCCGATCAATGATGGGGAGCGTTGGAGGCTTCGTCGGCGCGCTGGTCATCCTCACGTTCATCGTTGGGCTGTTGGTCCGTGGCGCTCAGTTCATTTCTACCCGTGATTCCCGCGCGGCGAGAGAGCGAGCGACACGCGACCGGACTGTTCGTCAGCGGGTCCGCCGCCCGTCGGAGGGTGTACCCCCGGTTGAGAGTCGCATGAAGATCTTTGAGGACCCAGACCCGGCCATCGGGGAGGAGCGCGACTAATGGTCGAGCACCTGGCGGGTCGGTTGCGACGACTCTTGAAGGGATCCGAGACAGAAACAGCGAGGAGGTGGCACGCCGTGTTGGAGCATGAACGAAACGCCGACGTCCACGCTCGACGCGAGTCGTTCCTACGCCAGATGCGCGCTACGCCTGGCAACGGGAAGGTGCTGCTCGGCCGCGCGCAAGGAACGGACGGCGGTTTCGCATGGTGCGGGATGCCACCTTCCACGCTCTGCGCGATGCATCTCGGCATCTCCGGCGCGACTGGGACGGGCAAGAGCTTCATGGTCGCGTCCCAGCTCTTCCAGCTCATCACACTGGGCGTGCCGGTCGTCCTGACCGACATGAAGAGCGAGCTGGCCGACTTGTTGCTGGACGTGGTCGTCCCCGCGGTGATTGCGCGCGGGAGGGAGGACCTGATCGGTCAGGTTCGCGTCGTGCGTCCGTTCGAAACTGGTCGCGTTCCGCTGCTCCGCTTGACCGAGCCCGAGCCACGAGTGTCGCGGCAGATCCAAAGCATGAACATTGCGCAGGGATTGAACGAGTCTGTCGGCGAAGGCCTGGGCGTGCGCATGTTGCGAGCGATGCTCCCCATGGCCGGGTTGGCCGTGGAGCGCAACCTACCGCTGCCGGTGCTCACGGAGTGGCTCCGCTCTCCCGAGATCTTCGCGCGCGTGGCCGCATCATCGTCGGACCCGGTCATTCGCTCGTACGCGCTGCACGAGTTGCCGCGGGAGAACCGCAGCTCGCTCGACGCTCTTCGAGCGCGGCTCGACTTGCTCTTTCACCTACCCGAAGTGCGCGACGCGTTGTCGGCGCCGCGCTGCCTCTCGTTCGACGAATGTCTCGATTCAGGTGTGACCATCTTGGACTTCGGCTCGCCGCCGGGTGGCGCTGAGGACGCCATGAGATTCATCGCCGGGCCGGTCGCGGGGCGGCTCGGGCGGGCAATCCTGTCGCGGCAAGTGGCGGGCCACACGCCGCCCACCGTGGTCGTGTTCGAAGAATTTCAGCAGCTCCTTGGCTCGTATCAGATCGAGATGTTCAAGCGTCTGCTGGCGCTGTGTCGGTTCAAGCGCGTCAGCCTGTGGTTCTCAAACCAGCAACCAGCGCAGATCGCCGATGCGGACCGCACCCTGCTGCGCATTCTCCGCACGAACCTCGGCGCTGAGTGCATCTTCCGCTCGTCGGTCGAGGATGCACGCACCCTCTCGGAGGGACTCTCGACACGTTCGGGCGACGAGACCCTCACGCAGGCCCGCAGCCGCATGGTCGAGGAGATTGCGACACTACCGAAGCGATCGTTCTTCTTCTGGCTGCGCGATTCCACGTTTGGACCGCAGCGGTTGCAGAGCCCGCGCGTCAACGTCGGTGCGCTCAAGGCCTCCGCGGCGTCACTCACACCCGAGCAGCGCGAGCGCATTCGTCTTGGCACCGTGTCGATCGAGCGGCCCGTCGACGTCCCGAGTCCACCAGCGGCCCTTGAGGCAGATCCTCGTGTGGCACCGCAGACGCCGCAGAAGCGTCGCCGGACACCGCGGCTGGGGTAGAAGGGTTCTTGCGTGCGCGACCTTCAAGCCGCGTTTCGACTTGTACGCAACGTCGTCGGTGCTCTGGTGTGGGTCGCGGGCACAGCGTGGCTTGGCCTGACGACGCTGTGGCGCGCCGGCGTGCTGTTGTCCCGCTTGAAGATCATCTCCGCCCAAGTTCGGCTCTGTCCCCGGGGCCACGAAGTGCCGGTCTACGGCTTGTGGGACTGCGGCTGCGGCAATCGTATCGAGGGCTGGGCGTTCGCGGTCTGCCCGATCTGCCGCGAAACCGCAGGCTACGTCCCCTGTCCGGTTTGCGGATTGCCGGTGCGGAACCCGCTGCTGCCATGAACACGTCAGCTCGTCGCCAACTCCGCCACCGCCGTCACCGCAGCGTCAACGTGCAGCTGACCGAGCGGGACCGCATCGTGCTCCATGCCCTCGCTCGCTTCCGACTGGCCCGCACGTCTACCCTCGTCACTTACGCGTTTGCCGGCGTCCGACGAGATACCGCTGCGGTTCGGCTCCGACGTCTGTTTGATTCCCGGCACCTCTCCGTGCTGCCATCGCAGCAGACATCGGAGAACATCTACCGGCTGGGTCCGGCTGGAAAGGCGTGTCTCTTGGAAGAGGGCATCGCCGCCGGACGCGTGCCCCGCGGAGGCCACGAGCACCACCTGGCCATCGTCGAGACCTGGGTGACGGTCGCCGGCCTCGAGGATGTCACTGTTGAACGAGCGCTACCCGATTGGGAGCTGCGGGAACAGTTCAGCACCGCTGAGCTACGGGTCGTGCCCGATCTTTTCCTGCTGGTCCGAGCTAGTGGGCAGAGTCACGTGGTGGCCGTTGAAGTTGACCGCGGCACCGAGTCACTCGCTGTCTTGACCCGCAAGCTGGAAGCCTACCGCTCCCTGTGGGGGCAGCCGCCAGGACTGTTCGGCCATGAGCAGTTCGGCATCGCCGTCGCCTGCTATGCACCGTCCCGGCGTCCAACGCTGGCCGCTGCACTCAAGAAAGTATGGGTCGTTCCGTGCGTCTTGTGGGCCGGCTCCGAAGAACCGAGTTCTGCGCTGCGCAAGCTCTTGTCCGATCTGGAAGACCCCCTCGCCGGCTCCCCTTACAGCAAGGGGAGTTTGCAAGGGGAGGAGCGGTGAAGTGGCTGGCGATCGCGATCTCGGTGCGCGGCCTCCGACGTTGACCGACAACGCGAGTGGGTCCTCGGAAGGAGTTCCAAGGCTCCTCACACTCGCGGAAGTCGCGCGACTGCTCCGCATCAACGAGCGCACGATTAGGCGCATGGTGGGCAATCGTCGCATGCCTTGCGTCCGTCTTGGCCGGCAGCTTAGGTTCGACCCTCAAGCGCTGTCCCGGTGGCTTCGGGCAAGAGAGGAGGGCTGACCAACATGCCCCAGCTTCCGGAGAACATGTGCCGGCGACCCGGCCGACGGGCGTACTACTTCCGCAGCCGGATCGACGGAAAGGATAGATGGGTCTCGCTTGGGGTCGACTTCGAAGAGGCGTGCCGCGAACTTCGTCGGCTGCAGGCAGGGAACGCGGCGCCGCGAAGCAACCTGACGGTGAAGCTCGCAGCCGAACGGTGGCTCGTTCAGTACGTGGCGATCTCGCGCCAGCCGAAAGGGCAGATCACGACCCGGAGCCGGGTGACTAGGTACCTGGAGCCCGGCCTCGGGCACCTGCTCCTTAGCCGACTGACAAGAGAACACGTGCGGAGCTATCGGCTGTGGCTCGAGAAGCAACGCATCTCGCCGAACCCCCTGCAGCAGCTCACCGAACACAACCAACGCAGTCTGTCGGCCACGACGGTCTGGCACATCTTGGCGGATCTGCGGTGTCTGCTGTTCTGGTGCGTTGATGCCGGATTACTCGACTCGTCACCGTTTCCGCGCCGGGTCATGCCGCGCCTACAAGAGCGGCCGCCCGATCGGCTGACGGAGGAGGAGGCGCAGCGGCTTTGCGAGTTGCCCGAGCCACACGGTTTCGTGTGTCGGCTGGCTCTCGAGACCGGGCTGCGGTGGGGCGAGCTCAGTCGGGTGCAGGCAAGCGATGTGGAAAGGGGGTTTCTGGTGGTTCACCACACGAAGAGTCGCAGAGTGCGGCGGGTGCCACTGCCTCCGGATCTGCTGCGCGAAGTACGGGGCCGCGTCGGAAAGTTGATCGGCTTCGCCGTTGTCTCGCCTGGCTCCTTCGCTCAAGCGGTGCGCCATCGATCGAAGATCGAGAGGTTCCACGTCCATCAGATGCGTCACACCTTCGCCTGCCAGTGGCTAGAGCGGGGCGGAAGCCTTGCGGCGCTGCAGCAGATTCTCGGCCATGCCTCGATCGAGACGACGCAGCGGTATGCGAAGCTCACGGACGAGGTGGTGATGCGAGAGGCCCAGCGAATCGCGAAGGGCGAATAAGAGGGACACGATGGTCGAAGTTCAAATCCGGACGTCGAAGAGCGGTCCGCTGTGGCCGACGGGGTACTACAAGTGCCTCTTCGACTCGCTCTGCCGCGGCGGTGCCAAGCACGATCCGCGACAGATGTACGGTGATCTGGCTTCGTCTATCGAGCAGCTGATCAAGGAACAGAACGGACGATTCGTTCCGCGGCCTGGGACCCTTCTCTGCAATCACGACGACACAGAGGTGCGGGTGATCCGCATCAATCGCGTTGATCGCGGGGAGGAGCTGGTCGAACTCGTTCCGGCGAATCAGTCGAACACGACCTTGTGTAAGCGATTCGAGTTTCCGTTTCTCGGAACGATCGGCGATTCGAAGTACGAGGCGCAGACCAAGCTCAATCGTGAGGTGCTGAAGGAAGCGATGCAGTCGGACCGCACGCTTGAGGTCCTCGGAATGCGCTTCACGCTCTCACGGCACCGCCGGGATCGCGACCTGGACAACCTCCATGATGGACTAGCGCCGCTCTTCAACCGGCTCTATCCAGCAGTTCGCGAGCTGCTCCTGGTGAAAGAGGAGCCGCGCACGGAGGAGGGCGAAGTAGTGGCGGTGTGGGCAGGCACCAGGAGCCAGGTCGTAGCCAAGGTCGTAGCCACTGATTTGTAACCTGTTGTGGCCCCGTAGCTCAGACGGATAGAGCAGCGGTTTCCTAAACCGCGTGCCG
>JACXTT010001285.1_pt1 | contig 42279 bp, 50 predicted proteins | sample 9270951 | NCBI WGS metagenome assembly JACXTT01 (sample SAMN15532306, study PRJNA645909) | rock metagenome | isolation source: weathered quartz diorite | place: Puerto Rico | collected 2017-06-21
GCTTTCAATTTTCGACTTGGCAATCAGCGAGAGTGCGATGGAACGAAATCCAGCCAAGTCGCTGTACACACCGAAGTGCAAAGTCGGCAGAGATCGACAGAGCCTCGACGAGGGTCAAGTCACGAAGTTGCTAGATGCCCTTGATCTCCGGGAACGACTGATTTGCAGGCTGGCCATATTCGAAGGTATGCGGCCGGGCGAGATTCTCGCCTTGCAATGGCATGACTTCGGAGAGGAGCATTTCAAGGTGCGACGACGCGTCTATCGGGGGGATTTGGATTCACCGAAAACACGGAAATCCACGCGCACTGGAGGGCTGTCGCTCGCTGCCGTTGAAGAGTTAATTCGGTGGCGGCAGATTGCTAGGAACTTGTTGAAATAAGCTCCCTGGCGGCGATGAAAGCTCGGTCCAGAGTGATTTTTTCGCAACAGTCCCCGATTTCGAGGCTGGTTCTGCTGCCTGGGGGGGGCGTGCCCGTGTTGAAAAAGGCGCTTTTTCAGCGCCGCAACTACACTTCTGCTGCTTGGAGCTTCGGGAGCCGCCAGAGATTGAACGCCGCGGCGGTCATCAAGAACTGCCATCCGACCTTCGCCAAGCCGCGCAGCTTGGTTTTGCGCATCCCCCCGGTTTGCTTCATCCATCCGAAGGCTTTCTCGATCCAGGGACGTTTGCGCTGGCTGACTTGATAGCTTTCGTGGCGTGTGGTCCGGCCGTCAATCGCGCTGCCACCCGGCCGGTTGACATTCTGCGTCACATGCGGCCGAAAATCCATCTCGCGCGCCGTGTCCACAAAGTCATGAGTGTCGTATGCCTTATCGGCACCAATGCTCATCGGTGCCTGGCGGCGACGCTGACGCCGGCTCCGCCACTGCCGGTACATCATCCACAACGCCGCGTCCCGCTCGGCCGTACCATCGGCTTGCGTCAGCATCGCATTCACGATCAGACCGTTTCGGTTTTCCATCAGCACATGGCCCAGATAACCCAGCTTGGCTTCTTGCCCATTCCCCTTCCGATACAACCGCGCATCCGGATCGGTCTTCGATTCGTGCGTATCGTTGCTGCGCTTCTCACCCCGAAACTGCCCTGGCTGGTCGTCGCCACCTTCCTTCTTTTGAAAACTCTTCTGGCTGGCCCAGGCTTCGATCAGTGTTCCATCTACGGTGAAGTGCTCGTCGGACAGATGCGGCTTCGCCTTTGCCAACACACGACGGAAGAACTCCTGCGCTACCTCCTGGTTCAACAGGCGTTCCCGGTTCTTGCTGAACACCGCATGATTCCAGACCGGTTCGTCCATTTCCAGGCCCACGAACCACCGGAACAGCAAGTTGTAGTTCATCTGCTCCATCAGCAGCCGCTCACTGCGCACGGTGTAGAAGATCTGCAGCAGGACCGCACGCAGCAACCGCTCAGGCGGAACCGACGGGCGGCCGGTCTTGGCGTACAGCCCGTCAAAATCCTTGCCCCTGGACCGCAAGATCTCATCGACCGTTTCCCGGATGCGCCGCAAGGGGTGATCCTGCGGTACCCGCTCTTCCAACGAAACGTAGCTGAACATCCCAGACTGCTGTTGATCGTCTCCGCGCATGAAACAATCATCGCCCAAGATGTTTCCGCGGGGAAGCGGTTTAGCGAGGGTTTTTCAACAAATTCCTAGAGATCCAAGGCCGGAGGGATTCGTATTTCCGTCCGAAAATCTCAGAACCCGCTCTCACGTGACAACGTGTGGCGCCGGAACATTCAGCCTCGCTTGGCGAAAATAAGCCTGGGGTGGGCGAATTTCCAGGCGATGCGAAGGACCAACGACGACTTGGGACGGAAGGCCGGCATCGACGACAAAGTGTTGGCTGATCAGCGCGGACACAGCGTGGGCGTCAGCCTCGAGGTCTATGCAAATTCGGACCTCGGGCAGAAGTTAGAAGCCGTGCGCAAGCTGGAAGCAATGGTGATCCAGTGAGCGTTCTGCGACGGTGGCCGCGCGGCCACCGAGACCATGGCCATCAGGGAATTTTCGGGCCTGTGGGCGTTAACGCATTAATCGCAGTAAGGTTTGTGCGGCGGGTTTTCCAAGTGATTGAAAAGATGGAGCGGGAGACGGGACTCGAACCCGCGACGTCCAGCTTGGGAAAATGGGCCATGTTTTGTTTTCAGTAACATAAATGCGCATGGCGTTGATTCAGGGTATGGAAAACGCCAACAAAACAGGGCGCCGTTTCGGCTGGTGTGCTAATGGAGGGTTTTTGGAGGGTGCGACCTACCCTCGAGGTTTGCCGGTTTGACACTTCCAGCGTGCCGGGCGCACAATCGCCACGAAGCAGCACAAAGATATCGCTATCGGTCTGGGCTATGAGCTAGTGCTTGAGAACGACGCTGTTGTTATTCAGGTGAATGCTGTGGCCTTGATCAAATACATTTGCGAAATTGCGAGTCGTTTGGTTTCGTTTCCAGGACGCTCGGGAGTCCGCGGTTTGTGCAGCTTTCAATGAGCGTGAATTTCTAAGGAGAACCAATGTTGCGATCAGTTTTTCTATCCCTCGTCGTTGCAACCGCGGCCCTCGCCCAATCCCGACTCGACATCAGTGGCACTTGGAAACAGGACAATGCCAAGAGTACCGTCCGCCCTGGAACGAGATTCACGTATTGGAACAAAATCGATTACAAAGATCTCAACCTAAAGGTAACCACGATGTTTACCGGAGGTGATCGCCCAGACTCTAGTTCCAGCCGCACGTATACGACTGACGGCAAGCCGAGCTTGTCCACCGATCGTGACGGAGATCACTTCACGACCACAGTGAAATGGGAAGCGGATGCTCTCATCTTCGAGATCGTCGAGAAAGAGAAGAAAAATACTCTCACGACGCGCGAAACGTGGACGTTTTCGGCTGACGGGAAGACTCTAACGAAGAAGATTCACCGAACAGGCTCCCGCGGCGACTCTGATCAGACCTTCGTCCTCGAAAAGCAGTAACGATGTTCTAAGAAAACAACGATCGAAAGCCCCTAATCTCCGCTCTCGATTCCGTGTAGCTGGCCGACCACCAACCGGAGGCGGGAAATTGGCACCTCGCCGAGGGACGTTTCCCACGAAACCGTAGCGTCCAGGCTCGCGCATCCCCGCCCCGGAGCCTTAAAATACTCAGTGGGAACATAAGGCAGAAACGGGCAACGATCGAAGATGAAGGCGCTCCTCGTCGAGGATGACCGAAAAACGGCGATGTACCTGCGCAAAGGACTCTCCGAGAGCGGCTTTGCCGTGGACGTGGCCGAGCGCGGCGATGATGGTCTCCACCTTGCCTCCAAAGGCCATTACGACATCATCGTGCTCGATATCATGTTGCCCGAGCGCGATGGCTGGTCGGTGCTCGAAGAGCTTCGGCGCTCGGGAAATCAGACGGCGATCTTGATCCTGACGGCTCGGGATGCTGTACAGGATCGAGTTAAAGGGCTGGAGCAGGGTGCTGACGATTATCTGGTGAAACCATTTGCGTTCAGCGAGTTGCTCGCGCGCATCCGAACCATTCTCCGGCGGGGGATCAAAATCCAACCGACCACACTGCGCGTCGCCGATCTTGAGATCGATTTCGTACAGCATCGCGCGGCGCGGGCCGGCAAGAAGCTTGACCTGACACCAAAGGAATTTGCCCTGCTTTCACTGCTGGTCAGACGGCGCGGCGAGGTGTTGACCAGAACCGTGATCGCAGATCAGGTGTGGGATCTGAACTTTGACAGCCAAACCAATGTGGTAGATGTACACATGCGGCGGCTGCGATCAAAAGTGGATGAGGGCTTCGAGCCTAAGCTGATCCAGACGGTGCGCGGTATCGGATATGTCGTGGAAGGACCTGCTGAGAGCGAAACTACTTCGTAAAGGCGGCTGGTCCCTGGCCGGCCGCCTCACAGCGTGGTATACGCTGACCGCGCTGCTACTTACCTTCTGCACTGCCGCCATCCTTTATTGGGCGCTCACATCCAACATGGGCCGCGAAGACGATCTTTTTCTGGCCGACAAAGTTCATGTTTTGCGGGCGATTCTGCGAGACCGTCCAAATGATTTCTCCGCGCTCAGAGAAGAAGTCGAGCTGGAGTCCGCCGCTCGCCGATATGAGCAGTTCTTTGTTCGCCTGATTGATCAAGGCGGTCACGAACAACTGAGCACACCCGGCATGGAGGGACTGCTGGCACCAAGGTTGTTTGCGCTGCCTATTCCGGCAGATGCTGAACCCGGCGGTCACGGCATTGAGATTCGCTCGTCCAACGGTGGGAAGTTTCTCGCGGTTGCAGCTCGGGCAGCAATTGGATACTCCGATCGCAGTTGGATTATTCAAATTGGAGTTGATCGAACGCACGACGAATCGCTTTTGGCTGCTTACAGGAAATGGCTTTGGCTGGTCTTGGGAGTCGCGATAGTTATCTGTCCCCTCATTGCACACCGTATTGCCAGGCAAGGCATCCGCCCGGTCGAAGAAATCACGAGAACTGCGGAGCGCACTGGATCTAAAAATCTCAAGACTCGAATCGAGCCAGCCGGTTACCCGGTGGAGCTAGCTGCCTTGGCGCGGAAGTTCAATGGGATGCTCGATCGCCTCGATGAGGCATTCGGGCGACTTTCGCGATTCTCGGAGGACATAGCACATGAATTGCGAACGCCCGTCAACAATATTCGCGGCGAGGCGGAAGTGACTCTGAGGAAGGGACGATCGCTTGAGGAATATCGTGAAGCCTTAGGATCCTGTCTTGAGGAGAGTACTCACCTTTCGGAGCTAATCGAGAGCTTGCTGTTCTTGGCCCGGGCCGAGAGCCCTGGGACGCATCTAATGCGAGAGCCGGTGCACGTTGTCAAGGAGCTTGAGGCCGTACGAGACTACTACGAGCCGCTTGCCGCCGAGTCGTCGGTCGCGCTTTTTGTGGCGACGCGCGATGAGATCGAGGCGGACTTGGATCGCGTACTTATTCAGCGGGCCATCGCGAATCTGGTGGAGAACGCTCTGGCCCACACGCCCGCGGGCGGGACCGTTACATTGGCGGCCCGAGCGAACGATGGCGTCATTTCTATTGACATCAGCGACACAGGCGAGGGCATTCCGGCGCAGCATCTTCCGCACGTGTTTGATCGCTTCTACCGGGCGGACTCCGCACGGTCGTCGCGAAGCGGCCACATGGGTCTTGGTCTGGCCATCGTTCATGCGATAGTCGAGCTCCACGGCGGATCAATCGATGTTTCGAGCGAAGTCAATCGTGGAACTCGCGTTACGCTAGCACTGCCTGTCCAAGTGACAAAAATGTAATCCCCGCTTCAGGGTTTCGTCATTCCGGGAATAATAACCTCAAGATAAGAAGCGCGCTTCTGAGTAATAGCCCGCAAGACAGAGGGCGCGGGTACCTTACTTGGCTGAAATAAGGCGCCCGCGCGCCCTTTTGCGGGGCTAGCGAGACCAATGGGTGGAGAGCAAGATGCCTCCGAGTGAATGGAACCACGACTTCGCGGTTCGCTGTCGATGCATAACCAAGAGTTTCGGAGCAGGCGACGCCACGGTCATGGCCTTGCGCGGAATCGACCTTGACGTACGCCGCGGCGAACTGCTCATGGTGGTTGGCCCGTCTGGTTGTGGCAAGACGACGCTGATCTCGGTCATAGCGGGCATTTTGGACCAGGACGCCGGGCAATGTGAGGTCCTTGGCCGCGATTTGAAGCAGATTGGCTCCAAAGAGCGCGCTCGCTTTCGCGGCGCATCAATCGGCTTCGTGTTTCAACTCTTCAACCTGCTGCCTGCTCTCAACCTAATGGAGAACGTCACTGTACCGCTGCTCATCAACGGGATACCTCGGAACGAAGCGAAGTTCCGCGCGGAGCATGTGCTCGAATCGGTGAAGCTTGGTTCACGACTTGACATGCTGCCTGGAAAGCTCAGCGGGGGCCAGCAACAGCGTGTGGCCATTGCCCGCGCGCTGGTGCATGAGCCCAAGCTCATCGTTTGCGATGAACCGACCAGCAACCTTGACCATGCAACCGGCCAAAGCATGATGCAGCTCCTGCGGGATGTCGCCAAAAGTCCCGACCGAGCCCTCATCGTGGTCACTCACGACCCTCGCATCTATGGCTTTGCCGACCGGATAGCCCGCATGGATGACGGCCGGATCGTCGAAATCCTCGAAGGTAACGAGAAGGAGCGCCTGCATTGATTCGCAGGTACCTCCTCCCGCTGCTGTCGATTATTGGCCTGGCTATCGCAATCGCCATGGCCGTTCAGGATGACCGCACTCCCGCGAAAACCCAGGCAGTACTCGCCGCGGCGACGCCGCCATTCTCTTCCTATATCTTCGGCCCCGGGATCGTCGAGGCCAGTACCGAAAATATCGCGGTCGGCACGCCCGTTTCAGGAATCGTCACGACAATCTATGTCAAATGGGGCGACCGAGTGAAGCGAGGTGATCCACTATTCAAAGTTGATACTCGCGATCTCGAAGCTCAGCTCCTGCCCGTAACCGCCAAGGTCAAAGAGACAGAAGGACTGCTGCTTCCGGCGACTGCCAAAGTCAGGGAGATGCAGGCCCAGTTGCCCGCGGTGACCGCAAAAGTGAATGAAGCGAAGGCAAACCTCGAAAAAGTTGAGAACCGGTTGAAGATTGGCGAAGGCTTGGAACCTGGTGTGTCGATCAGCGCCGAAGACCTGGCCAACCGCCGATATGACGTCGAGATTGATCGGGCAATCCTCGCGTCGGCCGAAGCACAAGTCGAGCAGAACAAGACGCAGGTCGCATCGGCAGAGGCGCAGGTCGAGCAAGTCAAGTCGCAAATCGCATCAGCGAAAGCGCAGGTCGATCAAATCAAGGCCGAGATCGGAGTCCGTACGGTTCGAGCCCCTGTTCCCGGCCACATCCTGCAAATGAAGACGCGGCTGGGCGAGTACGCGCAAAGCGGAGTCCTCGCCACGCCGTTAATCCTGGTCGGAGACGATACGACACTCCACGTTCGCGTGGACATTGATGAGAATGATGCGTGGAGATTCCGCCTGTGCGCCTCGGCAATCGCCTCGCTGCGCGGCAACCCATCAATAAAAACGCCTCTTCAATACGTCCGGACCGATCCCGACGTGATCCCGAAAACATTGCTGACCGGTGATACCACACAACGCACGGACACGCGGGTGCTCCAGGTGATCTACAGCTTCAACCCCGCCTCGCTGTCTCTCTACATTGGCCAGCTGATGGACGTGTTCATCGAGGCAGCTCCGATCGGTATGGCATCGGGTCAACAGCAACGAGATCCGTGCGGCGGACGGAACCCTTAACATGCTGACGCTCGCCATGAAGATGCTGTCGGGAGACCGCGCGAAGTACTTGGGATTACTGTTCGGCATTACGTTCACTTCGTTCCTGGTCACGTTCGCCGGCTCGTACTTCTGTGGTTTCATGACCCGTGGTTTCGCGCTGATCTCCGAGAACCCGGCCGCCGATGTGTGGGTGATGGACCCAGCGGTTGAATCCACCGAACTGACAATTAATATCCCGGATTCGGCCCTGGCCCGTGTCCGAAGTATTAAAGGCGTGCTCTATGCTGCTCCTTTGACCGTGGCGAGCGTGGAGGCGCGCTTTCCGAACGGGCGATTCCAATCGTTCCAACTTATTGCCGTGGATGATGCGACACTGCTTGGGCTGCCGCCGCTCGAAAAAGCGGATTCGCCGTCCGAACTGCGTACTCCAGATGCAGGGGTGGTCGCTTCAGGTGGGACGGAAGGCAAGCTCGACACGCCCGCTCTGGCGGAGGATCAGTGGCCCTACGGACACGCGCATCTTGTCAACCAGCGTGAGCCAGAAGGAACAGCCTTCTATCGATTCATCCCCGATTTCCTCAAACCACATGCCGGCGTTCCAACACGCGAGCTGGCCTCCGGCGACGAACTGCTGGTGAACGATCACCGTGTAATCGTGAGGGGTCGATCAAATGCTCTCCCGCGATATCCACCGCGGCCCCTAATGTACACGACTCTTTCCAACGCCGCCCGTATTCTGCTGCCGGAACGGCACCGGTTTACATTTGTGCTCGCGAAGGCTGCGCCCGGTGTGGAACCGCGCGCATTGGCCGCAATGATCCAAACGCAGACTGGCCTCAAAGCGCGTTCGTCGGATAACTTCAAAGCGGACACGGTCAATTGGCTTCTAACCAACTCCGAAGATGTCGGCGACATGGCTACGATGATTTCCATAGCCTTGCTGGTAGGCTTCGGGGTGACCGGAGTCATGTTGTACATGTTCACAGTAGACAGCCTGAAGCAATACGCTGTGCTCAAGGCCATGGGCGCAACTTCGAGACTGCTGCTCGCGATGGTCTTTGTGCAGTCGGGCCTGTGTGCTTCGCTTGGTACCGGTCTGGGGCTGGGCTTGTGCGCCCTCGTCGGCAAGATCGCGAGAGCGCAGTTCGATTATCCATTCCGCATGATGTGGTTCACACCTATCGTTGGTGGCTTGGGCGTCTTAGTGGTGAGTGTTGTGGCTGCGGTGATCAGCGCTCGGCCGGTGTTGAAGCTCGAGCCGGGAGTCGTCTTTGCAGGGCGTTAACGGAGACTCGATGCGCCGACTGCTGAAGCGAGCCGTCCTGCTGGCGGCGGTGCTGCTCCTGACGAGTTGCGCTCTTCGCCGGTATCAACCCGCCCCTATCGCTGCTAGCACTACGGCCTCACGCCTTGAATCGCGTACTCTCGCCGATCCGGGCCTCCGGTCATTTCTCGAAGCAAACCTGGGCCATTCAGTCTCACCGTGGCCGCTCACGACCTGGGACTTGCAATCGTTACCGCTGGCTGGTCTGTATTTCAATCCCGCGCTCGATTTGGCGCGGGCCCGCGTCGATACAGCCGAAGCCTCGATGATCACGGCAGGCGCCCGGCCGAATCCCACACTCAGCGTTTCGCCTGGAATCCCGTCTCCTTATTTGCTGACTTTGGATTTCGCCATCCCGGTCGAAACTGCCGGCAAGCGAGGATATCGATTACAAATCGCTCGAAACCTGGATCAGGCTGCACGGCTCGATCTGGCCGATTCCGCGTGGACGATTCGGAGCGGTATTCGTCTGGCGCTGCTCAACTATCTCGTTGCGTTGCGAAGTCTGGATTTGGTTCGCTCTGAGGAACAAGTGCGCAAAGATCAGGTGAGGATCTTGGTGCAAATCCTTTCTGCTGGGGAAATACCAAGACTGAATGTGGACCTTGCACGCATCGATCTCTCAAAAACGCAGGTTGCAGTCCGGACGACTGAAGGCCAGGTCGCCGAGGCCAAGGCCGCTCTTGCGGCCGCCATCGGAATTCCGGTGGTGGGCCTTGAGGAAGCTAAGTTCTCCTGGCCGGAAATGGACGCGCCGCCAAGTTCTGAATCCCTCTCGGCCGCCGACGTCCAGCGCGACGCGGTTCTGAATCGTCTTGATATTCGGCGCTCGCTTGCGCAATACGCGGCGGCGGAAGCCAACCTGCGGCTCGAGATCGCCAAACAATATCCCGATTTCAATATCGGGCCTGGTTACACATTCGAAGAAAGGCATAGCTTCTTTACCGTCGGGTTCTCCACTTCGATTCCGATCTTCAACCGTAACCAGGGCCCGATTGCCGAGGCAGAGGCCCGACGGAAGGAGGCAGCGGCGGCATTCCTCGAGACGCAGGCGCAAGTCATCGCGAAGAGCGAACGTGCGCTAACCGCCTATGACGCGGCACTGAAGGAAGTGGCTGACGCTCAATCGCTGTATCAGCTCCAGGATTCCCAGCGGCGGACGATCGAACAAACAATCCGTTCCGGCGCCGATACCCGGTTAAGCTTGGATGGCGTTGAGATTCAGGTTTCGATATTGGCGCGCGCCCGGCTGGATTCATTGGCACGCGCACAGACAGCGCTCAGCAATCTCGAAGATGCAGTCCAACGACCGCTTGCCTCAGGGGAGCCATTTGCCATCAGTCCGAAATCCTCTGCGTTGGACAAAATGCCTGTAGACCGATAAGGCATGGCTCCATCTGCAACTGACTTGCAGCTTTCCCCTGAGAACAGACCAGTTAAAAGCCAGTCTCACTCGCTCATTACTTCTTCTGTTCCCTGGCGATTAGGCGCTCATCTTCGGTAGTGAAATTACTCCACCCACGAATAGGAGTTCCGCCGCGGAAAACGCTCCAACTCCTCATCCTTGGCCCCGAGATATATTCGTTGAGTTTGCCATACTGGTCGTAAACTCTTAAGCCCTCGGTCTCATGACGCTCAACGCTGCCGGATGTGAGGCGCCCAAGGACACCACTCTCGCGCAGTATATAAATGAGGGAGTCAGTCGATAGATTCATGGCCGCTATGACGTGATCGATATGGATTCCCTGCGCGAATGCACCCAGCAGACACAGGGGACCTGCGCGAAAACACTCACCCACTCGCTTGCACATGACTGCTGCTTCATAGCTACGTTCTGCTGCTTGCGATGAGGTTGGGCCGGTAGCAATTCCACTTCCAATGCTCAGCATTCGCTAAGTCATAGGCATGGCGTCCCCGGATCCGGCTGCAGGATGCTACTCGCGTGGTATTCCCATGGAGCGAACGCGTTGTGCTCCAAATAAACGATCAAGCCAGTGAGGCAACGATCGCTGAGCACAGAAACCTTAGGAAAGCCAAATGCTCTCAACGGACCAATCGGCCAAGGGTGAGAGGGTGTCTGCGTCACCTCTTGGCTGGATTTCGAAGACAAACTCCTATGACCACCCAACGATTTCTCTTCATTCTGTTCGGGTCAATGACCGCGTCCGCGTTCGCGGACACGTGCATCGAATGCCACAAGGCGAAGACGCCGAACATCGTTTCGGATTGGCAACTGAGCAAGCACAGTCAGAACGGGATCGGGTGCTCTACCTGCCACGGTGACGGGCACCAATCGGCGTCGGATGTTGACAAGGTCGCTATTCCGACGCCCGAAACTTGCCGGCAATGCAATCCGGATCAGGTCAGTCAGTTCATGAAAGGCAAACATTCCGCAGCTTGGGCTGCAATGAAAGCCATGCCGACCGCGCATGCCCAACCGGTCGCGATGATGGTAGGTATGAAAGGCTGCGGCGCCTGTCACAAACTGGGCATAAAGAGCAAGGAAGATCTTCTTGACCTAAAGAAGGCGGGTTCGGGGTTCGGTCGCGCTTCGTGCGACGCTTGCCATACGCGCCACACCTTCTCAGTTGTTGAGGCGCGCCAGCCGCAGGCTTGCGAAACCTGCCACATGGGTTTCGATCATCCCCAATGGGAGATGTACTCGGCGTCCAAACACGGTGTCCGCTATCTGCTTAAACAGACGAACACCCTGCCCGAAAACACAGCGGCGCCGACCTGCCAAACCTGCCACATGCCAAAAGGCGACCATGCTGTGAATACTGCTTGGGGATTTCTGGCGGTGCGTCTGCCGTTGCCTGACGACAAGCAATGGGCGGCCGATCAGGTAACGATCCTGAAAGCGCTCGGTGTTCTTGATCCGGACGGCAAACCAACCGCGCGTCTTGATGTGGTCAAGGCCGCTAACGTCGCGCGACTGACGCAGGAGGAATGGCAGGCACAGCGAACCAAAATGATCGAGACGTGCACGCAATGCCATTCCGCCAATTTCGCGCGCGAACAACTGCAGCGCGGCGACGACATGATCCGCGAGTCCGACCGGCTGCTCGCGGAAGCAATTGAGACGGTCGCTGCTCTGTATAAAGACGGCGTTCTTCCGAAGCCGAAGAACTACGCCTATGCCTATCCGGACTTGCTCACATTCCACGACGCGCCGACACCGATCGAGCAGAAGCTTTTCGTGATGCATCTCGAGCATCGAATGCGGGCGTTTCAAGGTACGTTCCACGCCAATCCAGATTACGCTCTGTGGTACGGATGGAGCGAAATGCGTCGTGACCTAACGGAAATTAAGAGCCTCGCTGCGGACTTGCGGCTGCGTGCTAAAGCAGAGGGCAAATGATCTTGCGACGACAGCAGTCCGAGGCTCTTCATTTGTCCGTTTTGGGGTCTGATTTTCTGCCGTTCACCGACAGTTGCAACTGGTTTGCAGATTTCCCTTGACAGCCACCGCAAGGCGAACTTCGTGCGGACCTTGCAAACATCGATCAAGCGATATGCGTACTACAGCGGATCGAGGCGGGCAAGCCGAGACGTGGCAGACGGGCGCAGTAGGCGTTTCAGGCAAAACGCCGTTGAAGCCCACCTGGACACATCAGATCCGAGATTACCTTGAGGAATTTCCAAGAGGAGAACCGGGCTGGGCTAACTTCCCGATCCCAGTGCTGCGAGCATCTCCGGATCATCACGCACCTTCTCACGTTCCAGCAACTCCCGTTCGACGCTCGCCCCCGCAGCGACCAGCAGAGCGACCACGTCGCGTTGGCGGCCGTGATTTCCGGCGGGTGGCTCGCACCAGCCGTGGATCGCCCATCCCAAGGGAGGAGAGTTGTACTTCTCATCTATTAGGTTTACGTTCGATCCTTTAATCAACTCGGACCCAAGTCGGTCTTCACCGAGCATTGCGGCCCAGTGGAGCGCGGTTTCACCGAACAGGCCGCGGAGCTGCGGCTTGGCTCCAGCCGCCAACAATCTCAGCCCTACGTCCTCCGCGCCGAGACTGGCGGCTCCGATCAGCGGCGTGTCGCCCTTCTTGCCGTCTTCCCGACTCCTCTGGAAGTCCACATCGGCGCCGGCATCAAGCAACGCGTCAACGAGCGGGATCTCCTTCCCCTTTGGCAGCGTACCTTCAAACAACATGTCCGAAATAAAATGCAGCGGATGCGTGAAGCACGGCTTCCTTTCTCCCCAGCGGATGAGTTCATTGGCGCGCGATGAATCCTCTGCCAGAAGTTGCCGTAGCGCGTCTACATCCCCGTTCCGAATTGCCGTCTTCACGTCCATGCTTAAAGGAATCCTTCCTCCAGTGCCTTCAGCACCGCCCGTGTTCGATCTCTTACGCCCATCTTTGAAAGGATGCTCGATACATAGTTCTTCACGGTTCCTTCCGCGATGGCGAGTGCATCCGCGATTTCCCGGTTGTTGTAACCCCGTGCAACCAGCCGAAGTATTTCTACTTCGCGCCCGGTGAGGGGTTCAGGCACATCCGTGCTGGGAAAATCGCACTGAATGCGATCGAGGTTGTCCAGCAGGCGTTGCGTAACGGCGGGATGTACCAATGTTCCGCCGCCCGCTAGAGTCCGTATCGCATTCGTCAACTGCTCCAGCGAGACGTCCTTGAGCAGATAACCCTTGGCGCCGGCCTGGAGTCCACCAATCACAAATTTGTCTTCGTCGAAAGTCGTGAGGATCAGCGTTGGTGGCAGGAATTCGGATCGTTTCAGTTCTCGAAGGACCTCTAGCCCGTTTCGTTTCGGCAGATACATATCGAGCAGGACAACATCTGGCTTCGATTGCGGTATCACGCGTAGCGCTTCGTCGCCGTCCTTCGCTTCTGCTACGACATCAATGTCATCGACGAGTTCTAAAAGCGTCTGAATGCCCTGACGCACGAGAGTCTGGTCTTCGACAAGGCAAACCCTGATCATGCGGCGCCTCCAGAGAGCGGCAGCCACAAGTTGAGCCGGAATCCCTTAGCCGGCTGCGTTTCGATCTCCAGCCTGCCTCCAACCTGCTCCAGCCTCTCGCGCATACCGGTCAAGCCGTGGCCAGGACGTAATTCTTTCGCGCCGCGGCCATCATCTCGCGCCCGGATGGCGATGCCGTTACCGGTGTGTGCAAGTTCGATCCAAAGGTGACCGGCGGCAGCATGGCGGATTGCGTTCGTGATGATCTCCTGGACGCACCTTAAGACCGTGTGCGCGCGCGTCGGATCATCGATGGCCAGGTCTTCAGCGATGATGAGATTAATTTGTGGCATGGCAACGCCGGCAACTAGTGTTCTCAATGCCTGCGCGAGCCCAATCGGGTCTTCTCCGCGCAATGCGCTCACGACGCCGCGAAGATCGGCGAGCAGCAGTTTGGTTACCGATTGTGCTCGTTGAATTTGCACCAGCGTGTTGTCATGAGCAAGGTGACTGGCGGCCTCCAGATTCAAGCTGAGAGCCGTCAAGTGATGTCCGAGCGTGTCGTGCAGTTCGCGGGAGATGCGTTCACGCTCAGTGAGACGGCTGGTATTGGCCAACAGCTCGCCGGTTGCCCGCAATTCGTTGTTGGCACGAGCAAGGCCCAAACGAGCGCTCGCTTCGCTTGCAGCAAGAAAGCAACTGAACAATGCCAGAACCTGGAACCCTACATATGTCGCCATTAAGGAGAGGATTGTACGCAATGGCCATCCGAGGCCCAGGATAGTTCCCATCAGCGCCGCTTGCGCTGCAACCCACAGCAGAGCGTGCCGGAGCGGCATAAACCAGCCGAGCTGAGCCGCGACCAGAACCAACAAGGCTCCTTCATGACCGCTGCATACGAGCACGATCATGACGAGAGCCGTGATTGACTGAATCGCCAGAGAAGCCAATTGACGCCGCCGCAGCCGGGGCTCCCCCGTATTCCACGGAGTCGTGCCGAATGTAGCGCCGAAAACGAAAAAGCAGGCCAACCAGAGCCAATAACGTGGCTGATGCAAGAGCTCGGGCGCCTGGGCTAGCCGCAGGAATAGCGGCAGTCCCGCCAAAGACCAAACCAGAAAGCCGGCAAAACGCAATAGTCCCCGAGCCTCAGGGCTCATTTTGCTCATTTTAAAATCTTGTGGCTCTAAAGGGCACGTGCCGAAAGTCATGTCTATATCGAATGACGTTCAGCACTGTCGGCTGTGAGCGTTTGACCGTATTATTGTTCTGGCGCAGTGTCCATTGACCCGGAGCGCTGGCTGGAATCTGAAACACATGACAACCTTCCTACAAGATTTGCGACACAGCCTTCGAATGCTGTCGAAGCGGCCGGGCTTCACGCTTACAGTCGTGGTTACGCTGGCCCTAGGGATCGGCGGGAACGCCACGATTTTCACCTGGATCAAGGCGGTTCTTCTGGACCCGTTGCCTGGGATCGAGCGCCCGGACCAACTGGTCGAGATTTGGGGCGCAACACGCCACAACTCGGCGCTTTCGACGTCCTACCTCGACTACTTGGATTTTCGCGACCGCAACGCCGCTCTGTCGGGTCTCGCCGCTCATCAGATGCTGGCTATGAATTTGGGCCGTGGTGAGAAGCCCGAGCGTGTGCGAGGCGCTGTCGTTTCGGGCAACTACTTTGATGTCCTCGGGGTCAGAGCGCTGATCGGGCGGACCTTTCTTCCCGAAGAGGATCGCACGCCCAATTCGCATCCGGTCGCCGTGATCGGCTACGGATTGTGGCAGCGCCGATTCGGCTCCGATCCACACGTAATCGGGCAAACGATAACCCTCAACGAACACGACTTCAATATCATCGGCGTGACTCCCGCGGATTTTGGGAGCCCGTTTGCCGGCAACGCCATCGATGTCTGGACGCCGGTGATGATGAAGGATTACGTCGCGCGACCTCATTTCTCCCTCACGGATCGCGGCAGTCGATGGCTGATGGTTATGGGGCGTCTGAAACCCGGCGCGACGGTTTCTCAGGCACAGGCGAATATCGCGGCCATCGCCCGGCAGTTGGAGGAAGCATATCCTCGGACAAACGAGCAGTTGGGCGTTGAGGTTTATTCGGTCGAAGAGTCTCCGTACAGCCTGAAGCGAAACCTTCAATCATCGCTCGCAATTCTCATGGCGGCAGTGGCCGTGGTGCTGCTGATCGCCTGCGCGAATGTTGCCAATCTGCTGCTTGCACGTGCGGCGTCGCGCCGGAAGGAGATTGCAGTACGCGTGGCGTTGGGCGGTAGCCGTCTGCGACTCGTCCGGCAGATGTTGACCGAGAGCCTGGTGCTCGCCGCGATGGGCGCGGGGATTGGGCTGACACTCGCATTCTGGGCAGCCCGATTTCTACCCGCATTCTTACCACCGTACGCCGCGGGCGGCAGCTTCAATGCACGTCCAGATGCATCCGTCTTTACATTTACGGCTGCGTTGACCGTGATTACCACGGTGCCCTTCGGTTTGGCTCCAACGCTACAGGCGTCGCGGCCGGATCTGGTCACGGCCCTGAAGGAGACAACAGCTATGGTTGGCCGCGGACGGCGCTGGGTTTCGCTCAGACACGGTCTCGTGGTTACGCAGGTTGCACTGTCAATGGTGGCGCTGATCGGCGCCGGACTATTCGTCCGCAGCCTGCGCGAGGCATACAATGCCAACCCTGGATTTGATCCGCACCAAGTCCTGCTTGCCGCATTCGATCCCTTCCTGAGCGGCTACGACGAAAACCGCGGGCGCGAGTTTTATCGCCGCCTGGTCGAGCGCGCTAGGAATCTACCGGGCGTCCAATCTGCAACTCTGGCGCGGCGATTACCGTTGACCCTGGGCGGAATTGCATTCGCGAACGTCACGATCGACGGGTATGCATCGGCGCCTGAAGAAGACATGCGGCTCAACTATGAAACCGTCGGCCCGCATTACTTCCAGACGATGCGCATTCCGCTGGTGCGTGGCAGGGACTTCGATGAACGAGACAACGAAAGAGCCCAGCGAGCGGTCGTGATAAACGAGACGATGGCACGCCGCTATTGGCCTAAAGGAGGCGCTCTCGGCCAACGCCTCAAGTTGACCACAAACGATTGGTTGGAGATCGTGGGCATCGCCAAAGACGTCAAGAACCGAAGCTTGAGCGAGGCGCCCCGCCCCTTTCTTTACTTGCCGTTATTTCAGGACTATCGCTCGAACATGATCCTGGTCACGCGCACCGCGATGAATCCGGATCAGGCGGTTCATGCCGTGCAAAGCGCAGTCGCCGCGCTGGATGCCGGTATGCCCATGTTCGATGTAAAGACCTTTGAGGAACACATAGGTGTCTCGCTCTTCCTTCAGCGCATGGCAGCAACGCTGCTGAGCATTTTCGGCTTGCTTGCGCTGGCGCTCGCGGCCCTGGGTCTCTACGGAGTGATGGCGTATGCGGTTAGCCAGCGTACGCGCGAACTCGGAATCCGCATGTCTATTGGCGCAACTCGCGGCGATGTTCTCAAGCTCATCCTTGGCCAGGCTGTGATGTTGGCCGCGATCGGGATGACAGGCGGTTTGGTTACGGCGCTCGCGGTGACCCGCTTTGCTGCGAATCTACTATACGGAATCAGTCCGGCCGATCCTTTGACATTCACATTGATTGCCGTGATGCTTTTTGCGGTCGCGGTGGTGGCGGGCTATCTGCCGGCCCGGCGTGCGACCAGGATTGATCCAATGATTGCCCTGCGCTGCGAGTAGCCCCCCTATCGTGTCTCGCAATGGATCGTGCGGAGCTCCAATCAATGCCGAAAGTCACATCTGAATCGCGTGACGTTCGGCACTTAAGCCTGAATTAGCTTGCCGCTAGGATTCGATAAGGAGGCATTACAATGCACAATCGTATTTTGGTTTCCGCGACGCTATGCATCGCACCCGCTTTATGGGCTCAGAGAGCTCCCGCAGATCTAGTGAACCTCTATCAGGTGCCGCTGAGATGTCCCGCATCACGCAATCTTGGCTGTGGATCGGCAAGCAGGCCAATTCTCGTGGCCTTCGAGAAGAATCTGAAGATTCAGGAGGCCTGGCTGTCTCATGACGGAGCCATCCTTGGTATCGTCTGGAAGAAGGGAACCACTCCCGACGAGCGTGCCTCCCAGATCCGCGCAGAGGCTGATGAGTGGCGCATTTCCTTACCCGAGCTAACGGGAGATCTTCGGGCTGATCGCTTGGCAAGCTTCATGACGGATAAGGCGTGGTATCGCAGCACCGAGGTGGACCAACTTAGCGCCGAAGAGGCTAATATCATCGCAGCCCGTTGGGTTCGCAGGGCAGCCACGAAAGTGTCGAGTATCGCAGACAAATCCAACGTTGTGGCTCCGGCGCTGGCGAAGGTGATGCGGGAGCGGTTTACAAACTGTGATGGTGGCCCTGCCGATTATGACCAAAGACTCAAGGCCGCGGCGCGCAAATATCTGTCAGACACCGAATTCAACGCACTGATGGATGCGGGCCTGGCAAAGCACGATTACCATCCGGTCGGAGATGAGCAGTAACCAACGTGTCAAGCTTGGCGTGACCAGGCTTCACGCCAACGCCTCTCCATATTGCAGTTCATTCTTGCGACGTGCTAAGGCATACGCTTCCTCCATCGACAAAAGGAAGGTTCCTTTGTGTTGCTGAACCCAACTCTCGCCATTCCGCCGCGCGGTGAAGAAATACACAAAGTGGCACAATGCGGTGACGACGTCCTTCCGAACGGCTGCGACGTCCGGCAGCAGGAACGACATGCACGCTTCGGCCGGGACGACTTTTTCGACTCGTTCAGGTGTCACCGTCAACGTTACTTTGCCGCCTGGAGGAGGACTCGTGGCCTCGATCGTCGCGTTTTTTCCAAGGAGTTGGGGAAGAAATAGGGTATCCCACGCGCACCACGCCGACAGGCTCTGCCCCTCCATGGTCAATGTCTGCGGGCTGGTGAAGGCTTCGGAAATCGCCAGTCCCCAGTATCCGACCACTTGCCCCTTGGAGTCGGAGTAGACGCCGGGCCAATTCTCAAGGATCTGATTGATTCTCTCAATCGGCGCGCCAACTTTTTCCGCCAGAGACGAGCGCGGTACTGGTTGCCCCGCAGCCAATAGCCGGTACAGTTCCAGCGATACAAGTTTTTCGAGCGAATCCAGCTTTGGAAAGCATCCAACAATTTGCGTGGCAAGGGTCTCAACATCGACTCGTTGTCTTGTATCCATTTAATTAGCTCCTTATATGAAAACACCGATCACTATTCGACACAGCAGGACATCCTCGCCACGTCCTTGTCATAGGACAGCGCCACAATCTTAAGGGCCTCGGACATGGTGGGATAGACATGTAACATTCCGGCGAAGTCGTCGATAGTTGCACCGAATCGGAGACCCAACGCCGCCTCCTGAATGACCTCGGCTGCGTTCAGGCCGTGCATGGATATGCCGAGAACTTTCCTTGTGCGCCGATCGGCGACCATCTTGATGACCCCACGCGTAACGCGGACCGCACCGGCGCGCGGCACCAGGTCCATAGGCAGCACACGGCATTCGCACTCAAAGCCAGCGGCGTTTGCCTGCCCATCGCTCAAACCGACGACACCGATCTGCGGGTCAGTGAAGACAGCGCGCGGAATCACCGCGTGGTTCACTTTCCGCGATTTGCCGTTCAGGGCGTTATCGGCCGCAATACCACCGTCCTGCGAACCGACCGGGGTCGCCATTTGGCTGCCCGCATGCGAGCCGATGACGTCACCCGCCGCGTAGACGTGCGCAGCGGAAGTGCGCAGCTCGTCATTCACCTTCACAAAGCCGTTATCATCCAGTTCGACGCCTGGAAGTTCCAGTCCGAGGTCCACGGTACTCGGTTTTCGTCCGGTGGCGACAAGGAGCTTAGCCGCTCGTAGTTCCGTCTGACGGCCGGCCACTTCAGCCTGAACAACGATTTCTTTTTCGTCTCCAGCGACTCTGCGCAGCTTCGCTTTCATGTGGAGCGTTACACCCTCCTCGCGAAGCACGTCCGTGATCGATTCTGAAATCTCCGGCTCATAGGCCGGCAGAACGCGATCTCCGCGTTCGAGGATAGTGACTCTCGTGCCGAATCGCGAAAACATCTGACCGAGTTCTAGAGCAATGTAACCACCGCCGATGATGACGAGGGATTCCGGCAATTTCCTGAGTTCCAAGTCCTCATTGCTGGTCAATAGATCGCTGGTCAGGTGGGGAGTGCCGGCAAGGCCGGGCACATCTGGCAGGACTGGTGATGAGCCGGTAGCGATCAGAAACCGGGGCGCCACGAGCACCGTACCGTTGACGGAGACTTCGCTGCGACCACTAAAACGTGCGTGGCCTTCGAATACACGAATTCGTTCCGAGTCGGAAACGATGCTCTGATACTTCTTGTCACGATACCCTCTGATTACCTCGTCCTTTTGGTCGATGAGCGCGCGAAAGTCGAGCGCCATTGGAGCTGGGCCAAGCCCCGGATAACGCGGATTCCGCGATTCATGAACGATCCGCGCCGCCTCAATCAAGTTCTTCGACGGCAGGCATCCGCGGTTGACACAGGTTCCACCCAGTGTGCGGCTTTCCGTCATCGCGGCGGTCTTGCCGGACTCGGCGGCCCTCAGCGCCGCCGCGAATGCCGTCGAGCCTGAACCCAGAATGACTAGATCAAACTGTTCACTCGCCATATCACTCTCGTGTTAATCTCCCCGCCTACCTTGCGTGTAACCCGATACGCTCCGTCGGCCGAGAACGCGAACGCCAGATGGCCGGCTGCACCGTACAACAGATCCTTCACCAGACTTCGTGGACTTCGACTTGTGTGCATGATTGCCTCCTTCAAACCAGATGCCGTGCGCCTTCCAGTCGTTCAAGTGTGTTGATGTCGCCGGATCAAGTAGTAGCCGAAAAGAGCCGCGCCGACGAACACAGCGACCGACCCGAACAGGATGGAATCCTTGAGGATGAATCCCAACCCGATGGCGCTCAGCAGACCGGCAAACAGAAACGGAGCGAGGCAGCACAGTGCCGACAACGCCGTACCGCTGATACCGACAACGACGAGAACCCGGCCGATCCATGATAGCCGACTAGCATTTGCCTCTCGATGCATGGCACCCTCTCATAACTGTGCTGTGGTTGCCAGGCAGCTCAAACGCGTGTTGGGCTACTTGGAGGTTTCGGCTTTGAAGCCGGCCTTCTCGATCGCCTTCTGGATCTGACCTTGTGTCACCTGCGTATCTTCGAAGACGACTTTGGCGGTCCGTTTTTCAACGTTGAGGTCAACGTTCTTGACGCCCTTGGTCTCAGTCAGCGCTTTCTTGATGACCACAGTGCAGGCTGCGCAATCCATCGCCGGGACCTTCATCTCGGCCGTAGCCTCCTTGGCTACCGCAATTCCGCCTGCCAATCCGAATCCAACGATCATCGCAATCAGTTTCATGGCGTTATTTTCCTTTCGAAAACAATTGATCTATTTCCGACTCGCGAGCAGCCAATTTGCGACCGCGCCGGAGTAGTATGGAAACGTCGCGAACAAGACTACGGTAGCAGTCGCAAGCCACAGCATCAGACGCCCGGACCGTTTCGTAACCGGCATTGCGCAGGCTGAGCCGGGCGCGCACTGCTCTTGTCTTGGCCGGTACGCGAAGTAGAACCCCAGGCCCAGAAGTCCAAACGTGAGCCCAAGCAGGTAAGGCCTCCAGGCGTCGAACAATGCTGATGCGCCTAGGATCGAAAACCCTGTCAGTGCGAAGACGATCGGCAGGATGCAGCAGAAGCTGGCAACGATCGCGGCAAAAATCGAGCCAGCTGCGAACCAAGACGTCGGGCTCTTAGACCTGTCGGAAACGGCCGGACCCGAATCCGAATTACTGACGCTGGAATTCGCTTCCCGGATCGCGCGGCGCAACATATCGTGCGACGGCAATCCTTCTCGCCGGGCGTTCACGGCATACGTGCGGCACATCATCCCGTAATCGCGCGCTGTCCGCGCCTCTGGCTCGACATCCAAACCGTTGACTCGAACGCTCGGAGAACCGAGGAATCGAAGCTCCTGAGCGATCGATGCGTCGCTCACGTTCACTTCCAGCAGTTCCGCGGACAAGTCTTCTTCACGCAGCAATTGCTGCATTCGCTTAACCGCGGGCTTGTGATTTGGGCATCCGTCGAAATATAAAACTTCAATTTTCATGTTGTGAATTGCTCCTGGCGGCCCGGTTGATCTCATCAATCACTGGGCAGCACTCCTCATGTCCCGCTGCTGAAGTTTTCAGTTCCCGCTTGCACTTTTGAAGCGCGCGCCTCAGGCTGCGCTCGAGACTTTGCAGCTCCGCGATTTTCTTTACAACAGCCGTCAACTTCTGGTCGAGTAGTTCCTTAACGTGTGAGCATGCCGGCACGTGATCCGAACGGACAATCAGCAGTTCGCGAATCTCGTTCAGCGAAAACCCGAGTTCCTGAGCTTTGCGGACAAATTTGAGGGTTTCTATTTCGCCGAGACCGAACAACCGGAACCCGCCTTCGGTACGCGGCGATCGCTTCAACAATCCCTGCTTCTCATAGAACCGGATCGGGTCGATGCTGAGCCCGGTCTCTTGGGCGACTTGGCCGATTCTGGCCGCGGTGCTCACTTTTTTTGCTCCCAAGCTTAGGATACAATCTGGAGTCAACTCCAGAGTCAAGCGAGTTCGGCACATTTTTTCCAAAAAAATTGGCTCGCCCGTGCGTGACTTCACGGCTAGCGTGTTCGAAGAAAGGATGGGTGGCAAATTCGCCACGCGTAGGCTCCGTGGGCGTCTTCCTCCGAGCGCTCACGCGGGCCACTCTACCTCAGAAGTCAGGATGGATTCGAAAGAGCCCGACGGCGGGTTGCGATCAGGGTTCCCCAATTCGATACCGCGAAAGGGACCAGGCAAGTGAGGGCTCCTTTTAATCCAGGTCACCGCGTGCGCCTGCCCTCGAAGGACCTCGTCGAGGTGATTGATTGAGAACAGAATTGACCCCACGACGATGGAAGTGCGTGTCGTTTTTGTTAGGAATGGTCGATGCGCAAAGACTCGAATTGCCTCCTTGAAGGTGCTCCACGTCGGCCCTTCGGCAGGTGATGCACTCTCGCCCGGACAGTCGCTGGATCGGGCAGGATGCATTACGATTGCTGTTTCCCGTAGAAATCGGTCACAGCCTGCGGGCCATTCTTAATGAGCCGAGCCCTGAACTTTCCGTCATCGCGGGCCCGCCACTTCAGGCGCTCCGAATGATAGGGCTGGAGCTTGTCCCTCGTCCGGCGCCCGAGCGCATCCAACGTGTACGTAAGAGCGTCTTCGATGTCGGCAGAATCGGTCCAGGCAGCTTTGTAATGTATAACGCCTCCAGTGCCGATGATCCAACTCATATTGGGAAGCATCCCGTACGCGCGATGGGCCGTGCCCTCGACATCATCGAGGAGAATTGGGCGCCGCACGTTGAACTCGGTCTTAAAAGCGAGAGCGTTGCGGCGCTTGTCATCCATCGAGACGTGGTGGCGATACTGCTCGCCCGGATGTGCTTCGCGGGTGTAAAGGAATACCGATCGCACGGACCGGTCCGCGTATCGAGCCGCCATCTCTTCCACAGCAGGCGACGCGAGTGCGCAGTACGGTCAAGTGTACGACCCGAATTCGATAACGACTAGCGCGTCAGTCCAGAAATCCCTCAAGTGGACGAGCTTCCCGCTCTCGAGGTCCTCAAGCGGAAAATCAGGCGCCTGCCTACCTGCATGAAGCGGATGGTCTTGGAAGCCGGCGAACTTGCCCATCTCCGCTTGCAGATTAAAGACGGAGTAATTGTACTCGTGGCCAGTCATGTGGTCCTCCATGGACACTTAACCAAGTAAACTTCGCTACGCGGGTCAATGAAGTTACGCTGAGTCCCGATTTCCGCGTCTGGTCAAGGGGACCAATGCGGCACCCGAAGGGCATAACCTTCCTGGCGTTCCTCTGAAGAACCCGTTTGGACGGCGTACGGAGAGATTCGGCATCAACGCGAAAGGCGGTTTACGAGCGTAACCGACTAATCACTCGTTCTTCGAGGTCTGGATCGGCTTCGTTGACCGTGTGGGTCTCGCGAGCGGCGGATCCCAACTGCCTCAGTTGCCTCGCCAGTCGCGAGCAGAAGATGCACATAGTCAAGTGGAGACGGACCTCCATCCGCTTCCATAGACTTTGCGACTGCAGTTGATCCGACGAGAGAAGCTTTGCGACGTTCTTGCACGAAATCATTATCGAGTCCAACCCTTCGATTCGAGACACTCACGCAGCCGGGTTCGTGCTCGATGAATGAGCACCCCGAAATTAGTGACGCTCACATCCAGAATCTTACAAATCTCGTTCGTCTCGAAGCCCTCGACTTCGCGGAGTACAAAAGCTTCCCGCTGGTTCACAGGCAGACCATCCATACAGCCACGGATCAATTCGCCAATCTCTTTTGACAAGAAGAGCCTTTCCATGTCCGAAGGGGGGCGTGACCACTTGCCCCTTTTGTCGAAGCGGGATTCAAAAACATCTTCGATGGCATCCGTACTATCGTCGATCATCGAAGCCCTCCTGTGCTCCAGAGCTTTGCGGTGAAGAATACCAAACAGCCAGGTTCGAAGGTGCGAACGGCCTTCGAAACCGTCGAGCCGTTCCAAAAACGTGATGAAGACGTCCTGAACCAAATCTTCCGACTCCGACTCCTTGAATCCCAGACTGCGAGCAGCTCGAAACAAGGCTCGCGCGTGTTCGGACACGGCTTGCGTGAGCGCTTCCGGATCACGCTCTCGGAGCCGGTTAAGAAAATCCGGGCTGATAGGGGCTGCGGGCCTCACATATACCGCCGAATGATCCTGGGAAAACCGCTACGAGTCTTCAAACTACTGTCCCCTCATGAGTGACGGCAAATTGCACCGAGAGCCGTCGAATTGTCAGGAACTCACCGGGCGACGGCCAGGCTATGAAGCAGCTCGGCTGCGTTGTAAACACTCCGAAATGGGTAATCTCCTTACGAATCGGCACGCCTCGGCGCAACACCCCAGAGTGAGTGACGATTTCAGGTAAAACCTTACAGACATACAGTAACTTTCTTTGGGTGAACAATGCTTGACTGGAAGCGGTGTCGCCCGTTACAGGCGGAGCCCTGGAAGACCTTCGCCGGAACAGGTTGCACCCAAGAACCGGCTGGCCGCGCTTTTCCTTACGGCTAAAGTTCGAAAAAGGCATGAGTTGGTGCTGATGGGCGGGATGCTATTGTCTGCAAACGGACAGCGCTTTTCACGGGCGGCTACTTCACGCAACTGGGTAGCCGGCGCCGTACTCGTTACTTGACCAATTCGCTTCGAATTTGGGCGAGTGGCGCTCCATTGTCAAACGACACTCGATCTCCGTTCCTTCTGACCCCAAGCTCTTCCCACAGTGCAGGAAGGTCTACGGAAACGGCCGAGAGAGCCATTTGCCGGTACAAATCCAACATCACCGAGGTGCCCGTAGCACGGTCGGCAGTCTCCAATGCGCGCACCATGGGCCACTCGGCCGTTATGTTTCCGCCCGCGAGGTTGATTCCTCGGAGGGCGTCGCGCAGGCCTTTCCGGTTTGCAGTGGCTCTACGAATCCCGATGTCAGCGAGCAGGCAGAACAATGCACCACCCCAATATGTTCTCCCCCAGGTATGCGTCTGATCGAGCCCGCGATCACCCTCCTGCGGAAAGGCCCTGGGGCATGTCGCGGATCATCTCGTTCCAAAACCGGTCTGGCTCCCGCAGGCCGACGGCCCAACCGCCAAACGGGTACGCGGAGGGCGATAATCCCTCTTCAATCCAGCGATGGCGTTCCGGCACGGAAGGAAACGCAAAATGGAACAACTCATGGGTCAGAACCCAGTCCCTGTCGAGGTCGCCCTTTGTCGTGTGAGTCCCAAGAGACACGCGACACAGCGCCCCGCGATCGCCCCAACTCGTCCCATGTCGAACGCCCCGATCTACATCCGCCGGCTCAATCCGAACCCTTGCGCTCTTCAGGGGAAACCCACCGAGCCACGCCGTGACAGCGCCAGCACATCGCGCCACCCAGTCCACAATCGCCTGGCCGGGGAGGTCAAAGTTTTGGGTTGCGATGGTGACCTCAATCTCAGCGCCGCCGGATCGAACGACGGCTCCCTCTGCGTCGGCATAACAGATCCCAGGAACTAAGGGCCCGGCAGCAGCAGCGGCGGCGAACCCTTGAACGATCGTCCTTCGCGAACAGCGTCGTGAAAGCGGCAACGTCACGTAGATGGCACTCCCGCGCTCCTGTCAGGAACAAAGTGTGAGTGACGGAGGCCTCGCGAATCTTACAGAATCTACAGCGGCTTTCGAGGGATTTAACAATTCTCTGCCGGTGATGTAAGAAAGCGGCGGCAGTTCTCACTCACTCATCGAAGGCACACGCCTTCGCAGTGAAAACAGAAGGCGAATGCGTGCCGCTGAGTCGGCAGGCATCGCGGAAGATTCATCACAAAGGAGATTTGACAATGAAGGTTTCCAAGAACTCGTTAGCACTCGCCGCCACTTTTGCCGGACTCGTGGGAGGTACCGCGGCTCGCGCGTCGCAGCCGATCCAACCGGACTCTTCAGCTCTGTCTGTCGGCATGTTCGCCGATAAGAAGGAGCTCCCAAAGCACGCTTGCAAGGGTATGAACGAATGCAAGGGGCAAGGGGGCGGAGACAAAAAGCAGTGGGGCAAGAACTCGTGCAAGGGCAAAGGGGCCTGCGCGACCGACGGCTCCAAACCCAGCAAGTAAACTCGACGAGGGGAATGCTGCTAGCCTTTGTGCCGTATTCCCCTCGCTTTTTCCCTGAAACCCTACTTGCTTCGGCGCGTTAGCTCCGCAGCATCAACCCTAAGACTTTAGGAGACGCCCGTGTCGGTGATGTGCAAAATGTCCAATAGCTGTTGCACCACGAAAGGCTTGTGCATTCACGAAAAAATGATCGTGGTCGCGATTGTGGTGATGGTACCGGTCGTAGGCCACTTCGTCTTGCATTGGTTTTGAAGATGTCAGCAGCAAAAGAAAGCCGGCGTGAGCTATTAGCCCGGCGTGAGCAGTTTCTTATTCCTGGACCAATATGGCCATAAAAAGCTTCCGTGCGCATTCAGACTATGGAATCGGTATCGGTCTTCGCATTCCCCATCTGAATCACATTCTCGAACGCAAGCCCATTGTCGACTGGTTCGAGATCATTTCAGAGAACTACATGGTCGACGGAGGTCGGCCGCTGGCCATGCTTGATCGGATCCTCGATCAATACCGCGTCGTCCAGCACGGGGTCTCGATGTATTTCGGCTCGTCCGAGCCGTTGAACCGCGACCACCTCCGGCGATTGAAAGACTTGGTTCGCCGAACAAAAACGCCCTGGCTCACCGATCACTTGTGCTGGGGGAGCGTCGACGGCCGCTACACCCACGACCTGCTTCCGATGCCCTACACCTTCGAAGCGGCCGAGCTGACTGCAAAGAAAGTTCGGCAGGCTCAAGACTTCCTCGAAGTCCCGGTGGCCGTCGAGAACGTGAGCAGCTACGCGGAATTTCACATGTCCGAGATGACCGAGTGGCAATTCCTCAATGAGGTCGTGGAGCAGGCAAATTGCGGCATCCTTCTAGACGTCAACAACATTTACGTGTCGTCCCGCAATCACGAGTTTGATCCGCGTGAGTACGTGGATGCTGTGGACCCGGCTCGGGTGATGCAAATTCACATCGCCGGCCATTCCAAGTTTGAGAAATACATACTCGACACGCACGACCACCCAGTCATCGAGCCTGTGTGGGATCTCTATAAACGGGCCGTCGAACGGTGCGGGCCGACTCCGACGCTGCTGGAATGGGACGACCACATACCATCCTTCGATGAGGTTCATGCTGAGGCACTGAAAGCCGCTCAATACATGCCGGAAATGGCAAGGGTAAGGATATGACGCTGCTCGAAGCCCAACGCAGAATGGCGGGGGCAATCATGTTACCGCTGACGTCGAAAGATCGGATCGCCGGTCAGGGGCCGAACGGGCTTTCGATGGCGAGGGAGGCTGCGGCCTTCATCAAACCGAATAGTCGGCTGTCATCGCTGGAGCGGCTTGAGATTTACAGCCGCAGCTATTGGTTCCGGCTGCTGGACTCGTTTCGCGATGACTTCCCGGGTTTGGCGGCGATACTGGGTGCTCGCACATTTGAACGGCTTGCGCGGGCGTATTTGGCAGACTGCCCTTCGCGCTCCTTTACGCTGCGCGATCTCGGCAGCCAACTTGAGTCCTGGCTCACTCAACACCCCGAGTTCGGGGGGCGTAACCCGGACATGGCTCTGGACATGGTCCGCCTCGAATGGGCGCACGTTGTCGCATTCGATGGCCTGGCAGAAAAGGTTTTGGGCCCGGAGGATTTGGCTGAAATGCAACCGGATCTTCGAGTCGGGCTGCAACCTTACATCAGCCTCTTGGAGGTTCACTACGCGGTCGATGAATTTCGCGTGCGGACGAACGCCGGCCCAGAGGATATGGCCGCGACCAGCAATGTACCTACCGGACGGACGCGACGGTCAAAGTTGCGCACCGTACTGCCTGTGCGCCAGCAGCTATTCGTCGCGGTCCATCGGCTGGACCTCAGTGTGTACTACCGCCGGATGAGCGGCGAAGAATTCACGTTGCTTTGCGCGCTTCGCGAGGGCTGCTCCATATCTGATGCGATTGATAGTTCTTTTCAGGGTAGCTCCGTGCCTTCAGATGACATCCCTGACCTACTTAGGAGCTGGTTTTCGGCCTGGGCTCAGTTCGGCTGGCTCACGACTCGCAGAGCTATTGGAGGCTCTCACTCATGAAATCGAAATTTGAAAATTGCTATCGCTTACTGAACCGCGGAGCAGAAATGCTGCAATCACCTTTCCTTCTGCTGGTCCGTCTCTACTGGGGCTGGCAGTTCATGCAGACAGGCTGGGGCAAGATCAACAACATTCCGAAGGTGACCAATTTTTTCACCGATCTCGGCATCCCTCTTCCAGGGCTGAATGCGCACTTTATTGCTGGCCTGGAATTCTTCGGCGGAATCTTTCTTGTTCTGGGCCTCGGCTCGCGTCTCATCGCGGTTCCCCTCACGATCAACATGCTAGTGGCGTACATCACCGCCGATCGAGAGGCGCTCTTCTCGGTGATCTCAGACCCAGACAAGTTCTACGCGGCCGCGCCCTACACATTCCTGTTCGCCTCACTGATCGTACTGATTTTCGGTCCGGGTAAAATTGCCGTGGACACCTTGATCGCTCGGATGGCACCCTCGAACGACGGTCACGCAATGGCCAGCGCAGGCGAGAATAGAGCCGGCGAGGCGGCCAGCGGGCTGCGGGCGCGGTATTAATATCCGATCCACATGAATCGCTCCATCTTTCCTGTTTGCTCCCCGTCAGCTAAGGGGTCGAGCGCGGAGACGTGACGGCTCTTATTCGATGGTCCAAAGTGAGCCGGCTCAAGCGCCTTTACGCAACATCCAGCGAATGATCTTACCCGAGATCCCCGCTAAAGCGCGCTCAATTGCAGCCTCGGCGCTCAATTGCTGGACAGCAGTCGAGTAGGTCGGGTAGACGTGAATGGCTTCCGCGAGGTCTTGGAAACGCCTGTTTTGGTTCATCGCCATAACCAGTTCCGTAATTGCCTCGCCAGCACGGCCGGCAATAATCGTCGCTCCCAGAATCGAGCCGTCGGTTTTTGTGATCACTTTGATAAAACCGTCCATGTCGTTCTCGCAGACTGCGCGATCCGTTTGCGCCATGTCCCAGCGGCGGACCTGAATACCGGAACCGAATCGGTCGCGTGCTGCGGCCTCGGTCATACCGATGTGAGCGACTTCGGGTTCCGTAAATGTCGTCCAAGGCACAACATTACTGGTGCCGGACGCGCTCCCGGGCAGGAGCGCATTGCGGGCCGCCTGGAATGCCTGCCATCCCGCGAAGTGAGTGAACTGGTATGTTCCTAGTACATCGCCCGCAGCGTAGATATCTTTGACGCTGGTCCGAAGGCGATCATCCACTTGAATGCCCTCTTCGGTGTACGTGACACCGGCTCGTTCGAGGTCCAGCCCGCACACGTTCGGCTTTCGACCGGACGCGATAAGCAGCATGTCACCTCGCGCCTCTCCCCGATCCGTACCGATGACGATGTCCTCGCCATTTCTTTGCGCTGACCTCGCACGGCCCCAAACGAACTGCACTCCCTCGCGTTCGAACACCCGCTGCACGACCTCGCGAACATCAGGATCCTCTCTTGGCAAAAGCCCCTCTGCGACCACGGTCACACAGGATCCGAGCCGCTGATACGCTTGAGCCAGTTCCATTCCAATCGGTCCGCCGCCGACAACGATCAGCCGCTGCGGCAATCGATCATTTTCGAAAATCTGCTCGTACGTAAAGAAAGGGACCTGGTCTAATCCGGAGATATGCGGAAGGACGGGTATGGCTCCGGTCGTAAGAAGGAATTTCCGCGAGGTGATCCGGCGATCGCTCACATCGATGGTCGTCGGACTGAGGAAGCGAACCGCGCCAGAGATCACGTGCACTCCCTGGCGCTCAAGCTCTTCCGGCGTCTCGAATTGGTAGACCCTGCGGATGGCGGATTGAACATACTCGCGAACCGCGGCCATGTCGACGGTGGTTTGGGTCGGCTTGATCCCATAGCGGGGAGCGTGGCGGACGTCGTGCGCGATCTTCGCCGCCTTCAATAAAGCCTTACTGGGCACGCATCCGGTCCATGTGCAGTCGCCGCCGATGCGATTCTTTTCGACCAATGCCACTTTTGCGCCCAATTTTGCAGCGAAGCCAGCGGCGACGAGACCGCCCGATCCGGCGCCGATAATCACGAGGTCATAGTCGCTCATTGACTCGGTCCCTTCCTAGGCTCGGCAAAATGGCCAGGGCGATCATCGCCAGGGCGAGAGTGCCGTAGATCAAGCCATCAATCTCAACTCTCCTGCCCAGCCCCGCCGCCAGAAGTGATCCGCCGATTTGGCCGAGGCTTAACAGGACAGAATAAATTCCCATGGCGGCGCCGCGCCCGCCTGTCGCACCTCCGATCACGTTGGCTAACAGCGCCAGCGCCGCCGGCGTGAAACCACTTTCGACCATGACGAACAGGGCCGTGACAGCGCCGATCAGCCAACGCAGCGCCTCGGCCTGGCTTGAGGAATGATTCAGCAGAAATAAGCCGACGCAGACGAACGGCATTGCAAGCAATCCGATCTTAAGGGCTTGCTGCGGCTTCACGCGCGGCAGAACGATGCTCCAACCCATCAGCCCGGCGCCGAAAACCAGCGCATATCCCAGCAGCATCCAGCCTATGCGCTGCGGCTCTTCGGCGTAAATGCCCGCGAGGAACTGCGCACTGTGTGAGCGCCGGGTCATGAGAAATGTGAGCGTCGGGCCGAGCCACAGACCCACAACCGTGTTGACGCAGAGCCATATCGGCGCAAGCCGCTGGAGAGCCGGTTCGCGAAGAGCCCGCCAGAAGCCCGAAATGGCCGCAGCGGTTCCGTATCCTTTGCTTCCAGTGGCGCCGACAAAAAGGAGTCCCGCGGCCAGGATGTAGACCGAGGAGGTCACGGCGAAGGCCGAAGTATTGAAGAAGCGCCAAAGCTGGCTGCCCGCAACACCACCGAGCGCGAGTCCGGCGAGGAAGGAAAGTTCGAAAAAGCTCATGACGCGTGCGCGGAGCGCCGGAACGCCGTCTGTAGCATCCGTAAGATGCGCGAGCAACGCTGGTCCGCTGGTCGCGATCCCCACGCCCTCAAGGACGCGGCTGAAGAAAAATACCCCGGTTTGACCCGTGATCCCGAATAGCTGCGTGGCGATGGCACCCACTAGGGCTCCCACGGTCATCAGGCCGCGAGGCGCTACCGCATCGGACATCATCCCCATCGGTACCGAGACCAGCAGTTCGGCAACGAACGAGACCGCTCCGAGGATTCCCACAAGCCCCGCTCCGATCGCAGCACCTCTGTTAGCAAGGTCGGAAAGATACAATCCGACCAGGATTCCGCTGGCCGCTCCGGCAATTCGGAGCAAGGCATTGGCCAGGATGACAAGCCAAAGTCCGTGGCTTAAGCCGATCCTCGTGGTCCGCGCCTGGCCATCGTTTCTAGTCAGAACTCGCTCTTTCGGGAATTGCGATTTACCCAACATTTCCGACTCAGCACAGTGTAATCATTCACCACGGGTATGGCTGCCCGTTGGTAGCCGCCTGCCCTTGACAAAAACGCGGTAACGCGTCAGAGGTCCGCGATGAAAGGAAGATCGGCGAGAGTACGAACTTCATAATCCGGACAGCCGGGCAGTTTCTCTGGATGCCGCCTTTGGCGATTGCACCAAGCGACCCGCATGCCGAACGCCGAGGCCGCCCAGGCGTCCCATCCATTCGAGGATTGAAACGAAATCGCCTTGGGTTCCACACCCAGTCGATCCACGGCAAGTTGATATACCCTTGGATGCGGTTTATAGACCCCGACCTCGTCGACAGACAGGACCGCGTCCAGAAATGTCTCAATTTGAGCATTCGATATGGCTGCCTGGAGCATATCTCGTGTCCCATTTGACAGAATTGCGGTCGTGATTCCGTGCTTCCTGAGCTTCGCGAGCACGGCGGGTACTTCCGGAAACACGTCCAGAGTAAGGTAAGCATCCAGGAGTCTGTCGCGGAGGCCGGGAGCGTCGAGTTCGAATGACTCCAGCGCAAAATCAAGGGCGTCGGCAGTCACTTGCCAAAAATCGGCATGCTTTCCTTGAAGCGACCGAAGCCACGTATATTGAAGCTGTTTTTCCCGCCAGAGTGCAATGAGAGGATCACGCTTTTGACCCAAAGCGGAAGTGAAACGGGCTGCGGCCGAAGTGAAGTCGAAGAGCGTTCCGTAGGCGTCAAAAACACATGCCTTGGGAAGGACACGGCTCGAATCGTTCACAATCTTGTCCATGCTACGGGAACCACCACCGAACGGTTGATCCACAGAATGTTGTCCCAACTCAGGTACTTCTCGGAGCCGTCCAACAGCTTCTCGAGACTTCCCCCACCCGCATGAAATGCAAACTCCTTTACCCGATCGGGCGGATTCGTCGTCGCGTTGCGCAGGATATCCAACACCTGCTCCTGATGTGAAATCTGGCAGACCGCCGGCTTTTTCGCCGAGCAAAATATTACATCAGCAGGATTTCCTCTGTTCCCTACGCCGCTCTCGTACCTTATCCGCAACTCGATGTGCGCGCCGGAGGCCGCACGAAACGACCACTCCTGAAATCCCATTGTCGGTGCGTCCCCTGAACTCGTCAGCCTCCGTTCCACCGAATGCTGCGTTGCCAGTTCGTAGTTCCCGAACGTTCCCGGCGCGTCGGCTCCTTCCGCTGTTAGACCGCCCACGATCAGCTGCACATTCGCGCCGGACGGATCTTTTGCCGGGGCTGCCAGAAGAACGAGTTGGTTTGCGCCCCTGCCCACGGGCCTCCCGCCAGGGCCATTAACCGTCTGCCGGTCGATGAAAATAACCCGCAGATTCGCGTCCTTGGCTGGCCCTTGCGCTGCCACATTCAAAGTCCATCCCTGCGGAATCAACGGGGCAAGCGCATCGTCCGGCACGTGGACGTCAAGCTGAAAGCGGGCTTCGGCGCTGTACTCGACGATGGTTTGTGCCTGCGCTGCTCCGGTGAGCAGGACCGAGCATAATCCGACTGCAAGTTTCAAGTTCATCAAAAGTATCCTTTCATTCAAAGGGCTCGGGCATTCTTTGACGCCGGCGGCAGCGGGCGAAGGCTTTGTCCGTTCGCGGGGCACAGGAAAACGCACAAGGTCAAAGCGAGCATGATGACTGATTTCCATATCAACAGTTGAGCAAGTTTTACCATTATTCAAGAAGCTTCGTGATCACCGGCTGCCAAGTTACGGTGTACACGTGACTTTTGCCTGCGTTTGCGCTCGAAGTGAAGCGTTGGCGTAACCTGCCTCGAAGCTCGGACGAACAACTAGATGGATGAGACCGGCGCTCTGGCCGTTGCTGTTGGCCTTAACTGCTGTCACGCTATCCGCGCAAGCGCGGCCCGGAGAGTGGCGTACCGATACTTCAAAGCATTCCATCAGCCTGAGTGAACTAAAGCCTGGAGGACCGGGCAAAGATGGAATCCCCGCGTTGCACGACCCCAAATTCGTCTCTACCGCCGAAGCCAGGCGCTGGCTGGACCAGAAGGAACCCGTGATCGCCGTAGAGATGAGCGGCGAGATTCGAGCCTACCCGCTGCAAGTTCTCATCTGGCACGAACTCGTGAACGACTCGATCAAAGGCACCCCGATCCTCATCAGCTACTGCCCACTCTGCAACAGCGCCGTGGTCTTCGACAGGCGCATTGCAGGAACGGTTTCCGATTTTGGCGTCTCGGGGATGCTGCGCAACAGTGATATGGTCATGTACGACCAGCAAACCGAATCGCTTTGGCAGCAATTCACCGGGGAAGCCATCGTGGGCACACTCACTGGCCAGCAACTCACGATTGTTCCTTCAACGACTGTCCCGTTCCAAGTTCTATCAGCTCAGTTTCCGGAAGCCCAGGTCCTTAGCCGCGACACTGGTTATCGCCGGCAATATGGCCACAACCCATACCTCAATTACGAATCCGGTAACCAGCTGTTCTTTCCGGTCAGCAGGTCCGGCAAGCTCTCCGTTCCACTCATGGAGCGACTGGTTGCGATCACGGAAGGCGGAAAAACCAAAGCTTATCCCTTCTCGTCGCTTCGCAAAATTCGTGTGGTCCAAGACACCATCGAATCGCAGCGCTTTGTCATTTTCTTTCAGAGCGGAATGCGTACAGCTCTAGAAGCCGCGCGGATCGCCGATTCGACCGACGTCGGAGCTGTTGGCGTATTCTCACCGTATTTAGACGGAAGGGTTCTGACCTTCGCAAAGAAAAACGGAGCGATTATAGATCAACAGACAGAAAGCACCTGGACCGTGCTCGGCATCGCGAAGAGCGGACCGCTTGCAGACAGACACCTCGAACAGATTAATCACACCGTTGCCTTCGCTTTCGCGTGGTTGGCGTTTCGCCCGGACACGCAGATCGTAACGGCGAAGCAGGCAGCGAATGAATTGAAATAACGCTCTATCTCTTGATCCGCCCTGGGTTTCGTCTGCAATCCTTGACGCTGAGCAGGACCTGGCCTGATACGACTTAGGCTCAGAGCATGTACTGAACGTCCGATCCGTGAGTGGGGTACGCGAAAAGGCAGTCTTTGAGGTTCGCCGCCGTCAGCCCTTTGCGGATCGCGAGTGCGAAAACGTTGATCGTTTCTTCAGCCTGAGAACCCAACAGGTGGGCACCCAAAATCCGTCCGCTGCTTTCCTCTACCAGGACCTTAAATCCTGAACATTCCTCACCGACGCGCCGGGAAGAATACCAGCTCGCCGTGTCCTCATGGTTCACTCGAAATTTCAGGCCGCTTTCGCGTGCCGTCGCCTCTTGCAACCCCACCGAGGCCAGGGGTGGCACGGTGAATGCCACACTCGCGATGCCTTCGTAGTTGGGCTTGCGGTGGTTGCCTTTGAGGAGGTTGTCCGCGACGATCCGCCCCTCGTAGACTGCGACAGGCGTCAACGGCGGCCCTCCGCTGGCCGCCGCGTCACCGGCTGCGTATATGGCAGGGTTCGAAGTGCTTTGCAGATACTCATTCACCTGCACGCCGCGGTGAGAATCCCACTGTACGCCCGCCTGATCAAGAGCCAGATCATCAACCTCGGGCACGCGGCCGGCTCCATGGACCACAAGCTCGGCCTCGAATTCCTTCTGGCAGTCACCGACTTTGCAATGCACTCTGAGATCGCCGGCACCCCCGGTGATCGCCGTTACCTCCGCCTGGACCTGCACGTCGATGCCGATCTTGCGCGTCCGCTCGACCAACTGGCTCACCAAGTCGGGATCGAAGCGCACGAGCGGCCTAGAACCGCGGTGCAGAATAGTGCCACGTGCTCCGGCACGCGCAGCAACATGCGCGAACTCGAAGGAAATATAGCCGCCGCCGATGAAAACGATCCGTTTGGGCAGCTCGTTCAATTCTAGAAACTGCTCGCTGGTTGTCACGTTCTCGACGCCGGGAATGCTCAAATTGACGGGCTTGGCTCCCGCAGCGACCACAATATTTTGCCCTTCGAGGACATCTCCTCCGACCTGAACGGCGGTAGGGCCGGTAAATCGAGCGCGGCCGTGAAATGCAGCGGTCCCGTTCTTGGAAAAGCTCTCCTCTCTCATTTTAGGAACACCTTCGATCATGCCGCGCTTGAATCTCATCAGGTCGGCCCAGCTGATCTGTGCTCCTTCAGCCGTGACGCCTTTGCCTCGCATGCGCCGGTTCCAATCGACGACTTCGGCCGCTCCGACCAGGACCTTTTTCGGATCGCAGCCCCGCAGAGCGCAGGTGCCGCCAAACGGCCTCGAGTCGATGATCGCGACCTCCCGCCCGGCGGCACGGCACTGCGTGGCTACCGTCGATGCTGCCGAGCCCGTGCCAATGATGACAACGTCAAACTTCCGTTTCATTGCGATTCACCTTGCCACGTCCTGCCGTATTTTAGCCATCACGATCTGCCGGCCGCCGAGACGGAAATCCGTCTCGTCCATCAATTGCCTTATCAGGAAGAGTCCCCGTCCGTGCCCGCACATCAGATGGTCCGCGCACCTGGGGTCTGGCACCAGCTCGGGATCAAAACCGTCTCCTTCATCCGTGACGACGAGCGTGAATCGCTCCGGTCCGTCGCATGCAGCGCAAATGTCAACGCTCTTTTCGGAGTCTCCCTGGTTCCCATGGACCACGGCGTTCGCCAATGCCTCAGATAACGCGAGGCTGATGTCCTCAAGACTTCCCTGCGCGCAGGGCAACGTTGCGACGAGTTGCATTATCCGTTCGCCCGCTTTGTCGACGGTCTCCCGACGACTCACTATCGTCTCATGTATCAGGTGTGGCGGTAATGCCGACACCGGGTTCGAATCGTGCATTCTCGTTCGCTTCCTTTTTTACGCTCGCCAAGAGGTGAGTGCGACGTGACGAAGAAATCTTACAGTGTCACGAAGCCAACACGGGTCATGGCAGGCAATGCTGATCTTGCCGGGAATCCAGAAGACGAAGAGTTTGCATCAGTCGACGAGGCGTCCCCAGATCCGACCAGATCATGGCCGGAAGCGGAGAAACGGCCAACTCGGACGGGCACCGTTCGAGGATCGTTCGCGAAAAATCAGCGGTTTGCACGGCGGCCCAATGATATTCAGCCTCGTGGATGAAACGAGCTGTCAACAAGCGAGCGACTCGCGTCAGGCGCTCCGTGACCGCAGGAAGGACCTTTCCTCCCAGGTCTACAAGAGTGGATGCTTTCACAACGAATACTAAAGTGTTCCAAAGATAGCCGTCAAGGAGACAAGTTCGGGCGACATCGGGAAATGGCTTCTCCCAGAATCTCCGAACAAGGCGAATGTCGCCTCCGTCAGCTTGCCGTATCGGCTCGCCCGGCTCGATCCACCCGTATTCGGTCTCAGCCTCTGTAGCCCGTGCTCCCAGGAGAACGAGCCGGTCGGGTTCTCGTCGGACGAAGGCTGTGACGCGCATGATATGGTCCATGAAGCCTCGGTCGTCGAGAATGAAGTGATCCGATGGAAAGACGGCGATCACCGCATCTGGATCCATGGCATGAATCCAATGAGCGGGCAGCAGAATGCCAGCGGCCGTGCCGCGATCTGATGGCTGAGCAAGGACGTGCTGAGCTGGCCTCTCAGAGAACTCTTCCCTCAAATAGCGGCTGTGTTCCTGGCATGCGACGATCACGGTCTGGGCTGGAGCGATCTTGAGGGCAACGCGATCCAAGGTATGCCGCAGAAGCGATTTCGATCCGACGATCTTCGCGAACTGCTTGGGCCGCTCGTCACTGTAGAACTGGCGGATGTATGGCCGAAGCCTGACTCCTTGACCACCAGCGAGTACGATCGCCCATGGGAGTTTCATAGCACAGCCCCCTGATCCGGACAGCCGCGAATACTACGCGAACCCATCACTTTTCTCCCTCCTCGCGCGGCCTGATCGAGGACCGCATCTCAACCATTTCAGTCTCGGCACTCTCCCTCTGCATCACGGCTACCTCCTCAGAGGAGTGCGGATTGAAGAGCTTTAGAAGAACCGTGTCCCGCGGGAAGAACAAGTCGAGAGTCCAGTCCAGCGTTACGCGCACCTTGCGCTCCAGACCCGGCAGTTTGACGAGGTAGATGGTGCGCCAAAGCCACCAAGCGAAAAACCCCGAGAACTTGAACCCACAGATCTCCGCGACAGCCGACCGTCTGCCGAGCGACGACAGGACACCGAGGGGCTTGTAACTGAACTGCTTCTTACCGCCACCACCAAGTGTCGCCGCAATGTTCGCCGCAATCACCTTCGCTTGCCGGATTGCATATTGCGCAGTTGGAGGACATGGTTTGCCCGATCTTCTATCGGGAACTTCCGCGCAATCGCCCAAGGCCCAGACGCCGGGCCAATGGGAGACTTCCAGGTATTGGTTGACGATGACTTGTCCTCGTTCATTGCGCGCACAAGGCAGACTTGCGAGAAGTGGACTGGGACTCACGCCAGCGGTCCAGATGAGAGTCCGCGTGTTGATCGTTTGTCCGGTGGTCAGTGCGATGGAGGTCTCCTTGACACCACTCACGCGGTTATCCAGCACGACTTCGATGCCGGAGGCCCGCAGCTTTCGAAGGGCATATTCCGCAAGGTCCGAACTGATCTCGGGCATGATCCGCGTTCCGGAATGAACGAGGATGACCTTCAATTCACCGGGCCGGACATTCGAGTAGAAACGCGAAGCAGTCTGAGTGAAATCATGCAACTCGGCAACCGTTTCAGCTCCAGCGAATCCCCCGCCAGCGACGACGAAGGTCAGCATCGATCTGCGAACCGCTGGGTCCGGCTCCATGTCTGCATGTTCGAAGATATCGATGATGTGATTCCGAAGCGCCATGGCATCGCCGACCGTTTTCATTGGGTGCGCGCGTTCGCGAAGTCCTGGCAATCCGTGAGCGTGTGTCTTCGAGCCAAGAGCAAGAACGAGATGATCGAACGCGAGTTCGCGCGAGGCGCAACGCGGGCAGTGGGACGCGGTCACCACGCGCCGCTCCAGGTCAATCGAACTGACTTGAGTATTCTGAACCCTCACCCTCCGAAAGAACGACCTTATTGGACTGATGATGTGTTTCGCCTCGATGGAACTGGAAACCACCTCGGGAAGCATGGGCGTGAACAAGAGGAAGTTTTCGTCACTGAGCAGCGTAATCTTGACATCGTGACGCTGGCCAAGAATTTGTTCCAGGCGCCTGGCGGCGTAGATCCCGCCGAATCCGCCACCTAGAATCACGATCTGCCGCTTCATGCAACGTCACCCACGTCGTCCGCTGCCGCTCGGAGCAGAATGATCTTCTTCAGGCGAGTCCACATGACGGCTTGCTGGCCGGTCCACGGTAGGCTTGCCACCGTCCGGGCTCCGAATCGCAGCTTGAGCCGGCCGGTGGCCATCCTTCGTTTCGAGTCGCGCACCTTGCTAAAACCTGAACCCGATGCCCGCCGTCGGTTCGGCACGATGGGTGATTCGGTCTAAGCCCCTCAATCCGGATATGTCGAATGTCGGGGAATTGTATACCAATCCGCGATACTGCGCCCGAAAGAACAGTCTGTGCGTGACGTTGATATCCGCACCGGCGCCGTACAAGGCCGCTGCGCGAGCTTGCCTATCGAGCCCCGACGCGTATTTCGGATCGAATACCACGCCGCCACCGCCGGCCTGCGCAAACAACGAAACGCGCTTCATCGGATATCGAAATACGTAGGCAGCAGTCACTTCGTGGGAATCAGCTTTCAGTACAGACACGCCTGAATAGCTGAGCGTGTTGCGCGTCCAACCGTAGTCCACCTCCACACCATGATTCCTGTTGAAAAAGAACCGGTAGGAGCCAAGGACGCCTCCGCTGTTTGTCGCGCTGTTTCGGACGCCGTTGTCCGTGGTGTCCTTGAGAAAACTGCCAAGCGCTTGCGCGCTCACTTCGTGACGGTATTGCTCGGTCTCCTCCTGTGAAAACGCCGGCAGGGATGCGAGCGCGCTCCCCAGAACCAACGCCGTTAGTAATCTTCGAAACGACATCTGAGTTTCTCCTTTTCCTGTCAAAATTAAGTTCGGCGGCCGAGAGCCCTCCGGAACAACTCTTGGATCTTCGCGTCGCTCGATCAGTGAGTGCCTTGGGTTCGAAAGTTCTTACACCACAGCTAGAAAATAGGAATTCAAAATGCGCGCCGCAAGAATCGTGTAAAGAATCGCGGACATTCGATCACTCACTGACAGTCAGGTGCGATAGGTGATGACTCGATGCAACGCTTGCCCAAGATACTGAGCTTCTTCAGCGCGCGTCCGCGCAAGTGTAGCTGGCGTCCGGATGAGCATTCCGGCTTTCCTGACATGGCGCCGAAAGCAGAAACCGGGCCATTTCATGTGATGCCCGAACACGAACACCCGCTTAGGCCGGATTCCGCGGCGATCACTCTTGTGGAATACGGAGACTATCAGTGTCGACCGTGCGGCGAGGCCTATATCGAAATCGAAAGCCTTCGACGGGTAATGGCTGATCGGCTCCGCTTCATCTACCGCCATTTCCCTTACGCGAAACTTCATCCTCAGGCCGAGTTGGCGGCCGAAGCCGCGGAAGCCGCCGCCGCGCAAGGCAAATTCTGGGAAATGCACGACCTGCTGTTTCGGCGCCAGAACGCCTTGCGCGAAAAGCATCTCCTGACCTATCCGGAGACGCTGGGCCTTAATGCCGAACGATTCTGCTGGGAACTGAAGAACAGGGTCTACCGCGACCAGGTCCGCCTACACTTCCGCAGCGGCGTAATGAACGGAGTTTACAGCACTCCTGCCGGCTTCATCAATGGCGTGCGTCACCCAGGCGCCTTGAGAGCGGAAGCACTATCGGAGGCGTTTAGCCGGATCAATGATCCACGAAGCGGCGGGGTCTCCGGTGTGGAGATCGCCTCTTAAGCCGGCCGCAGCGAAGGCAACCCGTCGCTGTTTTTCTTGACCTCCCTAACCGCGCGCGGCAAGCGGCGTTTTCTGACAGTTCTTCAGTTCTTACGTTGTCCTTCCTTCGAGTCACCCAGCAACTGCCGAATTTCTCGCTCGTATTCTGTCCTGCTTACTAAGCCGCTGTGTACTGCAGCTATCCTCCCATCCCTGTCAATCATGAAAGTCGTCGGGAGAGATTCCACGCCCCCATACAACTTAACGACCGGCTCGTTCCCGATGGCTACGCGATAGCCGACGTACTTCGCTGCGACGAACGGCTTGACGGCGTCCCAGCCGTCTTCGTCCATCGAAACGCCGATCACCGCAAATCCGCGATCCTTGTACATCTGCTGGAATTCGACGAACCACGGAATCTCGATTTTGCAGGGCCCGCACCATGTCGCCCAGAAATTCAGCAGTACGACCTTGCCCGTGTAATCTGACAGCCGCAGGTCGGCGCCGGCTGAGTCTTTGAGCGTGAAGTTCGGCGCTACCTTTCGGCCCTTGGCCGCTATGACCTCGGCAATGAGTGATGTCGGAATAAACCACGACACAGCCACCGCAGTAGCAACCATTAGAAAGCCCCAAGCTTTTAGAAAGCCCCAAGCTTTGCTGTGCAACACGTTTGAAGACAAGCAATATCCTCCAAATCATGTATTCGTGGCCTGGCGATTGCAGGTTATGGGGAAATCCTAAAAGATCCACTGCGGAAGGGCGAAGACCGTTCAACACCTGCTGAGATCGTGACGGCGCTGCTTTCCGTAACCTTCGGGCGATGCGCGACGAAGTTCGAGATAAAGGACCTTTGATACCTGCATCGCTTTATGGCATACACCAAGTTCCAGATTCTACCGTCTCTCGTGGTTCTGTTCGCCACGGTCGCATCAGGACAGAGACTTGATCCAGTTCATTGGACGCTCTCGTCCGACGTCGAGAAGGCATCTCCGGGCGCCGCGATACCGCTACGGCTCACGGCGAATCTTGATCCCGGCTGGCATCTCTACTCGCTGACGACGCCCAAAGGTGGACCGATCCCTACCACCGCCGAATTCCTGGAGAATCCGGCCCTAGAAAAGGCGGTCCTTTACGAGCCGAAACCGGAGAGGAAGTTCGATCCCAACTTCAACCTAGATACGGAGACGTTCGCGGAAGAGACCGTCTTCCTGATCTCGGCCAAACTCAAAAATGGTGCTCCGCTCGGTCCTGTGGAGTTAACGGCCCAGGTGCGCTATCAAGCCTGCAGCGACCGGCAATGCCTGCCTCCGCGAAAGAAGACAGCATCCTATAGCCTTGCAGTCGATGCCCGCGCACCAACAGCGGCAGCTCTAGTTGTGCCAGCAGGATACTCGGCAGTGGATTTGAAAGAGGGACCGACTGAACCACCTGTTGGTGTGCCCGGCACGACGAAAACAGCAGAGGGCGATCGTAGCATTGGAGTGTTCATGCTCACTGCGTTCGGGTTGGGGCTCGCGGCGATCTTCACGCCGTGCGTGTTTCCAATGATCCCGATTACGGTCTCCTTCTTCATGGGCGGCCGCGGAGGCGTCCTTCAGGCCGCTCTTTTTTCGCTCGGAATTGTCGCACTGTTTTGCCTTCTA
>JACXTT010001286.1_pt1 | contig 42271 bp, 31 predicted proteins | sample 9270951 | NCBI WGS metagenome assembly JACXTT01 (sample SAMN15532306, study PRJNA645909) | rock metagenome | isolation source: weathered quartz diorite | place: Puerto Rico | collected 2017-06-21
CTTCATCGGCTGCAAACCGAAGTAGGCTTCGTCGGGCGTGCGGTCTTGCAGCGACGAATGCGGCCGACCGGCGTTGTAGAACTCGAGGTAGCGCGCAATCAACGCTCGCGCCCGGCTCACCGTCTCGTAGGCGTGCAGATACACCTCGTGGTACTTCAGCGTCTTCCAGAAGCGCTCCATCCACTCACACTGATATCAGCCTGGTGCGTCACTACTTCCTTTCCGACCGCTAGCGCATTCACAATTTCGGTCTTCACGTCGGCACTGATGGAAAGCTGCGAGAGGACCGAATCATGGTAGGCCTGGTTCGACTGGTCCAGCGTATAAATCCTCTGTCCCTGCGCTGTTGCGATCGTTAAAGCCTTTACTGCGCTCACTCCCTCCAGACATGTCGGTTTGCTCGGATCTGGGTTGGTCGAACCTGGCGCATTGCAGGTGCTTGCATCAATAAACAGTTTTTCCGGCACTGCGTGCTCAAACCCGCTATTGCGGCAAGACTGACCCGATATTGATTGAATCAACGGTGAAGACCTTCTGCCCGAGCCGGTTCGCCTCTGAAAGAAGCTTGACGGCCGAAACACCCGCCCTTTGAACGGTGTCCGTGGATGCGAAGTACTCAGGAATGGCGTGCTCTAGCGCAGAGAGCAACCGCCCGAGGATTTCCAAGTATTGAGGGGAGCTGGCCCCACCTCCTCGCTCGGCTGTGGAGAACGAGAGCGAGTCAATATCAATGAAGAACCCCGCTCCCCTGACTGATCTGGGGACGCCGAAGAAGTAGCTGGCGCGCAAACCTACAAATGGTCGCTTCGAAGCTCGCGAGGCGCACCACACCACTCATTCATGTTCCTCCCCAGCTTCTAGGTAACGTTTTTTCATCATGAGTATGATTATTGGCAGGATCACTAAAAAAAGCGCGCCCAGAAATCCAAAGCTTCCGATCTCAATACCATTGAACATAGCGTGATAGGCGCCGATTGCTACAGCTAGTCCATAGACAACATAGTATATTTTCATCCACGGATTTTCGTCCAAGAGTCGAATAAATTCCAAATGTCTTTCTGCATATGTAGGAATATGTGTAGCCGCAGACTTGTTATTACTCAATGCAACGAGAATGATTACAACAAACAGAACGAGCCACATCAATACTTTCCTATGCTCGCCCACCATTGCGGATATCTTTTCAGAGAATACCAATGCCGTAACAAGCAGTAGCATCGCTAGGAATACTTTAGCTACAAACCTTTTCTGGGCTCTGTTCATACTGTGCGGAGGTGGCGCGGCATCTGATCCGGACCGCGCGCCAGTTCTACGTGGCCGAGCCCTTCGACGTGGACCTCAGGGAGACCGTCTGCGCGCTCGATTCCACTACTATCGACCTGTGCTTGGTGCTGCTTCACTGGGCACCATTTCGTTCGAAGACGGCCATCAGGCTGCACACGCTGATTGATCTGCGCCGCAACATTCCGAGCCTCATCCACATCTCCGACGGCAAGCTTAGGCTCGATCCGGCAGCCGCAATTCTGTCGAAGCAGTTGGAACCGGCTCAGGCCGCCTGAACCCGAAGACGACTGTCGCCAAAGAATTTCGGAAAGATTCCTGACACTTCTGATCAACCTTGCGTGACAGATCGGCGGAACCAGAGCCGAGCCTATGTGAGAGCGCAGTATCCCATAGCAACCATCGACGCGGCGTCCCACTCATCGTGCAAGTTTTCCAAGCAGCATCACTCCAAAAACAGCCACGATCAACAAATCAAAACGATAGAGATCGCTCGACGTCTGCGGCGGATATCGAGGAAATATGCTCACTTGGCCCCCTTCCTCTCGCTTCCGAACGATACGCTCTGTGAACCTGGCGATTGACCCGTCCAAATCCGCTCCGGCAATCAGATATACGGCGGCGCTTGCCAGAATAGACCAGCTCCCGATGGCCCGAACGAATAGTTCGTTCGGGAAGACTATGAATGCGGGAAGTGCAGGGGCCATTGTCAACTTCAATAGAAACCCGATCGCTTCGTTTCTTTTGACTCGCCTCCACTCTGCAAAATAGGCTTGCAGGACCATGAGCAAAATCAAGACCAATATAGCGGAAAGCAGGATGTAGCCGATACGCGAAAATGCCGGCACATCAATCGAATAAGAGACCTGCGCCATGTAATAACACAAGACGAACGAGGCAACGGAGGCGACGATCAGACTCATTTTTCCGCCAGCAAGCGAGTGTCTTCTTGCTACCCAAGAAAAGCAACTTCCACTAATCCTGCTTAGCGCGAAAAACCGGACACTTGGCCATACTTGATCCTCGTTATCCGAAACCTGGTTGACGGCGACCGGAGCACAGATTCCTTCGCATGGCGTCAAGTAGTTTGTCAAAAAGAGCACTGAACAAGGACGCCGCGATTACGCCTAGCAGGACTCCCCCAAAGCCGCCAATCAGGATGCCAATGACAGTGGAGAGGAGGACTGCACAAACAAAGAACGCTATTGCGAGCCCATTAGCGCACCCGTGCCAGAGCCCGTGAAGAACGCCTGAAACGCCATTGAATCCGGGAACAAAAGGGCCGTCCACCGCAGTTATCCAAGCTTGCCCCGAGGGCGCGCCCGAAAGGCGAGCCATAGTATGCCGGCCAGCCTGGCGATCTAACCGCCGCGCGCCTTCAGCGCCGCGCCGACCGTGGAAAACGCCCGGGCGATCTCTGCCCTTTTCGCGAGACTGACGCCTCCGTAGCGCATAACGTTGAAGGCGCGCCTCAGCAGATTCAGCTTGTCTGCCTGTCCGGCGTGCCCAGCACTAGGCGATCGAACCATTCGTCGGCAGTCTTCCGCTCTGCCGAGCTGGCTCGAGGCCGAGACATCACATCTTTCTCGATACAACAAAAGAGACTGCCGCCGCAAAAGCGAAGACAAGCAAAAGAACTAGGAAAGTTGCAGTCCGAGATTTTGGCGGATAGCCTAGCCCGATTTCCTGAAATGAAACCTCAAGACGCCCTTCGCTCACCGCTCTTTGCATGAGCGAATTTATGACAGCAAAAAAATCGCACAGTAACACCAGTAAGATGAACTCGACCAGCCCCGGTGTTGCAGGGGAGTCGCTGCGGACGAACGGCGGAAAAAGTAAGAACAAGGCGGGAGGTACTGCGACGACGACTCGATCAATGAAGATGAGCAGACGCGTGTCTCCGAAAGCTTTGGACCACATAACGCACGAGGTCTTGCCGAGACCGTATAACAATGCCGCCCAGAACGTCGCAAGCATCGCCAGTCCTAGGGACGAACGACTTCCCCAGCGTACATTTGTGCGTACTTGCCAAAGGTCGAGACGACCTCGAGCATGCACATTGTTGCTATATACAGCACCTGTACAAGGGCCTGCCGCTCCATTTGTGATCTCTAATAGCCCCGTACGGCAAGTGGCCAAGATCGCAGGGAGATGGTGGTCGGCGCAAAATCCGTAGTCTTCCCGCCTTACACCAGGAGATAGAATACGAATGCAACGACGAGCAAGGAATGCCACAGCGAAGCTGGCAAGCCGGCCTCAGCGTCACTCACGGAAGCGATCTGTCCTGAAGCAATTCGTCTGAATGCACGCGCCGAAGCGTATCCGGAAAAAAGGGAGCACATTGCGACGAATGACATCGCGCCGAGCGACATCTCTGCTCTAGGGCTTGGCTGTGGCCAGCCAAGGAAGAATAGCTTTGCAGTAAATAGCGCCCAGAAGACGACAAACGCCAACCGCACAACACGTGTTCGAGAACTTCTTCTAAGCCAGTAACTAGCGTATCGGCCTGATGCTAGCCAGACGAATGGAACGATCAAGAGGGCAAAAAACGTGTACCCAATTGACTGCAGAACGTCGACTCCATCCAAGAAACGCGCAAAAAAAATGCAAACCATCGCTACAGCGGTCACCGCGAAGCCCCAGAAACCGATCTCCGAAATAAACTCTTCATCGTCCATTAAGCATGCTCGACTCGACGCCCGCCCTACCCTGCTTAGCGCCTTAATGATTGCCGAATCTAAAGACGGCGACCCATACTGATGCGATCAACAGCACGAGAGCAGCGCCAACAGGCCCGCCGAGGAGCAAGATCGAGAGTGCAACCAGACTGGCGACGGCCCCAAGCGTGGCAAAAGCGTGCGCATTCATTAATTGTTGATCATTCGTTGCAGTGTAGATCTCAAATACCAAGGCGGCGATATTGAGGGCGAGGAAAATAAGCGCAACGGTCGGCGCAAGGACAAGCCCACCCGTGAAGGCCGCAGCGATAGCCAAACCCGCAGCAACAAACGCCAACCACGTTGTGAAGATTGCCCCGTTCGCCCCACCCTCTATCTTGTACGCGCCGGCACCCGTATCAGGGTCAATGATGACATATCCCGCGCCTGTGAAACCGAATGCATTGATTTCTGACTGATGAACCGTCACCTCCATACCGGCCGCCAGTGCGTTAGCAATCTCATCTTTTGCGGCTGAGCCTATGCCGAGACCAGCGAGTGTGCTTGCGTGCGTTGCCTGATTGCTCAAGCTGAGCGAGTAGATACGCTGTCCTTGTCCTGCCGCGATGGTCAGCGCTTTGGCGGTACTGACCAAGAGAGCGATCAAGTATCTCAAGAGCTCTCACCTCTTCTTCAACCGGCTTGGCAAGGTGTCGGACAAAGACGGACGGAAAGTGAAGCATCGTGGGTCAGCGAGCAGCCAACATTGTGGTCCGTCTACTACCGATAGTAATAGAAATAGATGGCGACACAGAATCCGATCCCGAGAATAATTTCGCCGACGACAAACAGGGCGTGTTTCCAGGGTACCGGCTTTGGTGACAAGGGACTACTTTATGAAGCTGTCTGGAAGCAGGACGATACCAAGTTTCCAGACTACCTCAGCACGAAGTGGACCATGTACCCGACGTAGGCGCCGATGCTGACGGGGTGGATGGTCGAGAAGACGTCCTCCCGGAGCAGCTTCCAGATGACCCGTTTCTCCACTGCGAATATCAGGAGCGCGAACGGGAGCGCCGCGATGGCCTGCACGGCGACGTTGCTTACCAGATCAGACTTCGATGACTTTACCCACTCGGCCAGTGGCTCTGACGCGAAGAAGGTCGCTACTGCGACTCCCAGGAAGACGAGAACTAACAAAAGCTTTACCCACCACGACTCCTTAGGCATTCGAACAAAGCTCCAAGACGATTCCCGAGATGAGGTCTTCGTACATGCTAGATAAGCACTGGTAGGAGCAGCAGAGCGCCCGCAATCAAGCAAATAACGACGAGCATGATCCAGAGATCTCTGCTCCCGCGCCTCAGCGCTTCGCGGAAGAGTGAGGGAATCCCGACCCGGCGCGAAGGCGCCATCCGCCCCAAGATGTGGTCCTGCAATTTGTCGCCTTCGAAGAGTGGACCGAACGGACCAGACAAAGGAATGAGTCGTTTCCCTGCGAGCAGCTGACGTGAATCCCCTGTTACAACGCTCTCGAAGGGGTACCGCTCTACAACGCCGTTACCCGGATCGAAAAGGAGCTCGTGCCCTTCAACGCCTAAGCGGCGACGAGTGAGACGCCCTAGCGCGGCTACGGCCAGGAACTGCGCTGCCACGGCCATCACCAGAACCGTGAGAGGCAAAAACAGCCCATGGGCCAAGAGGCCTCGCGCTCCGAGTACGGCCGCGCTCTCGATTATCGCAAAGACGACGATGGCTGTTATGGCCGCCCGACTGATTAGACGCAGCCGGCGCAGGTATTGCGTGTTGACGACGATCCACTGAATCCCGCCACTCGATGCCGGGGAGGTATCGCCGCCATCGCTGTGTGCGTTCAACACGATTTACAAGGCGCTACGTCTCGGGGACTACTTTATGAAGCTGTCTGGAAGCAGGGCGATACCCAGAATGAAACCAATAACACACCCCCAGATCCTAGCGGAAGTGGTCAATGCCGGCCAAGCAGTACGTGGAAACGCCACGAAAGTCAACGCTACGGCGAAGAGACCTGCCGATGTCCAGGCGCGCTCGTGAATACACACGAGCTCGAGCAGGAAAAAAAACACGACCAGCCCCGAGCGCGCCACCAGCAGCAGGGCTTTCCGAAGGCGCGACGGGGTCGCCGCTCGATCTTCGTCTACGCGGTCTTGCATTTTTGTTCGACGTAGGAGTCGATGATGTAAGGGATCACGAACGCCATTATCGCCCAATATAGGAACAGGATTAGACCAGGAATCACGAAAAACGCGCCAAACCAGCCGATTATTGCCCACGCGATGATACCCGTGCCAATCATTATGGCCAAGCCCTCGACCAGCTGCGCACCGCTGCAGTTCTGCACGATATTCGCGAAGTCGATGACCTTAGACAAGATGCTCAAGAAGAGGCGGACAAAGTGAGCCAGTACCCCGGGCACGTGCTCCAGGAGTTCGGCGATCACGTCCCCGAAGCTGGTGAGGTGCTTCATGATCGCATCGAGCGCGGAGTCGTCCCCGTTCGTGCCTCCGGAGATCTTGTACGCGCCGGCGCCGGTGTCCGGATCGATGATCGTGTAGCCCACGCCCGTGAAGCCGTACGCGTTGAGAGTCGATTGATGCACGGTGACTTCCCTGCCGACCGCGAGCGCGTTGGCGATCTCCTGCTTCACGTCGCTGCTTATCGCCAGCTGCGCGAGGGCCTGATCGTGGATCGGCTGGTTTTGCTGGTTGAGGAGATAGATTCTCTGGCCCTGGCCCCCCGCGAAGGCGAGGGCTTTTACGGCGCTGAATCCGAGCAGGCGGTTGGGATCAGTTGGGTCAGTGAACAACAAGTCAGGAATACCGTTCTCCTGGGCAGAGTACTGACCGCCAATCAGCCTCCTGAACGAAACGAGCGATGCGGCGGAGTTGTCCGTCGACACCTCGATGCCGATGATCCGCTTCATGTCCATGTTGAGACCTGGAAACGCGACGTTCCTGGGAACGCCCAAATAGTATTGCGGCGACGCCGACGCGCTGAAATTGCCGTAGCTCGGCATGCGGAAGGAGACGGCGCCGACGGTCTTCGCCGATAGGCGCCCAATGTCGTCAATCGAGGTGAAATAACCGACCGCCGCTGAATACAGCAGGTCTCCGATGAGCTGCTCCTTCGTCAACGCCCGGAGGGCGCTTGGATCGGAGGGATCTTGCAGGAACTGCGTGAGGACGGCCCCGGTGCCCTGCAATCTGGCTTGCAGCGTCGAAAGCTGCTGCGCGCCGATTCCCTGCAAGTCGAGCGCAGTCGCCACGATCTCGCCCACGATAGGCCGGCTGTTGTCCCCGCCTTCCCACTGCCCGCTCGCGGGATTGAAGAACGCGGCGATCTGGATGATCTCCGTCCCCATGCGGAAGGCAGGGGCGCTCGCCACGGCCTGCCCTTCCACCCGCAACTGGGGCACCATGCTGATCAGGTAGCCCGGGAGCGAAGTCGGCACCTCGCTTACGTCGATCGGACTCCCATCGGCGTGCGGCCGCGGCAGGTAGCTCGCGATCGTACCCAGGTCCGCGGCGGTCGCCGGCGAGAACGACAGCGTCAGCTTCTTTCCCGCGAGGCTCGGGGCGCTTTGCGTGTAGGCGATGATTGGGCTGTCCGCGGCTTGATCGAAGTCGCTAGCGTAGATGTTGTACCGGTACTTCCAACGCAGGTTGTCCGGGATAGTCTGGAACTTCGCTCCCGTCGCGAGCCTCGCGTACGGCAGTGTCCCGAGCAGGATCGGCCGGTTCTCCGCAAGAATCGTCTGCCCGCCGAGAGCGTCGTTAACACTTGCGCCCGTTTTCTGCGCGCTGACATAGTTCGTCAGCTGCGTCTGGAAGCTCGTGACCGTCTGCTGCACGAACGCCTGGTTCACGTTCTGCACCCAGCCTTCGGCCTGGTTTACGGTGGCACTCTGCTGGGCCTGTGCGATGAAGCCGCTCGCGTCGAAAGGAACGCTCGTCTTGAGGTTCATCCCGGCGGTGTACTCATACTGCTTGAAGCTAGCATCCATCGGCGCCCAGGTGTTGGGAGCGCGGTTCACCGCGCCACGGCTGGGAACGTAGTCGACGTACGCCTCGACCCACACGTGCTCGAGGCGGATCGATCCGATCTGTCCGCCCCGCGTGACGCCGATCACCGGTATCCCGCCCTGCCCCATCAGGTTCATTGCCGCCTGCGGCACGGTCACTCCGCCGACCCAGTTCATGGCCTTGTCCGCAGGGACTTCGATCGTGCCGTACACGTATCGCGCCGGGATGCCGGCTGATCGGAACAGGGCGATCAGCAGGCTCGCGGTGTCAAACGAGTTGCCGCGCTTGGTCTGCAGCGTCATGTCCGAGCCCTGGATCGATCCGTAGCTCGGGACGAACTGGATGTTGTTCCTCACCCAGTTGTAGATCGGGACCGGCTTGTTTCCCAGCGACGTCGCGAGGTCGCGTATCGCCTGGGTGATCTGTACGTCCTCGGTCGCCGCCAAGTCGCCCGCGTTCGGTGTCGCCGGCAGCGTGGTGCTCGGCAGGCTGATGCCAGAGAGGCTCCCCGCCTGCGCCACCTTCACCGGATCACCGAACAAGCGGCTGGTCTTGAACTGCGAGGGACTCGTATAAGGCGCCCGGGTCACCGGTTTCGGGCTCCCCCACGGCAAATTGTTCGGGTCGGTGGGCGTGTGGGTCTTGGCGTTCGGGTACTTCGCCATGAAGTCGCCGAGGTTCGCGAGCGCGGGCTGGAGCTCGCCTTTGCCGTCGGCTGCAGCTTCGACCACCTGCATCAGACCGTTGAACTCCGCCTTGCGCTTCTCGTACTCCGCCACCGCTTGCCCGTGGCGCGCGAAGATCTCGGCCGGAAGGTTCTTGTCGCGGATATGTTTTTCGGTTTCCTTGAAGCCTTTGCTCACCTCGGCCTCGAGGCTCTTCAGCTCCTTGTACTTCGCGCGCAGCGTCTTCACCTTCGCCGCGACATCGACGCCCGGAAGGGGTTTAGGCGCCTCGCTCTCCAGGCGCAGCTTCGGACCCACCGCTTGCAGCACTTTCTCGCCGGGCTTGCCCGAGGTCGCGGGCGCCGCGGCCCTGGGCCGGTGCGGCATCGCCGCCTGCGGCACGACTTCCTTCAGGATCTCGTGGATCTCGTTCAGCGTGCGCGAGAAGCGCTCTTCGCCCGAGGCGGACGAGGTCTCCGCACGCTTCGGAGGCGAAGGCAACTGCGCCGCTGCCGTCAGCGGCTGCAGCGTGAGCGCAGTGAAGGTGACCAGGACTACGCTGGCTATCGGTCGCAGCACCCAAGATCCGAACACGGTGTCTCCTTCCCCTACGGCTGCGCGATGAACCAGCGCGCTTCGGCTTCCTGCAGCATCCGCGCGACTTCGACACGTTGCGCGCTCACGTCCACGCTCGCGATCTTCAAGAGGTGCTCGGCGGCGTCGATGAGCTGCCCGATCGCCTGCTCGTACGCGCCCGAGGTCATTGAAGCTTGCGCCGCCCGGACGCTCGAGACCGCATGGTTGCGATCGGACTTGTCGTTCGAGGAGACGACGAGCGCGGACAGCTCGCCCGCCACGCGCGGCGCGACGGTGTCGGCCGATTCCACCGCGAGGGTGACGGACGTGCTGAAAGGCGTGGCGAGATCGTTCCTCGCCGAATCGATGCTGATGTTCGCGGTGAAGCTGCCGGTGTTCGCCGGCAGGCGCAGCCCGATGTCCAGGTTCTTCGTTGCGCCCGAGTCGAGCGTGAAGGTCCACACCGGGCGGCCGCTCGCGTCCGCTGTCGCGGCCGGAGCCGTGCCGAGCACCGTCGCCCCGGCCGGCGGCGTGAACGTCGCTTTCAGATCCGCGGCGATGCCGACGTTGGTCACCCGGCCGCGAAGCACCGTATAGCTGCGCGCTTCCGATACTGCCGCGGGCGCGGGCGCCACCCAGCCGATCGCCGCCGAGACGAGATCGTTCTGGGCGCCCGAGGGCTGCGTCATCAGCGCAGCCACGAGGTTGTACGCGAAGAGAATCCCGCGTCCCAGCCCATACTGGTTGGTGACGATGGCCGGCCGGAACGGCGAGGCTGCGAACACGGCCTGCGCCGCGCCCGTGGTGAGGTCGAGCTGCAGCGGTCGACCGAAGCTGCCGAGCGATCCCGGCGCGAAGATCGGCCCGCTCACGTTGATCGCCGGGCTGCTGACCCCCAGCTTGCCGTGCACGTTGATTCCGGCGACCGCATCCAGGCCGTGGTTGCGCTCGTCGTGCACGGCGTCGAGGATCAGGGCATCGCCGCGGAACACCGCCTCGCGCACTTCCTCGGTGAGGGCGTTGTCGAGCTTCAAGCCCCCGCCCGTGATCCAGTAGCTGTTGTACTGGCCGCTGCGGAAGGCGCGCGTGAAATCGTCGTCCGTGGTCGTGATGCGGTAGTTGACGCCCAGGCCGGTCAGATAAGACGCGAGGAAGGCGCTCTTCTGCGCGACGCAAGCCTGCTTCGCCGGGTCGCCCGGCTCGGCGTCGTGGTCCCCGTCGGCGTCGTTGTCGCCGAACTTGCACGACAGCAGGACCAGCACGCGCGCCTGCTTCAGGTTCGTGAGCGCCACGTCGAGCTGCACCGGCGGCGCGATGATGGAGAAGCTGTCCTGGGCGAGCGTCTTCGCGACTCCGCCGACCGTGGCGCGCAGCGTCGCCGTGTAACCCGTTCCCACCGTTCCGGTCGCCGGCCAGCTGAACGCTTTCTGGTAAGTACCCGAGAGCGCGATATTGGCGCTGTCGGCGAACTGCGCCACTGCCTGCTGCGTGGCCGTATTGACCAGGGTCACCGAGAGCGGGAGGCCCGTAACGGCGCCAAAGCCCACGTTGGTCACGGCGAGGCTGAGGGTGACAGGGTTCCCCTGCGGTACCTGTTTAGGGAGCGCCGCGAGCGTGCCCGTGACACGCGTCACCGGCGGCGCAATCACGAAGGACTCCTGCGCCAGCGTGACGGTCGCGGTACCCACCGTCGCCGTGAGCACCGCCACGTAGGTTCCGCCTGCCGCCGCGGTGGCGGGCCAGCCGAAAGAGAGCGGCGCCGTCTGCGCTCGCGCAATGGCGAGCGTCGACGGGAATTCAGCCAGCACCTGCTGGGCCACAGGATCGACGACCATGATTTTCGCCTGCAGCGCCGGGATGTCGGCGTTGCCGAGGTTATTGACCGCCGCGCTGAAGGCGATCGGATCGCCGAAGGGAACGGGTTTGGGCGTGGCGCTCAAGGTGCCGGTGAGACCGCTGCCCGTCGCCGCGCTGGAGAGCACCGTGAAGCTCGTGCTGCTTGCCGCGAGCACCGTCCCGCCCGCATCGCGTATGCTCAAAGCCCCTGCATAGCTGCCCGCCAGGGCAAACCCGAGCGGCAGCGAGTAGCTGTAGTCCTTCAGTGTCGCTTGCGGGAGCTGCGCGATCTGCTCCGAGCGCGTAAAGCGCACGCTGCCGTCCGGACTGGTGACCGTGGTCACCACCGTCAGGTTATCCAGCGGCTGGTTCTGCGTGAGATTGCTCACCCGGCTCGTCACCAGCACCGTCTCGGACGGCAGGTAGGAAAGCTTGTCCGCGCCGATGTGGCCGGAGACCAGATTCGCCGTGTCGGAAACGATGTTGAAGTTCGCGCGCGCGGTTCCGACGAATGCGCTCGCGGAGTCGTACAGCGTCGCGAGCACGTAATACCCGGCACCCGCCAACGTGCCGCCGGTGTTCCAGACAGGGGTCAGCTTGGCCGAGGCACCGGCCGCGACGGTGGAGAACGGCAACGTGGCGACGGTGGTGACGAGGTTGTTGTCGGCAGCGAAGATCTGGAACTTCACCGAACCGCCCAATAGACCTCCATCCGTGTTCGTGACCTGGCCCGTGATATTGACGGGCGTGCCGGCGCCGTAGGTCGTTCTGTCCGTCGCAAGGCCCAGCGCGAGGAACGCCGAGGCGGTCACGCGGGGGACGTTGATCGGCGCGTCGACGTTGCCGCCGGTGAAGCTGTTCTTGAACGTGAGGTGCGCGTCGGTGGACACCGCGCGCACCTCGTTGACCACCATGTCGGCAAGCGACAAGTCGTAGTTGATCTCCTGCCCGGAAGAGGTCACGCCCGTGAGCTTCCAGATGTACGTGCGCGTGCCGTCCGGATTGATCGTGGAGGTCGCCGGCGCCTTGTCCGGGTTGCTCATCGTGACGTTGGAGGCGAACGTCGCCGAGACATCCGTATCGATGCCGCCCAGGCGATCGAGCACGATGGGCAGCCAGATCGACACCCAGGTTGTCGCCGCGAGGTGCGTGCCCAGGATGCCGTTCTCGCTGAACCAGGTCCCGTCCGCCTGCTGGCGGCTCAACAGCAATTTCACCGCGTTTTGCACGATCGGATCCGACGGCGAGGGATTCAGATAGTCGAGCGCCACGCCGACCTGCGCCGTAACCAGGGAATCGCTGCCGTAACCGATGAACCAGCCCCACCCGCCGTCCGCATTGACGCGCGAGCGCAACAGCGTGGCGACCGTGTTCATTTTGGCTTGCAAGGTGTCAGCGGCCGGCTGGCCTGCGTAATAGCCTCGGGCCGCGCCCAGGCCGATCAGGCGCTGCGCAAGGCTCAGGTTGTTGTTCGAATCGGTATTGCCGTCCTGCAGCAGCCAATTCACGCCTCGGGCAATCGAAGCGTCCATGGCGGCAAGGGCGGCGGCGCTGTCGATCGGCGTCTTGGTGACGCGGTGCAGAGTATTGCCGGTATCGGCTGCGACGATACCGCCATCGGGGCCGAGTGCCACGCTTTCCATGTACGTATAGAGCAGGCGCTCGCCCTGCCATTCGCTGTTGTAGGCATACAGTCCGTAAGTGGCCGCCACGAGCCAGCCGCTTCCGTACGACTGAATGTTGACCGGATTTCCCCCCGTCCAGCCCACGACCGTATCGTAGGTCTTATCCAGGTGGTAGCGCAGGATGTTGGCACCATTGTAGTTGGCCACGATCAGCTCGCCCGTGGGCATGGACGCAATTCCCCAAGGGTTGCTGAGCCCCTGCCCGACGATGTAGTCGGTGACGGTGCCGGCAGGGGTAATTTGATAGATCGCGTTGTTCCAGTAGGAAGCCATGTACAGGTTGCCATCCGGCCCGATGGTCAACCCGGACCCGGGTTGTGAGGCAAGCAAGGTCTTGGAGCCGCTCGGTTCGCGTCGGTACAGCCCGCCATAGGACGCGACGTAGGGCGTGCCGTCGCTCGCCAACACCAGTTGCGTGGGATTGGTCAATCCCGTCATGTAGGGCTGACGTGTCCCGTCCGGCTTGACCAGCATGACTTGCCCGCCGTAATAGTCGGAAACGTAGAAATTTCCCGCAGCATCGCTGCTCAAGGTAGCGAAGCCGGAAAAAGCACCCTGGACCCAGGGTGTCGCGACATAATTCACCGCGCTGCCCGCGGGCACCTGGCTGAGCGTATCGTGAATCTCGATCAGGTTCTTTACATTAAACGCGGTGTTGGCAACCTGGGTGCTCCACCAACCGGAGACGTGATCGGCATTCCAAGCACCGGCGCCGTCCTGTACGCTCTCGAGAAACTGGGCGCCCTTGACCAGCGTCGAGACGATTTCGTTTTTCTTGTGCCAGGCGTTCAGCGCCCACATCCCCAGCATGCTCTGGGTCATCTGGTAACCGCCGAAGCCGTCGATCGCGCCGTTGCTCTGCTGATATTCGATGATGGCGTTGAAGATGGTGTTGCGGTTGTTTGCGTCATAGGTCGTGAGCCTGCGGGTCAGCTCGCCGCCCACCAGCGCCTGGGATTGCACGTGACAACGCAGGCAACGGCTGGAAATCGTCTCCGACGCGGCGATGGCATCGTTATAGGTGACCGCCTTCTGGACCGCTGTCTTGATGAGCGGCACCAATGGATCGCTGATCGTGCCGCTGGTAACGTCCTGCCCGCTTATCGCGATGTTGGCGCGCACGGTCTGCGTGCCCGCCGGTACCACCAGCTTGTTGGTGGTGTATCGGGCCGAGCCCGCATCGCCTACGTAGAGCGATGCGGTAATCTTGCCTTGGGCGGGATTGGGCGACGCGAGCTCGATACGGAAATTGCCGCCCGCGGCAGGAGTCCAGTCATCGAAGGGCAGCGTATCCAGCTCCGAAACCGCCAGGATCCGGCCGGCGACCGTTTGCGTGTGCGCGACCGCGTTGTTCTGGGTGTTGATGATGTTCAAGGTGTAGCCCTGCGGCGGCAACTGGGTGTTGCCGTCGTTCTGGAGCGCGGCGGAGAGCTTGACGGCAGTGTTGGTGCCCGCGCGCAGCACGGGCGGATTGGCGATGATCGAGCCGGTAAAGTGCGTCTGCGACACGACCGCGGCGGCTGCCGGCCTTTCCAGCAGCACCGAGCCCTGCGGCGTCGCCTGGGTGATCGACCCCGGAGCGACCAGACGCATGAGCAATTGATAGCGGCCCGCAGCGAAGCGCCCGCTGTTCCAGACAAAACGCACCGCGCGGGATTCGCTCGCGTTGAGCTGGATCTGGCCGATCGGCGCACTGCCGGCATCGAACGCCCCTCCCGTGCCGATGACCGAGCCGACGGTGCCGTTCGCGCCGTCCAGATCGATGACTTGCAGCCGCAGCACCACGGCGGCGCTCGACGAGCCGGTATTGGTGATCGAGGTGGACACGGTGACGTCGGCGTTGGCGCCCACGCTCGCCGGGCTGACACTCGGATCGGCGATGGCGAACGACCCGCTCCCCGCGAACAGCGCGAAATTCTGCACGACGTCGCTCGGCCGCGGCACCTGCAGGCTGATGAGCTGCGATTGGTACCCGGTCGCGGAGGCGCGCAGATCGAAACTGCTGCCGGTCAATCCGGTGAAGGCATACGCGCCGTCCGCGCCGGTCGTAACGGAGGCGCCTCCCAGTATCTGCAGGGTTGCCCCTCCGAGGGGCGAACCGTTCGAGGCAGTGACGACGCCGGTGATGCTCGTCGTCGTGCGCTGTGCCGGAAGAGCGACCGTGCCCGCGTCCACGATCGTCCCGGCTGACAGCACGAAACTTTGCCTGACGCTGTCGTAGCCGGCGAGGTTGTATGCCGCGATATAGCTTTGCGGATTCAGCGTGAGATCGAACCTGCCGTCGCTGCCGCTCGTGCCTGCAGCCGCACCGTTTAGAACGATGGTCACACCCGGCAGCGGCGCGTTGGTTCCCGCCGCCACGGTCCCGCCGACGAACCGCCCGGTCGTCGGCGTCGCTTCAGTGGTCTTATATAGCGCAGGGGAAAAGACCAGCGTTTGGCCGCCTGCGATCGTTGCGTTGCCCGTCGCGCTCTGGTAACCCGCGAGGCTTGCGGTGATGGTCATCGCACCGGGTGGAACGCCGGAAAATTCAAAACTTCCGGAAACGTCCGTCGTCGCGCTCAGCGTGCTGCTGCCGATGACCGAGATCGACGCGCCGGCGAGCGCGGCGCCGCCGGTTGCCGCGGTCACGCGTCCGCGCACGATCGCCGTCGTCGCGATCTGCGATAGCGGGATGGTCCCCGCGTCCAGCGTCTGGCCGGCGAAGACCGAGTACGAGAGCGAAGCGGTGTTGTAACCTGCGCGCGCCACCTGGGCGGAATACGTTCCCGGGGTGAGGTTGCTCACGATGAAACGCCCGTCGCTGCCCGTCGTCGCATTCCCGGAGGAGGTGCCGCTCACGGAAACGCTGACCCCGGCGAGCGCTAGGTTCGTGCTCTGGTCGATGACTTTGCCGGTCAAAACCGCCGCGGCGGGCGAGGCCGAGCCGGTGCTCAGGGCGCGCAGGGCAACGGCGGTGAGGAAAGGATCGTCCTGCCAGCTTCCCGCCGCGCTTTGCCTGGCGAGCAGGAAACTCGACGCGGCCGCGCGCACGGATTGATCGCTCATCGTGGGCACGACCGCGATCACCGAGAAGGCGGTCAGATAAACGTCCCCCCGCCAGCTTCCGTCCGCGCCTTGGCGCTGCAACAGCCAGCTCGCCAGCGCGCGCACCGTGGTCGCGGTCGATCCGTCGCCCGCAGTTTGCAGCGCATACAAGGTCGCAGCGCTGTACTCGATGCGCGTCACGTCGTCGGCAGCGCTCACGCCGCCGTCGGACTGCAGGCTCGCCATCAGGTAGGCGCGCGCATCCTGCGCCGGCGTGCCTGCCCCCTGCCCGGCGCGCGCCAGCGCAAGCACCGCCCAGGCCGTATCGAGAGGATTGCTCTCGAAGCCGGGCCCGCCGCCGAAGCCGCGATCGCCGTTTCGGCGAACGAGGAGCAGGTTGATCTGCGCCGAGGCGTCGCGCCCTGCGGCGATGAGCGAGATCGCCTGACGCGCTAGATATTCGGTGTTGCCATCGGACTCGGAAGCGATGGCGTCGGCTAGATTGGACGGAAGGGTGGCTAGCGCGGCGAGCGCCTGCGCCGTTTCGCTGCGGTCCTGCAGCGCCGTGGCGACGGAAGAGGCTTCGCTGGCGAGACTACCGTTCGCCTGGATCTGGCTTTGCAGCCAAGCCAGGCCGCGCGAGACCTCGGGCGAGGGCGACTGAGTGTATGCCATCGCAGTCCACGCCAGTCCGAGCAGGCAAAGGCACGCCCGGCCAAACAGGAACACGCGGGACCCCATCGCCGCTGAACCCTCCCTATTTCTGGCTTCTTTCTTATGATTTTTCTCCCGGACAGACCGGGAGAAAGCGAGTGAGAAGCGTACTATAAATTTATCGCTTTGCCACCTGTCATTTCCGACAGGTGTGCAGATCTCGCCGAACGAGGATAAGTCTCTGGCTTGCTAAGGACAATCGTGAATTTCCGCCGAGAGATTAGCAAATTCGAATATGCGGGATTGCTAATGCAGCCAGTGTCAGCCGCGTTCTTCGCGAACCGAAGTCTCCGACCGGATCGTAGGGAAGGCTCTTGTGCGCGCTCTGCGCGGAATTCAGCGAACCCAGAAAGCGAATTTCAGCCCGACAACGGGCTCCTCGCCAGTCTCGAGATCGATCAGGCGTACAAAATCGGGATAAAGGCGCAACAGAAGATATTTATGCTCGATCGCTGTGCTCAACTGACCTCCGTATCGCTGACCTTCGACAATGGCCGCGGGCGAGCGATCCTTGTAGGTTTGAAGATAGATGGAAGACGTGATCATGGTTTCGTCAGCATCACCTTGCTCCAGCCGCGAAGCATGATACAGGACCGATTGGTGATTATTTGCAGAGAACCTTACGTAGCCCCAGGTTTCCTCGTCCTCGTTCTCGGTGGCGTTGCGCCTGTCGAGGATGAACCTTCCGCCGTCTCGCATCGCCGCCCCACGGGAGACCGCGAACGGATTGAGCGCCAGCTTCGGATGCCAGACTTGAGTTCCCTCTCCCCAATCGCTCCAGCTTCGACCTCTGACGCGCTTTTCCAGACAATCCTCAATCGTAAAGAACCGGCCGCAATTCTTGTTCGTGACGAGGTTCCAATTCTTGTTCTCGAAGGCGAATAAGGACAGGTCCGCGTCATCCGCCGGTCCCAGCTTCTCGAGCACGGCCGCCAGCCTGCCGTCGCAGAGATAGCCTGCGAGAAGTACCGTATTCATGGAAGGAAGCTGGATCGCTGTCTTGAGATCCACGGCCGGCTTGAGCAGAATTTCCTGGATCGTGGTTCGGGTCGCGATAGGCTTGACCAGGATCTCCTGAATCATGTTTCCAGTCGTAACGACCAGCGTGTTGCTTTCTTCGACAAAAAAGACCTTGTCGGGGCATCGCGAAAGATTCATTAGAACCTCGCTCGACCGATCCGTCGGATTCCACCTTTTGAGGGAGCACTCCTTGCCAATCGCTTGAAAGTAGAAGAGGAGAGCTTCCTTTCGCTTCTCTTTCTTCGCTTCGAGTGCCGCCTTGGCGAGCAATAGTTGAACGATCGCGGCGCGCCGCGCGCCTTCTGCGATGCTCAACGCGGATCTGCCGTCTTTGTTTCGCGGCTCGATGTCGGCACCCTTTTCGAGGAGCAGCCGAACGATGTCTTCCTGGCCCGCCCTGGCGGCGATCATCAAAGCCGTATAGCCCGAGCCGCCTTTTTCGTCGATGTCCGCTCCGCCGTCGAGCAGAGCCCGTACGACGCTCGCGCTGCCTTTTGCAGCCGCGCGCTTCAGGGCGGTATCGGCGTCGGTGCCCCCGATGTAGGTGTGGCCCGAAATGGCATTGGGATCGGCGTCCTTCTTAAGGAGCGCGCGCACGTCGGCTTCGTCGTCTCTTTCCGCGGCAAGGAGCAATGGGGTTTGCCCGTACGCGTCTTTGGCGTTCGGATCGGCCCCTCTATCGAGCAAGGCCTCGACCACGGCGCTGTAGCGGTGTGCCACGGCATGGAGCAGCGCGGTCATGCCGGAATCGTCCTTTGCATTGGGGTCAGCCCCCTTTTCGAGCAGAGCGCGCACGACGGTCGCCTGACCCTTCAGTGCGGCCTCATGCAAGACTCGAAAACCGAGAGTGCCCTTCGCGTTCGGATCGGCGCCTCGATCGAGCAGAACCTGGGCGACGTCGATCCGATTCAAGGCATAGTACAGGGCGGTCAGGTTGTTCTGGGTTTTGGCGTTGACGTCGGCGCCTTTCGCGATCAAGGCTTCCGCGACCGCCGCATTGGCGGCCGACATCAGCGCCGAGCGTCCGGAATCATCCCTTGCATTGACGTCGGCGCCTTTGGAGAGCAGATCCCGGACCCCGGCGAGATCCCCCTTCGCCGCCGCGTCCATCAGCTCAGTCCAGCCGAAGTCGCCGGGTGCGAGGCGCCTCGCGCCCGCGCTGATGACCGTGCTCTGAGCGACTTGAGCTTGAGGATCTGAATCGCGTTGAGCGTGCGTTTGCGCGACCGAGCACAGAAGCAGCGGATAGAGGCAGACTCTAAGGCGAAGTTTTGTCATCCAGGGAAGCGCTTCAGCCCGACCTGCGAGATCTGATCGAGCCCAGAATTTCAATGTTCTCGCTGCCAGCCGAGGATCATAAACCACTCCGCACGCTGAAAACGCGTTCGCTCCGCCGATGGGCGGCGCTCTGTCAGGTCACAGTCAGCTTTGAAACAGCGCTCGTGCCTGGCATTAGTCTTGCTCACTGACTGGTGACCTCGCCTGATTTGCGGGTCTGACGGGCAGTGGCAGTTATCCATCGCCGCTGACGCCTCCGCAACACCGGCGACGGCGAGAATCGGGTGATGGATTGAGTAACCGTATCAATACTAGGAGGAGTGAATCATGCGTGCTCTGAGAATCGTCTTGTCCTGTGCAGCGTTCTTGACTTTTTCCGCTTTCGCGGCCGACACGCAAGTGAAACAATCGGCGCAAAGCACGGCGCCGAAAATCGTCGTGGCGTCCGCCAGCATGCAGCGGGTGCAGAAGGCCCCCAGCGCCGCCAAGACCGAGACTCCCGTGCGTGTGTGGAGCCTGGAGATGGCCTGCTGCGAGGCGCAGTAGGAACTCATCAGTGCTGCGGATGCCGGCATCGGCCATGAAGACCAGACTCCTGATCGCCTCCTTGCTCGCCTGCGTGGTTCCGCTGAGGACCATGGCGCAGTCCCCAGGGGTCACCGCCAAATCGATTCTGCTCGGCCAGTCGGCGGCCTTTTCCGGACCCGCCGCCCAGCTGGGCATCCAGATGAACATCGGAACCAAGGCGTATTTCGACTACGTCAACAGCCACGGCGGCGTGCACGGCAGGAAGATCGAGCTCAAGACTCGCGACGACAAGTACGAAGCGAATCTTTGCGTCGATGCCACCAAGAAGCTGATTGGGGAAGACAAAGTCTTCGCCCTGGTCTCGTATGTCGGCACCCCGACTACTGGAGCGGCGATGCCGACCATTACCGAGGCCAAGGTGCCGCTGGTCGGGCCCTTTACCGGCGCGGAGCTGCTGCGCACGCCGGTCAACCGTTACGTCTTCAACGTCCGCGCCAGCTATTACGACGAGACCGAGAAAATTGTCGAGCAGCTCGTATCGACCGGCAACAAGAAAATCGCGGTGTTCTACCAGGACGACGCCTACGGCCAGGCGGGCCTGAAGGGTGTGGACATCGCCATCGCCAAGCGCAATCTGAAGATTGCCGCCCTCGGCAAGGTAGAGCGCAATACGATCAAGGTCGAGGAAGCCGTCAAAGTCATCGATGCAGCCCAACCCGACGGCGTGATAATGATCTCCGCCTACACCTCGATCGCCGAGTTCGTGCGACAAATGAAAAGAGCCGGGAGCACTACCCAGTTTCACAATGTTTCTTTTGTCGGCAGCACCGCGCTCGCCAACGCGCTGAAGGACGACGGCTACGGTGTCGCGATTTCGCAGGTCGTGCCCTTTCCGTGGAGCCCGGGCGTCCAGATCGTGAAGGAGTACGAGCAAGTACTGACCAAAGCCGGCATTACCGACTTCAATTTCTCCAGCCTGGAGGGGTTCATCGTCGGCAAAGTAATGGTCGAGGGACTCAGGCGCGCCGGCAAGGATCTGACCCGCGAGAAACTGGTCGCGGCGCTCGAGAGCATGAACAACGTCGATCTCGGCGACTTTGTCGTCGGCTTCTCACCGACCAACCATAGCGGCTCCAAGTACGTTGATCTGACGATGATCGGCCGCGGAGGCAAGTTCATCAAGTAGCCAAGGCCGGCCGGAGTCACCTCGGCCGGATCCCGCGGCTGCGACCAGCCGCGCTTCGCTTCGAACTCCCCCATCATTTCCAACCTCGGTTGATTTGGCTTTCCCGAGGTCAGGCACCCTATGTCCCCAGCCTCGGGGCGGGAATTCCCGGATCGCTTCCTGATCGGCAGCGACGAGTTCTTCGACGAAGGCGAGCCGGAGCGCCTTGCGCTGGCGCGCAAGTTCATCGATGCGCTGCCGCCGGACCTGGCGCGGCAGATTGCGCGCGAGAACGCCACGCGGATATATCCGCTTGGTATACCGGCAAGATGAGGGCAGCTAGGGAGCGCTGCCCGCTCATTCGGGCTGGATCTTCGCGGCCTCGAGGACCTCGCGCCATTTGGAAATCTCGCGCCGGATGAGGTCGGCAAATTCCTCGGGCGTGCTCGGGGTGACATCCACGGTGTTGAAGCGCTCGCGCAACTGCGCCTGGGCCAGCGCTCGGCCGATATCGCCGGAGAGCCGGGCGACGATCGCCGCAGGCGTCCTGGCGGGGGCGAGGATGCCGAACCAGAGCGTCGCGTCGAATCCCGGCAGGCCGGATTCCTGCACGGTGGGCAGCTCGGGGGCGACCGCGCTGCGGCGTGCGCCGGTGACCGCGAGCACGCGCACTTTTCCGGCGCGCGCCTCCGAGAGCCCGGCCGATCCGAACATCAGGTCCACGTGCCCGGCCATGACGTCCATCATTGCGGGCCCCGCGCTCTTGTAAGGGACGTGCTGCATGTCCACGCCCGCCTGCGACTTGAACAATTCGCCCGCCAGATGGGCGGTGGTGCCGCTGCCGCCCGAAGCGAAGCTGAGCTTGCCCGGGCGGGATTTCGCCAGCGCGATCAGCTCGGCGACCGAGTTCGCGGGCAGCGAAGGATGCACGACGAGATAGAGCGGCGTGGTGAAGCACAGCGCGATCGGGGCGAAGTCTGCGACCGGGTCGTAGGGAAGGCTCTTGTACGCGGCCACGCTGATAAAGCTGCTCACGCTGGTGAAGATCAGCGTATAGCCGTCGGGCGGCGCCTTGGCCACGGCCTGCATCGCGATGATCGTTGTCGCGCCCGGCCGGTTCTCGACGATCACCGGTTGTCCGAGGAGCGGCGCGAGGCCGGCGGCGACCGCCCGCGGCAGCAGGTCGCCGGGCCCGCCCGGCGCGAAGGGAGAAACGATCTTCACCGCCTTGACCGGGTAGCCTTGAGCATGCGCGAGCGTCACGGCCGCGATTGCGGCGGCGACGGCGACGAGGGTGCGCCAGAACATGATGGTCCTCCCCATGCACGTTACGCGGTGCCACGGTCATGCTCCGCTGGCTCGCGACGCGCTCGCTTTCTCCTGCCATTTCGGAGCATTCACGCCGATCAAGAGGAGCCACAGCGTCAGCGATCCCTCCCCCACGATTGCGGCCGGCAAGATCAAAGGCGACAGAATCGCTCCGAACGCCGGCGACAGGAAGCTCGCGAGGGAGCTGGACACGTAACTCAATCCCCCGATTGCCAGCAAAACGCCGAGTATCCGGGGAAGGAAGGATGACCGCACGATCAGGAATCCGACCAGAAAGCACTGAATTCCGAAAAACACCATGCTGATGTTGAAGCCCTGCACGTACAGCTTGAGCGACACCAGCGCCATCGCCTGCAACTGACCCGTTGTGAAAGAGCTCAGGTACTGGTCACCCCGCAACAGAACCAGAGGGGCGAGACGGGTAAGGAAGCTGGCGCTTCCGATCGCGACACCTCCGAGGCCGAAAAACGCCGCAAGCAAGGAGAGGTCCCTGCTCACCGGCTTCAGCAGGTAATAGAGGATGACCGTCACGCCCATGTAGCACACGCCGGCGATGAGGTCAGCGACGAAGCCGAGACGAAACAATGTCTCGTTTGCCAGGATGTTGGTCGCAGTGGCCGCCGCGTCGTTGCGCACGATCAGGACGGACCCAACGACGAAAGCAAAAACGCCTGCAGCTATGACGGTCAGCCACAAACCGCCGGCAACCCTGGCCTTGAGGCGCGGCGAGCTTTCTGCAATCCGCTCCATCATTCTTGCCGAGTACTGCGCCACCCTGCCATTCTAACGGACTACATCTCTACCCGGTTGCGGCCTTCGGCCTTTGCCTTGTAGAGGGCGCTGTCGGCGCGTTTCAGCGTCTGCTCTATTTCGTCCCCGGGTTGGTGCTGAGCCAAGCCGATCGACACCGAGATCCGGAGGCCGGGGTTCGTATCGCCGAAGCCGAGCTGCTCGGTCTCGCGTCGCAGCCGGTCGGCTACGATCCGGGCACGCTCCAGGTTGGTATCCGTGAGGATCAGCAGGAATTCCTCCCCGCCGTAGCGTCCGAAATAGTCCGACGCCCGCATGAGTCGCACGACGCTGCGCGAAAAGCCGCACAACACGTCATCGCCCGCCTGATGGCCGAATTTGTCGTTTACCTGCTTGAACAAATCTATGTCCACGATGGCGACGCTGAACGTCGCTCCGGTCCGCGCGCAGCGGTTCTTTTCGTGCCGCAGCATTTCCATGAGATGGCGGCGGTTGTGTACGCCCGTAAGCTCGTCGTGCGTGGCCAATTCCTGGATGGAGTGGAGCGCCTTCTCCAGGTCGGATTTGCTCAGCGCCAGCTGCATGCGCAGCCGGGCCATGTGCCCGCCCATGAATGCGAACCAGACAAGAACTGCTGCAAGGACCGCCCAGTGCAGCAGTATGAGTCGCAGATCGATTGTCGCCGGCCGAAAGTGAAGGAGCAACAAGGTCATCGCCCCGTAGCAAATGACGGAAAAGCCCGCGACTCCAAGCAGGTCCCGGGTTCCGAGGCGGAACAATCCGGACAAGAATACGAATGGGAGCAGCAGAATGATCACGCCGCGCCCCTCGGCGGTGGAGTGATACATGGCCCAGGTGAGAACGACAATCGCGCTCTCCATCATCTCGACGGTCAGGCTGGGATCGCGAAACTTGAGGTTGAGCCCGGAGCGGAACAGCGCATAGAAAAGGCCGAAGAAAAACAGCATCCCGCCCGTAACGTGGATAAGACCGGCTTCCTCCAGGTATCCCTCCCGGTAGAGCAGGAACAGCAGCGCCCAAACGAGCACCGAGGTGCCCACGGCGATCAGGTACTGCCTGATCCGATGCGCTTGCTTGGGATCGTCCTTGGGGAGCAGCGCGAATGCGGCCACTTTGCTGTGCATACTCCCTAGGCGCACCAGTATTTCGCCAACGAAACGATGACTGCCGCTGCCGCGGCGAGTGCGGCCACCATCGTCCATCGCGCAGCGGACCGCGCGCCGGCAGCCGCCGCTCTTGCCGCGCTCGCGGATTCCTCCGCAGCCTTCAGTATCCGCTCGGCGCGTTCGAGTTCCGCGGACTCGCCTTCCCGGCGGCGGCGGTGGTGCTGTTCCAGCAGCCATTCCCAGGCGAATGCCTTGCCCGTTCCGAAGTGTTCGGATTCGAGCTTGGCCTGCACGACGAGCTCACCGAGCTTCTCGCACTCGCGGCGAACGTCTTCGCGGCTGTCCATCGTCAAAGCGGAAGTCCCGCGCTTTCGAGACTTTCACTCAGTAGCACTGACCTCCATCGTCGGGGCGCCAGGGATTGGAAAAGGTGCTCAAGGATTCGAGGAAGACGACGAGGTCGGTCTGTTCCCGCGGCGTGAGGTTCAGGGGCTTCGCGGGTTTCTCGTCCTTCGCGTGCAGGCTGACGGGATCGAGACCGGCGTAGTGGCGCACGACCTCCGCGAGGGTCTCGGTGGCGCCGTCGCGGCCGTAGGGAGCGGTCAGTATCAGGTTGCGCAGGGACGGCACCTTGAACTCGCCGAAGCCCGCCTTTTCCAGAGATGCCTCGCGCGTGCGCGCGGCGCTCATCCCCGTCGGGTCGTCGTTGTAGGAGCCCAGCAGGTTGAACCGGCTTTCCATCAGCTGCCGGATCGCGTCCCGGCGTCCGGGATCGGGTTGCCCGCGCGGAGCAAACCGGGAAAGGCCGGTGTTGAAGAACCCGCCGCCGGTGAAGTTGGGTCCGGAATGGCAGGCGGTGCAGCCGCCTTTTCCGATGAAAATCTTCAGTCCCCGCTGCGCCGGCTCGGAGTAGCTTCCGAGGGGAGGCTGTTCCGACTTCGCGAGCGCGTCGCGAAACCGGTCGAAGGGGGTGCGTCCGCTGATCAAAGTTTCCTGGAACGCGGCCAGCGCCTTGCCCACGTCGACGAACACCGCTTCGTCGTCGGCGGGCGACGGCGGGGCGCCGAACGCCTTCCTGTAGCGGCAGGAGAGCTGCTCGTCGTCGCGCACGAGCTGCGCCACGTGGCGCGGCGTGGCGGCCAGCTCGCGCGGGTCGAGGATCGGGCGCAGGCTCTGGGACCACAGGCTGTCGGACGCGCCGCTCCATCCGTACCAGCGGCTCGCGAACAGGTTCATCACCGTCGGCGTGTTGCGGTCGACCTCGCTCATGCCTATGCCGCGCGTGAGGTTGTCGGTCCAGTTGCGCTCGGGCACGTGGCAGCTCGAGCACGACAGCGTTCCGCTTCGCGAGAGGCGCTGGTCGAAGAACAGGCGCGTCCCGAACTCGATCGCGTCGGGCTTCCCCGACACCCGATTGCTCGGATCGGGCTGCGCGGGCGCGGGCCACGGCCCGTGCGAGAGGATGATTTTGATTTCGGCGTCGGTGAAGGCGGGCTTTGGGGCGGAGTCCTGCTGCGCCGGGCTCGCTCCCGCCAGCAATGCGCAGGTTGCGGCGCATGCGGCGCGAACCGCGATGCGTCCTTTCCGCTCGCTCCCTGAAACCATGCCTGCGCTCCACTTGCAGGTCTCGACGCGCCATCATATCCTCTGCGCCGGCTCTACGGGAGGAGGCGGAGGGGCGCTCTGCGATCGGATTCCCGCCGCCGGCGGGTCGGCAAAAAAAACCGGCCGCTGGGGAAAAACCCGCGGCGGCCGTTGTGGCGCAGATGGCGTCAGGCTTGCATTCGCTCTACTTCTTGGGCGCCTGCACCTTCTCCCATACCGTGGTGGTGACGACCATCTTGCCGTCCATTGTAGCCGGCCCAGGCTCGTTGACCATCGTGATCCTGCGCCCTTCGATCTTGATCTGCCGCACTGCGGCCCGCGCGGGAATCTCGTTGTGTGTGGCGTCGAAGAAATACGTGAGCTTGTTGCCTTCCAGCTTGTACGTTCCCGCGTAGGCGTTCATCGTGTTGAACAACTCGATGCGTTGCTGATCCGTCATCTTGGCCGCACTTTCCGGCTTCGGGCGCTTGTCGCTCAGGATTATGCTCATCACCCGCCCGTCCGGAGTGAAGCTTACGTAGCCGTTGGGCGTTTTGCCGCGACCTTGTCTGACTTCACCGGTATCGGCCAGTTTCTGGCTTTGGCTGACCAGCTTCCACGTCCCGTAGAGGTCGCTTTCGGCCGCCGGCGCGGCAAGCGGCATGGCAAAGGGCAAGGCAGCAGCGATTATCGCGATTTTCATGTCGTCTCCTTCCCTGGAATACGGGCGCATGCCCGTGCCGCTTGTTATACGCCCGTGCTGCAGCCTGTCGAACCGCAAATTCGAAACCGAATCTAGTCGCTCTTGATCTTCGCCGACCGGACGACCTCGGCCCATCTCCTCAGCTCGGTTTTCACCACGCGCCCGAGCTCCTCCGGGCTGCTGCCCACCGGGTCCGCGCTCTGCTCGAGGAGCTTCTGCCTCACTTCCGGCAGGTGTAGGACCCGGGCGACTTCTTTGTGCATGCGCGCGATGATCGGTTCGGGCGTCCTGGCCGGGGCGAACAGCGCGAGCCAGGTGTCCACCTCGTAGTCGGGGAGGTTCAGCTCTTCGGCGACCGTCGGGATCTCGGGCGCCGCGGCAGTGCGCTTGAGCGTGGTCACCGCGAGCGCGCGGAGTTTCCCGGAGCGGGCGGACGGGAGCCCCGCGGGCGCCGTGAGGAAGAGGAACGGAACCTGGCCCGCGATCGCGTCGGCGAGCGCGGGGCCGCCGCCCTTGTAGGGAACGTGGACGATGTCGATGCCAGTCTTACGCTTCAGCAGCTCGGCCGCGATGTGGCCGGGCGTGCCGTTGCCGGGCGAAGCGTAGGCGTAGAGGCCGGGGCGCTCTTTTGCCGCGGCGACCAGCTCGCGCAGCGTCTTCGCAGGCGCGTTCGGGTGCGCGGCGATCAGCTGCGGCACGCTCACGAGGAGCGACACGGGAGCGAAGTCGCGCTCGACGTCGTAGCTCAGCTTGTAGAGCGCCGGATTCATCGTGTGCGCGGAGAACGTGAAAAGGAACGTATAGCCGTCGGGTGCGCTCTTCGCCGCCGCCTCGGTGCCGACCACGCCCCCGGCGCCGGCGCGGTTCTCGATCACGACCGTCTGCCCGAGGCCCTCCGAGAGCCTGGGCTGCATGATGCGCGCGGTGATGTCGAGGGTGCCCCCGGGCGGGAAAGGCACGATAAATCGGATCGGCCTCGCCGGATACTCCTGCGCAAGGGCCTGCGATCCCATGGCGATCGCGCAGAGCGTCAGTCCAAGGAGTCGAACGAGCGCTGTGATCATGTTTTTCCTCCTTTATCGCAAGGGTAGTATCCTTCTTGCTCCTCGCTGCGTCTTGGCCGAAACCCCGCGGTTCTTGCCCGAAACCCCATGGATGCCCTGTCGGACGTTCTCAAGTCGGTGCGCCTCGAGGGTGCCGTCTACCTCAACGCGGAGTTCACCGCGCCCTGGTGTATACACGCGAAATTCGGTCTGGCTAGCGTCAGGGCGCGGCTTGCTGGGGCCGAGCACGTGGTGTTCTTCCACTTCCTCACCGAAGGCGGCTGCAAGGTGCGGCTGGCCGACAGCGCGGAAGTGCTCGATGCGACCGCCGGGGATCTGGTGTTGTTTGCAAGGGAAGACAAGCACCTGATGGGAAGCGACCTGCACCTCGCGCCCGTGGAGGCGGCCGGCCTGATCGCAGCAGATGCCGCGGCCGACAACGACTTCATCCAGATGCGCCACGGCGGCGGCGGCGCGGCCACGCGCTTCGTGTGCGGTTATCTCGCCTGCAGCCGCAGCGTGTGCCGCCCGCTGCTCGATGCCCTGCCGCGCGTGCTGCGCATCCCGATCGGCGACGGGCCGGCGGCGGCGCTGCTGCGCGAGCTGTTGCGGGTCGGTGTACGCGAGTCCTCGGCCGCGCGGCCGGGCACGGATTCCATGCTCGCCAAGCTGTCCGAGCTCATGTTCGTGGAGGCGATGCGCCGCTACGCCGAGAGCCTGCCGCCCGGGGGCAGGGGCTGGCTCGCGGGCGTGCGCGACGCGCACATCGGGCGCGCTTTGGCACTCCTGCACGGCGCACCCGGCAGGGCGTGGACGGTGGACGAGCTGGCGCGCGAGGTGGCGCTTTCCCGTTCCGCGCTCGCCGAGCGTTTCGCTGCGCTGGTCGGCGAGCCGCCCATGCAATACCTGATGCGCTGGCGCCTGGCGCTCGCGGCGCAGACGCTGCGCTCGGGCGGAGACGCCGTTGCGCGCGTGGCCGAGCGCAGCGGTTACGAGTCGGAAGCCGCCTTCAACCGGGCGTTCAAGCGCGAGTTCGGGATGCCGCCGGCCGCCTGGCGCAAGGCGGGACCCGCGTAGGAAAGTCGCTTCAGATCGCCTGCGCCTGCACGACGACCGCTTGCGCGTGGCCCCTGTAGGGATTGCCGCCCGCTTTCGTGAGGGCTTCGGTGACCCGGTCGATGGCGAGATCGAGCGAGACGCCCCGCTTTTCAAGCAGCGCCGACCTCGGCGTGCCGCGGATCTGCGCGGTGGCGATGCTGCGCGGGTCCGCAGGCTCGATCGGGATCCGCTTCGTTTCGATGCGCGTTTCCCGGAAGCGCGCGCCCGCGAGAAGCCCGTGCAACAGGCCCGGATCGTTCATCTCGTACGGGAACCTGTACTTCATTTCGGGATCGCCCGGAAACAAGGCTTCGAGCGCTTCGGCGTTGACCAGGGCGTGCCTATTCTCCTCGATGCGATCCCAGACGTTGAAGAGAAGAGCCCCGCCCTTGACGAGCACGCGCCGCGCCTCCGCGAATGCGGCCTGCCGATCCGGCGCGAACATCAGGCCGAATCCGCAGACGACCGCGCCAAAGCTGTCGTCCCCGAACGGCAGCTTCAGCGCATCGGCCTCGCGCCATTCGATGCCCTTGCGGCCGTCGAGCTTGGTGCGTGCGTAGTTGAGCATCGTCTTGCTCAAATCGGTGGCCACTAACCGCAGGGACGGGCTGAGGCGCTCGCGAAGCCTGCGTGTGACGATGCCGGTGCCGCAGGCGATCTCCAGAACCTCCCCGGGCGGGAGTTCCGAGAGGCGCCGCACGAGGTCGGCCGCGAAGGAATCCATCCAGAGGGGACCCAGGCGATCGTAGAACTGCGGACCCCAAAAGCTTGCTGAAGCGCTGGCCATGGTTCCTCTTTCCTCGCGCGACCCTTCGACCACCTGAAGTGCTATTCTGCGCCGACTCCACGGGAGGAGGTGACGATGAAGAACTTCCTGATCCGGTTCCTGGCGGGCGTTGCGCTTGCTGCGGTCGCCCTCCCCTGCTCCGCCCAGGCCTACCCCGCGAAGCCGATCCTGATGCTGATGCCGCTGCAGGCCGGGAGCGCGGTCGACGTGATGATCCGCATCGTCGCGCAGAAGATGAGCGAGAACATGGGGCAGCAGATCGTGATCGAGAACCAGCCCGGCGCCGCCGGCTCGATCGGCGCCGAGCGGGTGAAGCGCGCGCCGCCCGACGGCTACACCGTCGGCGTGCTGAACGACAGCATCCTCACCATGATCCCGAACATCCGGCAGGTGGCGTACGACCCCCTGAAGGACTTCGTGCCGGTCGGCGTGGTGGCGGCGATCACCTGGGTGATGGTGGCGAGCAACGAGCTGCCGGCGAAGACGGTCGCCGAGTTCGTTGCGCTCGCGAAGAGCCGGCCCGGGAAGATCGACTACTCCTCCGGGGGCAACGGCAGCCCGCAGCACGTCGCGATGGAGGCGTTCAAGGCGGCGACTGGAATCGACCTCGTGCACATCCCGTACCGCGGCGCGACTCAGGCCGCGGTCGACATCATGTCGAACCGGGTGCAGGTGCATCTCGGCGCGGTGTCCATCGTGCGGCCCTACATCCTCGACGGGCGCATGCACGCGCTCGGGGTGCCGAGCGCGGCCCGCTCGCCGCTATTGCCCAATGTGCCGACCGTGTCCGAGGCCGGGGTGCCCGGGTTCGAGTGGCGCACCTGGGCGTCGTTCGTGCTGCCGCTCGCCGCGCCCAACGCCATCGTCGAGCGGCTGAACGCCGAAATGGTCAGGGCGGTGAGCTCGCCCGACGTGCGCGAGAAGCTGATCGCTCAAGGATTGGAGCCGATCGGCTCGAAGCCCGAGACGGTCACGCAGTGGACTCGGGAGGGCCTTGCGCGCATGCGCGACATCGTGCAGCGCGCGAAGATCCAGGCGGAGTAGCGCGAATTCCGGATCGAGCTATCCACTTGCGCGGGTAAGCTCGGCGGGTTAAGTTCATTTGCCGCGATCGGAGAGAACAGAAGAAAATCGACGACGGGATCGCAGCCAAACCGAGAGGTGAGCGCCATGCGTAGAAGAATTTTTGTGACCTCGAGCCTGGGACTGTTGGCCGCGGCCGCGACCCAGGGGTTCGTGGGGACTTTCACGGGAGCGGGTCCGCGCGCTCAGCCGGCGGCCGCGCCGGGCGGCCCCGCGGGACCTCCCCAGGGGAAGTGGATCAGGCTTGCACCGTTGCCCCAGGCAACCGGAGAGTTGCTGGGAGTCGCGATCAACGGCAAGGTCTACGCTGCGCAGGGGCTCCTGCCGGGATTCAAGCCGGCCGGCCTCGTGTACGAGTACGATCCTGCGAGAGACGCGTGGACGCAGAGGAAGCCGATGCCGCATCCGGTCCACCACGCGGCGGTCACGGCGCTGAACGGAAAAATGTATCTGTTCGGCGGCTTCGATCTTCCCGCTTCGGGGCCGCCGGGCTGGAACCCGGTCAGCGATGTCTGGGAGTACGACCCGGCGACGGACGGCTGGCGGTCGCGGGCCCCGATGCCGACGGCGCGCGGCGGCAGCGTGGCCGCCGTCGTGAGCGGGAAGATCTACGTGATCGGCGGGGCCGGCCCGATGCCCGACGCGAGCGCTCCGGTGATCCGCCCGCGCCAGCCGCAGCGGTCCCTCGGCACCGTCGAGGAGTACGACCCGGCCACGAACAAGTGGCGCGCTCGTGCCCCGATGCCCACGCCCTGCAACCACATGGGCGGCGAGGCCGTGAACGGCAAGATCTACGTGATCGGCGGGCGGCTGAGCGGGGCGTTCATCATCGGCTTTCCGGGCAACATCAACCTGGTGCAGGCCTACGATCCGGCGGCTGACTCCTGGGCGACCAGGACCCCCATGCCGACGGCGCGCAGCGGGTTCAACACGGCCAGCCTGAACGGCATCATCTACGCCGCCGGGGGCGAGGTGCAAAACGGCAGCTACCTCGCGGCGTTTCGCGCATTCGAGGCCTACGATCCGGCGAGCGACACTTGGTGGCAGTTGCCCTCGATGCTGCTGCCCCGGCACGAGGCCATCATGGCCGTCGTGGGCAATCGGATCCACGTCGCAGGCGGGTCCGTCCAATCGGCCATCGTCCCCCTTCCCAAGGGCCTGAGCTTCGATACCGATGCGCACGAGGCGTTCGAGGTGGCGCCCTAGAGGGAGAGAGGCGATTCTTACCCGCATCGACCACGTCACGATCGGCGTTCCGGATCTCAAAGCCGGGATAGCCGCATACCATCGCATCGGCTTCGACGTCGACGAGCGCGGCGTCGCCAGAAACGACTGCGACCACCTGCAGCTGGTCGCCGCGCCTCGCGAGGGCCTCCAGTCGATCGTCCTCGCGAGCGACGATCTCGACGCAGATTCAGCCGCGGTCCGCGCGCGCCACGGCATCGCCTACATCACGCTGGTCGCGCAGAAGAACGCCCCAGCGGCGAGCCGCCATCCCAACGGCGTTCAGCGCATCGAGCGCGTCTACATCACGGTCAAGGACGTCGCCGCGTCCGCCGCCCACTACGCCCGCGTGCTCGGCGTGCCGGCGCCGAAAATGGAGCGCGGCACCGTCATCCACGCCGATATGGCGATCTTCCAGTTCGGCCCGACCGCCCTCGGCCTCGCTCAGCCCTCGGGTCCCGGCGTCGCCGCCGACGCCCTCGCCCGCCGCGGCCCGGGCCCGTTCCAGATCCTGTACCGAACCCGCAGCATGGACGCCGCCGCGAAATGGATCGCCGGCCACGGCCTCCCGCCGCCGGCGCGCGGAATCCGCAACACGGGCGAAGAAGCGATGCTCGTTATGCCGGAGCACGCGTGCGGGGTGTATATCGGGTTTGTGGGGCCGGCGTAGACATGGCACCCCTGCTGCGCGCGCTCGGCACCCTGACTCTTACGCTGCCTGCGATCCTGCTCTCGGGCTGCGCCGGCACTCCCTGCGAAGAATGGGGGACGCGGGTGGAATCGGTGAAGGTGTGCGGCCCCAAGGGCATGAATTGCACTTTCCAGGATCAACCGGTGCAATATTGCCTAAGAAAAAGCGGCGAGCGCGCTGCGCCTGCCGCTGCGCTCGGCGGCGAAAAGATTGCCAAACCCGCTCCGGCCCCGAACCGGCCCGAACAGGAGCGACAAGTCCAGGCTCCGAAGAAAACCGGCAAGGCAGATCCGGGCCCGCAGCAGATTCGGGACAAGACCGGCATGCCGAATCTGACTCCTTTCTGGCAATCGCTGTTTTCCGCGGCTAGATATCCTGGGCTTCGGTACGGCAAGGTCAAGAGAGCCAGCCTCAGCCCGGCGACCACTCCCGCCAGCAGTGCCCGGGTCGAGGCGGCGCTCAAAAGGCACGTTCGTTCCGTGGTCAGCATGGAGATCGCCTCGGATATCAAGTTCACACCCATGGATCACCGGCTGGCCGTGGTGGTGTACCGCGCTCGTGACCGCGAAGCGGCCGCCGCGCTGTATACCGAAATGATGCGCGACGAGTGGAGAGACAAGAAACCTCAGGCGCAGCCCGGTGTAACTTTCGCCGTCGTGAAAACGAGCGACAAGAACAACCCCGGGGCCGGACAGCGGGTGACCCTTCAGCGAGGGTCGTACGTCGTCGAGGTCGACGAATGGAAATCCATCTACAGAGATGCGGCGGGCAAGCCGGCGCCGGGCAAACAATTTCCTCACACAGACCCGATCAGCCCCAACGTCGTCGCCAAGGCCGTTACCCAGACGTTTCCGGCGGAGTGAGGTCAGAAAGTAGCTCGTCGCCGGGTGCTTAGACGGCAGGTGCTGCGCATCGAGCACATCGCCGCCTCCATCTTCGATATTGTCTTTCGGAAAACTGACGAGCGCTGCGGATCGTTAGAATCGAGAAGCATCTCTGGTCTTGATTTGCCCGATATCAACGCCCGTGTGATCGATCAGGGCTCCGAAATCGTCGCCGATTCGCCGGAGCATTTCGGGGCCTTCATCAAGTCCGAGCTCGCCAAATGGACGAAGATCGTCAGGGAAACGGGGATGCGCCTGGAATGAGCCGGACGGCTGCGTGCACCGGTTGGCGGGCTAGAACCGATAGGTCGCGGCAAATCCTACCCAGTTGACGTTCGCCGTCTCGTTGAGCGGCGAGCTGAATTCGACCCGCGAGACGCCGGCCTCCAGGCCTATCGTGAGCTTCGGCATCACGTCGTAGCCGGCGCCGAGCGCGAGCATCGGCTGCGTCGTGTGCTTGGTTTCCGCGATGTCGGCCCGGCCGTCCATGAACATCACGCCGACGCGGCCGGTGAAGCGCCAGCGATCCACGGGCAGAGTGCCGACCGCGGCGACGCCGAACGCGCCGATCGTGCTCTTGCTCCCGTCCGGCTTGTCGCGCGGCGAGCCGAGGTCGAAGGTCATGGCCTCGATCGCGATCTTGGGCGTGAACTCGTAGCCCGCGTACAGGCGCAGCATCCCGCGGACGCCGGCGGCGTAGCTCCCCGCCGGAACCTTCGCGCCCCCCGCGCCGACGGCGGCGCCTGCGTACACCTGGGCGCAGGCGACGGCCGGCAGCAGGAGAGCAGCCGCGAGAATCGACGTCGATGCTGTAATGCGTGTGCCCATCGGCCACCCGATTCGGCGAATCATAGACCAGCCGGGCCGGGAGGATTGTGGCCGGCGTAAACCGGCGACAAGGCGCCGGCCGGCGCCTTGTGCCGGTGGAAAGGCTTTCAGTAGCTCGACGAGCTCGTCTTGCCGGCCTTGTACTGCGCGATCGCCTTTCTTGAGGTCGCTGTATTCGGCGCACCTGAAGAAGCACGCCTTGCCGAGCGCGGCCAGGCGCTGCTCGGCGCGTTGGCCTTTGAGTTGCCCTGCCTCGCTAAGGCCTCCGCGCCGGGCCGCCGGTTCGCGCGGGCGTACGCAGCGCGCGCAGCAGGTTGTCGATGGTGCGCAGCTGCATTCTCTTCACCGGCGAAGGCGGGCTTTTCTCGTCAGGGATCTCGGTGCCGAAGCCGGGCTTGTCGACGACCACGCTGCCGAATTTGTTCTCCACGACGATGGCGTTGCCGGCATCCGACCCCTCCGGCTCGAGCAGCGCCACTTTCGCGGATGCATCCACCGTTTTCCCGCCCTTTTCCTGCCGCTCGGTCGCTTCGCCTTCGAAATGCGTGCCGCGAATACCGATCGTGGCGACGGCCATGGTGATTCGCACGTTTTCCCGCTTCCTTTTGGCGATGAGCCCGCTCACGAATCGAAACGCCCCCTTGAAGACCCTGGAGGTAAAGGCCTCCTCGCCGGAGCTGCCGCCCGCTGCCTGGAAATACTTCTCCACTTCGAATTCCGTGTTCGGCCCGAGGGTGATACGGGACTTGTCCGTGAAGTCGATCTGCAGGACCGTCCCTGCGCCCGTGCGGATGCGCTCTCCTGCAAAGAGGGAATCTCCCTCCGCCAGCTTCCGCACGGGGCCGCCCGCCGCCTGCGCGCTGCTCACCTGGTCGCCCGTGAGCCGCGACGCGCGCCCGACGGAGGGAGTCTGGGCGTCGGCAACCGCCGCCGAAAGCAAGAGACCCAGAGCGATCAGGCTTATGCCGACAGAGTGGAGTTTCATTTTGTGCCTCCTTGACTTTCACCCAAGCGGCACCCGACACTCCGCCCATGAGCGCTCGCGGTCACAGATTCGGACTCCTGCTGTCCGTTACGCTGGCCGGCATGGCCGTCCTCATCATCGAGATCACCGCCATACGCATGCTCGCGCCTTTTTTCGGCAATTCCATTTTTACAATATCGAGCGTCATCGGCATTATCCTAGCTGCGCTGGGCCTTGGCTACTACCTCGGCGGAACGCTGGCGGACCGGAGACCGGCGGCAGTCCGGTTTTTTTCCCTGATCGTCGTCGCGGGTTTCTCGGTCCTGCTGCTGCAATTCTTCAATGCCATCGTGTTGCCGCGCATCGCTTACAAGCTGTCCCTGATCGACGGTCCGCTGATCGTATCTTTCCTGATGTTCTTCCTGCCCGCGATGTTCCTGGCGATGCTGTCGCCGTTCGCGATCACGCTGTTGCATGGGCGCGAGGTCGACAAGGGCGTCGGCAATGCATCGGGTCTGGTGTTTTTCTGGTCGACGCTGGGCAGCATTGCGGGGAGCCTCGCCACGGGGTTCCTCTTGATCCCGCATTGGGGAATCGGCAACATCATCGCCGGCACGGGGTCGGGCCTCGTGCTGCTCGGCGGCGTCGGGCTCCTCGCGACGCGGAAGGAGAAAGCCCTTCCCGTCGGCCTGGCGCTCCTGGCCCTGGTATCCGGCATTGCGCTGAGGCAGGGCGCGATGGCGGATGGCGACGTCTTCGCCGCGGACGGGCTCTACGAAAGGATCGTGATCCGCGATATTCCTCTTCGCGGCCGCACCGCGCGCATCCTGCTGCAGGACCGCAATATCAGCGGCGGCCTGTATCGGGACGATGGCAGCATGGCTTTCGACTACACCAAGTACTTCGATCTGTACCGGCTGTTCACTCCCGAATTGAAGACCGCCCTGGCGATCGGCGGCGGCGCCTACACCGTGCCCAGGTCCATTCTGCACGACTCCCCGCGCGCGACCGTGGATGTGGCTGAAATCGATCCGTCGCTGCACGCGCTGGCGCTGCGCTACTTCGCGCTTCCCGACGATGCGAGACTGAGAAATCACGTGATCGACGGGCGCCGCTTCCTGCACGACACGCAAGAGCGCTACGACCTGATCTTCTCGGATGCGTACCGCTCGTTCATTTCCGCGCCCCCGCAGTTCGCCACCCTCGAGTTCTTCCGATTGGCGAGGAGCAGGCTCAAGGAGGACGGCGTGCTGATCGCCAATTTCTACGGCAGCCTGGCGCCGGAGTCCCGCGCGACGATCTATTCCGTGCTCAGAACGATTCGCGCCGCCTTTCCGCAGGTCTATGTCATCGCCACGGTCAGTCCCGCAAGCGAGGAGCTGCAGAATTTCATCTTTGTCGGGCACAACGCCTCGAACCCGGATCGGCGGGCCGACCTGGGGAAAGCGGCGGCGCTGGAATGGCGTGCGTCAGACGCCCTGCTCGATTCCCATCCCGTGCTGACCGACGATTTCGCCCCGCTCGAGTATTACGCGGCGAACGCGATCCGCCGGTACGACGCCATTTCAAGAAGAGCGCACTGACGCGGTTCTATATGTCCAGGCGAAGCACCATCGAGACACCGTGTTCCTTGACCTGCTCCTGGGCCACGCGCGCGCTGAACACGAAGTTTGCCGTCAGGCCCCTGCCGAAATGGCGCCACCCCGCGGTCAGCAAGACGCTGGTGGGATCGTTGGCCGGCTGCTCGCCCGCCGCGAACTCGATCTTCTGGTAGCCCCGGACGCTTTCGTAGCGCGCTCCGAAGTAGGTTTCCGAATTGCCGCGCCCGTACGCGACCTCCTCCAGCAGGTTCCATTGCTTGGAGCTCTGCTTTGATGCGGCCACCGCGACGCCGCCGTTTTCCGTATAGGCGTCCTGGTCGCGCTTCGACCAGAGGTAACCCAACGAGCTGGTCAGCTTCCAGTTGCCCCAGCCCAACATGTTGGTGAAGTTCGTCGATGCGAAGCTGCGTTTCGAGGAGAAATTGCTGTCAACGGCAGCCGTAGTCCCTACCCCGGTCCCCACCGTCCTCGACTGATCGGTGTCGAACTTGCCGTAGCCCCCGATCAGGTCCAGGGTCCATGCATCGGAAATCAGCCAGGCGAAATAGGGATTGAGGTTGTACCCGCCCGTCTTTTCGTTTCCGGAATTGAATTGGGTAACGAAATTGCTCGCTTCGTAGCCGCCCGATATGCCGAGGACGTACTTGTCCGACCGCGTCACGTCGTATCCGAGGAGGACGTTCTGGGTCGCGCCGTAAAAGGCGGTTCGGAAGAAAGTGTTTTCGAGCGAGTCGTAGGTGGAGCTGATCCACAGGCTCTGGGCATTGGCGCCGCTGCTTCCGCTCCCACCGGATGGGGCATCGACGGCAGCCGCGAGGTAGTTGACATCGCTGCGGGTGCCCGACTGGTCGTTGGCCGCCAGCATCATGCCGCCGACTTGCGTTACTTGTTTGGAGCTTCCCGGGCGTCGAAGACCGAATATCTGCGACCTGATGGCCCCCGCGATCGGCTGGACCTGCGCTTGGAGTGTGAACGTGTCCGTGACAGTGTTGCTCGGCTCCTGCGGCGTGATCAGCGTGAAGGCCAGGGCATTGCTGCCGTACGACAACAGCGCACATCCGAGAATCCTGCCGAGGGTCTTCTGGAGCACGGTGTTCTCCCTAGTGGACGCGGTCCCCTTATCGCGAAATCAGGATAATGTAGGGCGGGGATAATGACAAGGCGAAGCCCGGAAGCGGCTATCATTGGCCCATTACAAGGAGGAATCAAACGATGAAGACCAGAGTCTGCCTCGCGATCAGCGCCGGCGCGCTGCTCTCGCTGTCTGCGGTGGCGCAGACGGCACCCGAAGTCACGCTGACCCGGATCGAATGCGGCACGGGCGCGAAGCCCACCAACGTCGCCGAGCGCTTCACCGACACCTTCGCCTACAAGGACCTCAACCTCACGTTCACGTTCAGCTGCTACCTTATCAAGCACGGCGACGAGTACATGGTCTGGGACACCGGTTTCGCGCCGGGCTCGAACCCGAACGCACCGAAGGTCGGCATCGTCGAGCGCCTCGCCGAGGTGAAGGTGAAGCCGGAGCAGGTGAAATACGTCGGCATCAGCCACTTCCACGGCGACCACACCGGCCAGCTCTCGCCGTTAGCCAGCGCGACGCTGCTCATCGGCAGGGGCGACTGGGACGGCGTCACGGCAAACCCGCCGATGCAGGGCGCGAACGCGGCAGGCTTCAAGGACTGGATGGGCGCGAATGCCCGCAAGGTCGAGGCCCTGACGCTCGACAAGGACGTCTGGGGCGACGGCACGGTGATGGTGATCCGCACGCCTGGCCACACGCCCGGGCACTCGAGCCTCCTCGTGCGCCTCAAGTCGGGAAAGAATTTCCTGCTGAGCGGCGACGCCGCGCACTTCCACGAGAACTACGAATCGAACGGCGTGCCGGCCTTCAATTACGACCGCGCGCAGACGGTAGCGTCGATCGAGCGGATGAAGAAGATCGCCGCGAACCTCAACGCGACCGTGATCATCCAGCACGACATGCGCGACATCGGCAAGCTGCCGGCTTTTCCGGCTGCCGCGAAGTAGTCGGCATTTCAGGAGCCAGGGGCTGGACCGCTCAGCCCCGCTTCGCCTCGAACTCCTTCATGTACTCCACCAGCCGCTTCACTCCCTCGATCGGCATGGCGTTGTAGATCGAGGCGCGCATGCCGCCGACGGCGCGGTGGCCTTTGAGCTGCACCATGCCGCGCGCTTCCGCCCCTTTCAGGAACTCGCCGTCGAGCTTCGACTCCGCGAGAGTGAAGGGGATGTTCATGCGCGAGCGGTCGGACTTGCGCACCGGGTTCTTGAAGAACGCGCTCGAGTCGAGGAAGTCGTAGAGGAGCTTCGCCTTGGCGATGTTCTTCTTTTCCATTTCGGCGAGGCCGCCCTGGGCTTTCAGCCACTGGAACACGAGGCCCGCGATGTACCAGGCGTAGGTCGCGGGCGTGTTCGACATCGAGCCGGTCTCGGCGTGCACCTTGTAGTCGAGCATCGAAGGCGTGTGCGGAATGGCCTGGCCGAGCAGGTCCTCGCGCACGATGACGAGGGTCAATCCCGCCGGGCCGACGTTCTTCTGCGCTCCCGCGTAGATCAGGCCGAACTTGGAGACGTCGAGCGGCCGCGAAAGGATATGCGAGGAGGCATCCGCGACGAGCGGCACCTTGCCCGTATCCGGGATCCAGTGGAACTCCACCCCGCCTATGGTCTCGTTCGAGGTGTAGTGCACGTACGCGGACCGGGGATCGAGCTGCCACGTCGCCTGCTCGGGCGCGAAGGTGAACTTCTTGCCCTCGGAGCTCGCCGCGATATTGATCTCGCAGAAGCGGTTCGCCTCCTTGATCGCCTTCTTCGACCACTCGCCCGTATAGATATAGTCGGCAGACTTCTTTCCCCCGAGAAGGTTCATCGGCACCATGCCGAACTGCAGCGTCGCGCCGCCCTGGAGGAAGAGCACCTTGTAGTTCGAGGGAATCGCGAGCAGCTCGCGGAGGTCCTTCTCCGCGGCCTCCGCGATCGCGATGAACTCCTTGCCGCGGTGGCTCATCTCCATGACCGACATGCCCGATCCGTGCCAGTCGAGCATCTCCGCCGCGCCTCGAGCGAGCACTTCCTCGGGCAGGACCGCGGGTCCCGCGCTGAAATTGAACACCCGCGTGGCAGGCCTACTGCCCATTTTCCTCGTCCTCTTCCTTCTCCGCGACGCGCTCGACGCCCGCGAGCTTGGTGCCCTCGTCCAGATCGATCAGGCGCACCCCTTGAGTCGATCGGCCCTGCTCGCGGATCTGCTTGACGAGCGTCCTGATCAGCACGCCGCCGGTCGAGATCAGCATGATCTCGTCCTCGTCGCCCACCAGCACCGCGCCGACGAGCTTGCCGTTGCGCGCGGTCGTCTGGATCGCGATCATCCCTTGCGTTCCCCGGCCGTGACGAGTGTACTCGGCGATCGGGGTGCGCTTGCCGAAGCCGTTCTCGGTCGCCGTCAGCACCGTCTGGCTCTCGCTGTCGGCGACCAGCATCGAGATCACCCTCTGCACTTCTCCGAGCTTCATGCCGCGCACGCCGTGCGCCTGGCGGCCCATCGGCCGCACGTCGTCCTCCTCGAAGCGCACCGCCTTGCCGGCATCGGAAAAGAGCATCACGTCGTGCTTGCCGTCGGTGATCGCGGCGCCGATCAGGTGATCGCCGTCGTCGAGCTCCACCGCGATGATCCCCTTCTCGCGCGGATTCGAGAACTGCGAGAGCGGCGTCTTCTTGACCGTGCCGAGCGCGGTCGCGAGGAACACGAAATGCTTGTCGTCGTACTCCTTCACCGGGAGCACCGCGTTGACCTTCTCGGCCTCGGAGAGCGGAAAGAGATTGACGATCGGCTTGCCGCGGCTCGCGCGCGTCCCCTGCGGCACGTTGTACACCTTGAGCCAGTACACCCGGCCGCGCGAGGAGAAGCACAGCATCGTGTCGTGGGTGTTGGCGATGAACAGGCGCTCGATGAAATCGTCTTCCTTGGTCGTCGCCGCCTGCTTGCCGCGCCCGCCGCGGCGCTGCGCGCGGTAGTCGGTGAGCGGCTGCGACTTGATGTAGCCCGCGTGCGAGAAGGTCACCACCACGTCCTCGGCCGCGATCAGGTCCTCCATCTGCAGGTCCTCGGCCTGCTCGACGATCTCGCTCTTCCTCTTGTCGCCGTACTGGCCCTTCAGCGCCTTCAGCTCGTCGGAGATGATCGCCGTGATGCGCGCGGGCTTGGCGAGCATGTCCAGGAAATCGCCGATCTGCTCGACCAGCTGCTTGTATTCGGCGACGATCTTGTCCTGCTCGAGGCCCGTCAGGCGCGCCAGGCGCATCTCGAGGATCGCCTGCGCCTGCGCGTCCGAGAGCCGGTAGCCGGTCTTCTGCAGGCCGAATTCCGCCCCCAGGCCCTCCGGGCGCGAGGCGTCGGCGGCGGCGCGCTTGAGCATCTCCTCGACCACGGGCGATTTCCAGCTCTTCGCCATCAACGCGACCTTCGCCTCGGGCGGAGTCTGGGATTTCTTGATCAGGGCGATGATCTCGTCGACGTTGGAGAGCGCGACGGCGAGCCCCTCCTGGATGTGCGCCTTCTTCCTCGCCTCGCGCAGGTCGAAGAGCGTGCGCCGCGTCACCACCTCGCGCCGGTGCGCGAGGAACGCCTGCAGCATCTCCTTGAGATTGAGGACGCGCGGCTGCCCGTCCTGCAGCGCCACCATGTTGACGCCGAAGGTGTCCTCGAGCTGCGTCTGCTTGAAGAGGTTGTTGAGGACGACTTCCGGCAGCGCATCGCGTTTCAGCTCGATGACCGCGCGCATGCCCGACTTGTCCGACTCGTCCTGGATGTGCGCGATGCCCTCGATCTTCTTCTCGTTCGCGAGCTCGCCGATCCGCTGCAGCAGCACGGCCTTGTTAACCTGGTAGGGGATCTCGTCGATGATGATCGCCTGGCGGTTGCCTTTCTCGAGGTCCTCGAAGTGCGTGCGCGCCCGTATCAGGACGCGGCCGCGGCCGGTGCGGTAGGCCTCGCGCACGCCGGACACGCCGTAGATGATCCCCGCCGTCGGGAAATCCGGCGCCGGCATGTGCTTGATCAGCTCGTCGATCCCGAGGTCGGGTTTCTTGAGAAGCGCCTGGCAGGCGTCCACCACCTCGCCCAAGTTGTGCGGCGGAATGTTCGTCGCCATGCCCACGGCGATTCCCGAGGAACCGTTGATGAGCAGGTTCGGGACCTTGGTCGGCAACGCCGCCGGCTCCCGCTCCTTGCCGTCGTAGTTCGGGACGAAATCGACGGTTTCCTTCTCGATGTCGGCGAGCAGCTCCGAGGCGATGCGGTCCAGGCGGCACTCGGTGTAGCGGTAGGCCGCCGCCGGGTCGCCGTCGATCGAGCCGAAGTTCCCCTGCCCGTCGATCAGCGGATAGCGCATCGAGAAGTCCTGCGCCATGCGCACCAGCGCCTCGTAGGTGGCGTTGTCGCCGTGAGGATGGTATTTGCCGAGGACGTCGCCGACCACGCGGGCGCATTTCACGTAAGGCCGGTTCCACACGTTGTTCGTCTCGAACATCGCGTAGAGCACCCTGCGGTGGACCGGCTTCAGGCCGTCGCGCACGTCCGGCAGCGCGCGCCCCACGATCACGCTCATCGCGTAATCGAGGTAGGAGCGGCGCATCTCCTCTTCCAGGCTGACCGGAAGAGTTTCCTTGGCGAATTGATCCATGAGGGAGCGGTTTTTTTCGGGTCGCGGCGGGGCCTTCTGGAGGCTGAAATTTTATCAGCTTAGGACCTTTCGAACCACCGGATTCGCGACCGCGAACGCGCGATTTTCCCTCTGGAAATTCGTTGCGGCTCGCCCATGTGGTGTATGATCCCCGGCGTCGAATAAGTTGCGCGCACGATCGAAGCGCACGGCACGTCAACGACCAGGAGGACCCTTGAAGAACCTGAAACTCGCGATCGGAAGCTCAGTCCTCTGCTTCCTCGCATCCTGCGCCACCGCCCCCGAACCGGCGCCGCAGCCTCAGCCCGCGCCCGTGCCCCTGCCCGCGCCTCCGTCGCCGGAGCGCACGGTCGCGCCGCCTCCTCCGCCCCCGCCCG
>JACXTT010001287.1_pt1 | contig 42258 bp, 47 predicted proteins | sample 9270951 | NCBI WGS metagenome assembly JACXTT01 (sample SAMN15532306, study PRJNA645909) | rock metagenome | isolation source: weathered quartz diorite | place: Puerto Rico | collected 2017-06-21
CCAGCACCAAGCACGATCGTCGTCCGCTGCGCCATCGCTGCCCCCAATCGTCGTCGCCGATCAGGACGACTTCGACCTCTGACAACTGGTCCCTGCGGACTACCGACTCGGGACACTAGGCCGCTTCGAGCTCGACCTCGTAGTCGCTCTCGTCGCGCTCGATCGGCTCGGTCGCCGGTCGTCGCAGCAGCAGGTTGTTCGCGGCGAGCGCGCCGAGCGCGATTCCCGCCCCGGCCAGCTCGACTGCGTTCGGTCGGTAACCCCTCACGATCTCGATCGCAAAGGTGGTCACAGGGATCAGGTTCCCGATCAGCGACACGTTCTGAGGGCCGATCTTGCCGACCGCGGCGTTCCAGGTGAGCACGGCGATCACCGCCCCCGGGAGTGCGAGGTAGAGGATCGCGGGCGTGACGGCGCCGACGTCGCTCGCGGACGGGGTGCGCGAGAGCCCGGTCACGAGGGCCACGACCGTCGCTCCCGCGATCGCGAGCCAGCCGAGCGCAGCGGTGAGCGCCGTGTAGCGAAGAGGCGACAGCGTCGTGTAGCGCGCCGCGCCGAGGGTGTAGAGGACGAAGCACGTGACGCCGAGGAGCACGAGACCGTCGCCCCAACCGATCGACCCGTTGACGATCGTCTCGGGATGACCGCGCGAGACGACGAGCGCGACGCCGATCAGCGCGACGACGAGCGCGGCACCCGTCGTCCGGGCAGGCCGCGTGCCGTCGCGCAGCCAGAGGACGACCGCGGTGACGAGCGGCCCCAGCGCGACGATGAGCGAGGCGCTCTGCGGACGCGCGTGCTGGAGCCCTGTATAGGCGAAGAGGTTGAAGCCGGCGAAGCCGAGCGCGCCCAAAAGGAAGAGGCGCCATCCCATTCCGCCGAGACGGAGTGCGCTCCGCCCCTCGACGGCGGCGAGCAGCGCCAGGAGGAGCGCGGCGGCGAGTGCGTAGCGGACGGTGGTCAGCGGAAAGGCGTCGACCCGCGAGAGGGCGCTCTTGCCGACGACGAACTGACCGCCCCAGATCACCGCCGTGACGGTTGCGAACACGACACCCGATGTCGTCCTCCTCATATCACCTCCCGGGCGATACTTCGATCGGTCTCGAAGGAAGAGAACGCACCCACTCGAACGTTTATTTCGATCATGATCGAAGAAGTCGCAACGACAGCGGCGGAGAAGCGCTACCTGCCGATGCCGGATCCGGGCGAGGTCACGCTCGCCGGCGTACTCGACGCGCTCGCCGACCCGGTACGGCTGGAGATCGTGCGAGAGCTCTCGCTGGTGAGCGAGTCGCCGTGCGGAGCATTGACGGTGAGTGTCTCCGAGTCGACGCGTTCGCATCACCTGAGGACGCTGCGAGAGGCGGGGGTGACTCGCACGAGGATCTCGGGGACGCAACGCCTGGTCGCGCTACGGCGCGATGATCTCGACGCCAGGTTCCCGGGATTGCTCGAGGCCGTCCTGGTGGCGGCGGCCACCGCGCCGCGTGCGGGGTAGTCTGGGCCCGTGTCCCATCCGCGCCGGACGAAGATCGTCGCGACGATCGGCCCTGCCTGTTGCACCCCCGAGGTGATCGGGCAGCTTCTCGAGGCTGGGATGGACGGCGCTCGCCTCAACATGTCGCACGGGTCGCGCGAGGACCACGCACAACGGGCTCGGCACGTCCGTGAGTCCGAGGAGGCGGTCGGCCGCGCCGTCGCCCTGATCGCCGATCTCCAGGGCCCGAAGCTTCGCGTCGGAGTGCTGCCTGAGCCTGTTCTGCTCACCCGCGGCGAGCAGATCGTCGTCGCCGGCGAGGACACGGCACGCGACGGCGATCTTCCGGTCAGCCCGTCCGTCCTCGGTTCGGTGCTCGTACCCGGGAAGGACGTCCTGATCGACGACGGTCACGTTCGCTTGACGGTGCGCGCTGTCGAGCAGGGACGGGCTCGGTGCGAGGTGGTCGTCGGCGGAACCGTGACCTCCCACAAGGGCGTCAACCTGCCGGGTGTCTCGCTGCCGATCCCGTCGCTGACCAGGAAGGATCTCGACGATCTCAACTTCGCGCTCGACATCGGGGTCGACTATGTCGCGCTGTCGTTCGTGCGCTCAGGCGCGGACGTGCGCGCGCTGCGGACGCTGATCGAGGCGGCGGGCTCACCCGCCTACGTGATCGCCAAAATCGAGAAGGCTGAGGCGGTCGCCTCGCTCGACGACATCCTCGACGAGGCGCACGCGGTGATGGTGGCTCGCGGTGACCTCGGCGTCGAGATCGGCGCCGCCGATGTTCCGCTTCTCCAGAAGCGGATCATCCACAAGGCGCTCGAGCGGGGTAAGCCGGTGATCACGGCGACACAGATGCTCGAGTCGATGGTGCATTCGCCGGAGCCCACCCGTGCCGAGGCGTCGGATGTCGCCAACGCGATCCTGGACGGGACGTCCGCGGTCATGCTCTCGGGCGAGACGGCGATGGGCGAGTACCCGATCGAGGCGATCCAGGTGATGGACAGGATCGCCCTTGCCGTCGAGCCGAGTCTCGACTACCGGCACGAAATCCCGGAAGCGCACGAGGACCCGACGATCGGGCAGGCGATGTCGAATGCCGCCTGCGACATCGCCGAAGCGCTGGCCGCCAAAGCGATCGTGGTGCCGACATTCACAGGCCGAACGGCTTCGGCGGTCGCGCGGCTCCGCCCCCGCCGGCCGATCATCGGCTGCACCCATCACCAGTACTCGCTTCGGCACATGGCGCTCGAGTGGGGCGTGGCGCCGATGGCGATTCCCGAGGCGACCGACGTAGAGGACATCTGGGGTCGCTCGCTCGAGGCCGCGCGTCAGAGCGGACTCGTCGAGCCCGGAGACCGCGTCGTGATCACCGCCGGTACGGCCGTGAACATTCCCGGCTCCACCAACGTGATCAAGGTCGACATCGCCTGACCGTCGGCCCTGGAGGGGCCAGCGGCCGCACGGCGAAGAGACGCACGGTGCCGGAGAGGGAGAAGCGAAGCTCGCGGGCGCGCGTGAAGGCAGCGCGGCGCGGTCGGCGGCGTGGGCGGATCGGCCGGATCCTGCCGATCGTGCTCCTCGTCGTCGTCACGTACTTCTACTACCGGCCGCTCGCGAGCTGGGTGCACACGCGGAGCGCTCTCTCCAGCCAGGAGGCCCAGGTCGATGCTCTGCAGCGCCAGAAGGCGCAGCTCGACCAGGCCGTGACGCGCGCGAGCACGTTGCCCGCGATCGCTCGGCGTGCTCGGCGCATCGGGCTCGTCGAGCGGGGAGAACAGCTCTTCATCATCAAGGGCATCCCGGCCTGGATACGGGCACACCCGAGCGACCGGTAGCGAAACACAGGCGCGGCCAAACCGCCGTCGCCACGCCTACGTAAATGCTTGTACGATCGGTCACGAGAGGAGGCTCGCGTGGGCAGAAGAGTGATTCTCGGGATGGTTCTCGCGGCGCTTTCCGCGGGTGCGGGCGGCGGAGTCGCGATCGCAGCGACCCACGGGACGTCCCACCACGTCAAAGTGCCTGCGATGCACGCCGGCACGGCGACGCACCACTGCCACACCACCCCGGCGGCGGTCGCAGCGGTCTGAACCTCGGCTAGTCCCGCCCGTCACGGCGCTACTCTCGGCCGGATGGACGACCGCGAGCTCGTCGAGCGACAACTGGGCAGAGAGGCGCGGGCGTTCCGCCGCGTCGTCGTCCGCTGCCCGTTCGGGCGGCCCGCCGTTACAGAGCAGGATCCGTATACGTCGGCCGGTGATCCCTTCCCGACGACGTACTACCTCACCTGCAGGCATCTCGTCGCCGGCGTGTCCAGGCTCGAGGCGGCCGGCGGTGTGGAGCGCTGGAGTGCCGCGGCCGGCGATGATCCGGAGCTGGCGGCGAGTCTCACCGCCGCCACCGGGGATCAACGCCGTATGCGACGCGCGCTGGCAGCGGGTCGTTCGGGCTCTGACGGCGGCTCGTCGCTCGGGCTGGGGATCGGCGGGTCACGCAACCCCGTGCAACTCAAATGCCTCCACGCGCACGTGGCATTCGCGCTTGCACGACCGGGCTACGAGCTCGGTGACCGCATCGTCGCCGAGCTCGGCGACGACCTGTGGCCCGCCTGCTGCTGTCTCGAACCCGAACCATGCGGCGACTACCATCCGGCGTCGTGACCGTGGATGTCATCACCGCTCGACACGACTGGGAGCAGGGCTACCGACGCCTCTTCGAGGAGGCGAGTGACCCCGTGTCCACTGAACGGCTGCATGCGCAGGTGAACGCGGTCACCGCCGAGCTGCGACGGCGTGTGGGGGCGACGTTCACGCTGCGTCAGCTCACGGAGGCCTATGCCGACTCGGACCGGTGGACGCGCGAGGCGGTTGCCGAACATGCCCCGACCGCGGGGTGGGCGCGCACGCTCTCTCTCGTCGGCGACGCCGCGTTCCATCTCTATGCTCGCGGTGCCGTGGACTACACCCCCTGAGCCGCTGCCACGGTGAGCGGTTACCCCTTCGGGAACGTATCGCGCCGTCCGCGGCGATCGCGGGGGAGGCGCATCGCGCTCGCGGGGCTGCTCGTGGCCGCGGTTGGCGTCGCGTTCGGACTGGGCATCGCTCTCGGCAGGGCGCTGAACGACGGCCCGAAGACGCCGACCTCGGTCACGTACGTGCGGACGCTCGAGCCGCTTCCGCAGCGTCCAGCTGGGTCTACAACTCCTCGGTGACCTGGAGCAGGCCGGCGACGATCACGCCGACCGCTGCGACGAGGCTGATCCAGAGCCCGACGCTCCGTCCTGCGAAGAAGAAGTCCTCGGGAATCCTGACCAGCCGGATGAGTACGAGGATGGTCGCGGCCGCGCCGAGGGCGATGGTGACGAGGCTTTCGGGCGCGGCGGCCGGCAGCTCGACACCGATCTCGCGCAGCACAACGACGAGGAGCACCGCGAGGCCGAGGAAGAACACGAGCTTCCCGATGGTTCCGGTATGCCACGCGGTGACGGACACCGTGATGCCGCCGTTCGGCCCCGTATACCAGCTGGTGAACGCAGACACTGCGAGGACGAGCCCCGAGACGAGCGTGAGGTTCTCGCCGAGGCCGAGCAGGAAGCCCCCTCGCTCGAGGGCGCTCCGCCCGGAAAAGCGCTGCTCGGGCGACGACATCGGTGGGAGTATCGTCGTTCCGGCGGTCGGAGTCACGTGGAAACGTCACGCGTGGAGGCGGCACCGGCGCGTGCCGGAGGAGCCTCGGCATTGTCTCGCCGGACACTGAGAGCCCCCTTACACTGTGCTCATGGTCGATCAGGCGGCAACGACCGCGGAAGCGGACGTCGAAACGCATGAGCTCGGCAGCACGCCTCCGCTCGATCCGCAGGCCATCGAGCGTGCGTATCGGCTCCATCGTGCGCGCCGGCGGGCACGAGTCGAGCGTCGTCGCGAGAAGCGGCGCGCCGGGCTGCGCTTCTGGCTGGTCGTGCTCGTGCTCATCGCGGCGAGCGTGACGCTCGGCGTCCTGATCGTCCAGGAAGTTCAGCGGCTGTTTGGCGTGTGATCGACCTCTCGCGCCCGCCCGGGCGGCCGCTCGTCGTCGGACATCGCGGCGCCGCGGCGATCGCGCCCGAGAACACGCTGGAGGGATTCCGCGCTGCCGTCGCGCTCGGCGTCGACCTCGTCGAGTTCGACGTGCTTCCCCTCCGGAACGGCCCTCTCGTCGTGGCCCACTCGGATCGGCTGGAGGAGGTGACGCACGGCGCGGCGACCGGCCGGGTCGGCCATCGCACCCTCGAGCAGCTCCGCGAGGTCGCGCCCGCGCTGCCCACGCTCGACGAGACGCTCGCGTGGTTCGCCGAGGAGGCGCCGGGTGTCGGCATCCATGTCGATCTCAAGGGCCTCGAGGGCGCCGGGGACGTCGCGCGTCTGCTCGAGCGGCACGGCGTCGACGATCGAGCGGTCGTGAGCTCAGTCAGTCGCGAGGCGCTGTGGGCCGTCGCTCGGCTTGCAACGCGAGCTCGTCTCGCGCTCACGTATCCGCACGACCGGCTCGGCGTCTCGAGACGGAGGCCCCTGAGACCACTCGTCCGCGCGAGTCTCGTAGCGCTGCAGCTGTCGCTGCCACCGCGCCTGCCTCGTCTGCTGCGTCGCGCCCGTGCGGGGGCCCTGATGCTCCAGCACCGGCTTGTCACGCCCGCCGCGGTCGCGCGAGCGCACGCGCTCGGGGTACCGGTCCTGGCGTGGACCGTCGACGATCCGGCCGACGTAGAGCGGATGATCGACGCCGGAGTCGACGGGATGATTACGAACGATCCGGGGACACTGCTGGCTACACTGGCGCCGTGAAAGGCGGCGCCGCGAGAGCCAGCGTCAAGCGCGGCGCTTCGATCGTCGTGCTCTCGTGCTGCGCCGCTGCGGGCGTTGCCGCAGCGTTTCTCCTCGCCGGCACGCCGGTCGCAGGTGCGGACGGCGGCGCGACCGCCACCACGACGACAACCGAGCCGCTGCCGACCACCACGACGGCCCCTCCGACGCCGCCGCCTCCACAGCGGTTGATCGCCGCCGGGATCACGATCGGCGGCACGCTCGTCGGTGGGCTCTCGGCGCGGGAGGCAGCTGAGGTCCTGCGGGCGGCGTTCGCCAAGCCGATCAAGCTCGTTGTGTCGCCGACGCGGACGGTGACGGTCGAGCCACGGGAGATCGGCGCCGCGGCCTATGTCGGGGACGCCGTCAAACGCGCGCTCTCCTATCGCCGCGTCGGCGTCAACATTCCCCTGGCGGTGCGTGTGCCGTTGTCGAACGTGGACCGCTATGCGCGACAGCTCGGGGGCGAACTCGATCGCGCCCCGCTTGACTCGCGCTGGGTGCTCCGCAAGCTCCGGCCGTTCCCGACGGAGGCGAAGAAGGGGCGGCACCTCAACCGAGTGCTCACCGCGCGCGGGATCGTCTCACTGCTCCGGAGGAACAACCGGGATCCGCTGGAGCTCCCGTTTCGTGCCGTGGAGCCCAAAACGACACCGGACACGATCGGCCACGCGATCGTGATCCGGCGCGGCGAGAACCGGCTGTACTTCTACAACGGGATTCACTTCGTACGACGGTTCCAGGTCGCAACAGGGCAGTCGACCTACCCGACGCCGCTCGGGCACTTCGAGGTCGTGATCAAGGAGCGCAACCCGTGGTGGTACCCGCCGGCGGGCTCCGCATGGGCTGCAGGCAAGCAGCCGATCCCGCCCGGCCCGGGCAATCCGCTCGGCACCCGCTGGATGGGTCTGTCGGCTCCGGACGTCGGCATCCACGGCACGCCGGACGCCGCCTCGATCGGGTACTCGGCGTCGCACGGCTGCATCCGCATGCGCATCTCCGAGGCCGAGTGGCTGTTCGACCACGTGGAGGTCGGCACGCAGGTCTTCATCGTCGCGGCGTAGTAGTCGAGTAGTGCCCCTTGGCAATCTCAAGCGCACAGCCCAGGCAGTCTCGGTCGTCGTCGTGCTCGTCCTTGGAGGGATCCTCGTGTGGCGTGTCGCTACCCGCGAGGGAGGTGTCCAGATCCACGGCGGCAAGTCGGTAGCGGCGCCCGCGCTGAGCCTCCCCCGTCTCGATGCGCCCGGCACCCTTTCGCTCGCCTCGCTCCGTGGCAAGGTCGTGGCGGTCAACTTCTGGGCGTCGTGGTGCGGGCCCTGCCGTGACGAGGCCCCGCTCCTCGAGCGCACGTGGACCGGGAACCGGGCGAAGGGCCTGGTCGTCGTCGGCGTCGACGCGAACGACTATTCAGGCGATGCGCGCCGGTTCATGCGCGCGCATGGGCTCACGTATCCGATTCTTCACGACGCGCACGGATCGACGCTCGGGCACTGGGGCGTTCCCGGTCTTCCGACCACATTCGTCGTGAGCCGGTCGGGACGCGTCGTCGCGAAAGTCGTCGGCGGACTGCGCACCGGCGACAACGCAGCGGCGTTCAAGCGGGAGATCGCGGCCGCCCTGGCGACATGAAGCCTCTCGCCATTCTGGTGTCGGTCCTCGTCGCCGCCGGTGTGGCGATGTCGATGCCGGCAGATCGCGCGTACGCCTCCGGGAGACCGAGCGCCGCCGAGCTCGAGAGCGAGCTGGTTTGCGTCACCTGCAAGACGACGCTCGACGAGTCGAACTCGCCGATCGCCCAGCGGATGAAGGCATACATCCGCCGTCGGATCGGGGAAGGGGCAAGCGCCAAGCAGATCAAGGACGAGCTCGTGGCCGAGTTCGGCGAGGAGGTGCTCGCGACGCCGCCGACCCACGGGTTCGACCTGCTCGCCTGGCTGCTGCCCATCGGCGGGATCTGCGGCGGCGCGATCGTCCTCGGAGGGCTCGCCTGGACTTGGGCCCGGCGCCGGGACGGCAGCGACAGCGGTGATGGGCCTCCCGGCACGGAGTCGCTCGACCCCGAGCTCGAGCGCCGCGTCGACGAGGCGCTCGCACGGTTCGACGGTTGAGCTACGGGGAGATACCTGTTGCGGTAGGCGCCGGGTTCCTGTCGTTCCTCGCCCCGTGCGTGCTGCCGCTCGTGCCGGGCTATCTGTCCGCGGTCTCCGCGGTCGAGGCGGACCGCCTCGGCGACCCGGGCTCGGCGGTGCGCGTCGTCCGCGCGAGCGTGCCGTTCGTTCTCGGCTTCACCGCCGTGTTCGTCGGGCTCGGGGCGGGCGCCGCGGCGATCGGCAGCTCGCTGCTCCGCAACCAGTTTCTCCTCGAGCAGATCGCCGGGTTCGTGCTGATCGTCTTCGGGCTCGTCTTCATGGGCTTGCTCCCCTGGCCCGAGCGTCTGCTCGGGGCGGGTCTCCTGCGGGGTGCGCGATCGCGTGGCTCACGCTTCCTGCTGGGCGGCGCATTTGCGATCTGCGCCGCGCCGTGCATCGGTCCTGTTCTCGGCTCGATCCTCGTTCTTGCCGGCAACTCGAGAACGGTGTTGGAGGGGTCGGTGCTCCTCTTCGCCTATTCGGCCGGATTGGCGGTCCCGTTCATCGTCGTCGGGGCGGTCTTCACACGCGCGATGGGGCTGTTCCGGTGGTTGCGCGACCACTACCTCGCGATCCAGATCGCGAGCGGGCTGATCCTCGTCGCGCTCGGTGGGCTGCTCTTCGCGGGGAAGTTCTATGTGCTGCGGATCTACCTGAACCGCGTGCTCGAGAAGCTGGGGCTCGGGGGCGTGTAGGCGCGGGGACCTCCGCGCCGCGCGCTGGATCGGCGTCCGCGAGACGTGGTACAACAGGGACGTGGCGACGATCCTGATGGTGGGGGTCGACCTCTTCTTTCGAAGCAAGCTCGAGGGGCTGCTGCCTGGCCATCACCTGATCACGTCCGACAGCGTCGACCCGCCCGATCTCGTGATCTGCGACATCACGAGGGTCGAGCCGGACGACGTCGCCGACGCGTGGCCGGACGTGCCCATCGTCGGCTTCACGAACCACACCGACAAGGCCGGTCTCCAGAGGGCCCACACCGCCGGCTTCGACCAGGTGATCGTCAAGTCGGCGCTGATGGAGCGGGCGCCGGCTCTCGTCGACGAGCTCGTTCCTTAGGATTCCGCGCTCCGGCGAGTCGACTTCCGCGCTCCGGCGAGTCGACGTTTCGTCCTAGGGCGCTGTCAACGTTCCGACGACCGGGAGCCGCAAAACTCATCGCTCCAAGCCGCAATATGGTCGTCGTCGCGGGCCCGACGCTGTCATCCGCGACGAAGGGCGGGTCGGACCGGAAGGTCAGACCCCGGACGGCGTCAGCTGTCCAGCGGCGGATTGTGGACGTCGTGCTCCTCGGCGTATTCGTCGACGAGCTTGTCGATCACGCCCGCGTCCGGGAACGCGTAGTTGATCTTGACGAAGGGCTCCCATTTGTCTGGCAGCGCATCCTCCGGGAAGATCGCCTCGACCGGGCACTCCGGTTCGCATGCCCCACAGTTGTGGGTGTAGATTCCTCCGGCCAGCGTGAACTCGTGCTTGCCCGGCACGACGGCGCAGAACGTGTCCTCCGGGTCCGCGTCGCTCCTCTCGACCGACATCACGCGCCAGGCGACCTCGCGCGTCGCGAGATAGAGCCACCGAATCGGCCGGCTCCGCACTCCGAAATTAGTCTCGACGCTCGCTTCGACGCCTGACCCGACGGTGACGTAGCCGGCAAAGACGGCCGCGCGCTCGAGCCAGTCGAGCGCCTCGTGGTCGGTCGAGCGAAGGCACCACGATCCGGCGCGGGTGGGATCGCCGTCGGCCGCGAGCCAGCCGTCGGTGAAGCCGGCGATGTATTCGGCGTCCGCGGTCTCCGGAAGCAGCCGCTTCAGGTTGACGGACGCCCGGACGACACCTGTGCCCGCATACCCAGGGTGGATGTCCAGAGAGGGCGAGAAATTCACGTGGTCGAAGAAATCTCTGTACTTGGCCACCCGGCTGCCGTAGAGCTGCACGTAGTGGTAGTGCTCCCCCGACCGAACCTCCTGCCTGTTCCAGATCCTGTCGCCGTAGACGAGCCCGTGCAGGACGCCGAGCCGGTAGGTCTCCGAGTCGCGCTCCGGGCTCGAGCGCATCGCCGGTACGAATTGACCGGTTTCCAACGCGCTCGTCTGCCCGCCGTCGGACAGGAGCCACGGGTGGGTCGGAGTCGCGACGACGATGCGGCGGAACCGTGAACGGTTGCGGATCGTGAGGCGCGAGCCGCCGTAGCGCGTGCGCTCTTCGAACGCGGGTGCGAACTCGATCCGTGCCGTCGGCTTGCGCCGGAACCGCTTCACCACGGCCGGCCGGTACCCGGAGTCCGTGAGGACCTTACAGGCCGTGTTCTCGAGCTCCGCAAACGACCGGAGGCCGTGGTCGGTGACGAGGAGCTCCGATCCGGCAAAGCAGTCGATGCACTCCTCCGGGTCGATGATCAGCATCCGGTTGAACTCGTGGATGCAGTCGACAGGGCAGACGTCCACGCAGGACTTGTCTTTGATGTCGATGCAGGGCTCGGCGATGATGTACGTCACGCTGGCGAGTCTACCGGTGGTGTTCGGACGCCCGCAGCAGCCCGTTTACCGCTCCGCGGCGGAGGGCGGGACGGTCACGCGGACGAGTGTCCCCTCGCCCGGTCGCTGCTCGGCGTGGAACTCGGCGTTCAGCGTTGCCGCCCGCTCGGCGAGGCCGTCGAGCACCGCCTGCCGGCGCTCGCGCGTGCCGTTGTCCGACACGGCGAGCTCGACACCTCCGCTGGCGGTGGCCGTGACTCGCACGGATATGCGCGTCGGGGGCCCCCGGCGCAGCGCCTGGTCGAGCGACTCGCGGACGATCTGGTAGAGGCCGACCCGGGCGTTCTCGCCGAGCGAGTCGCCGGCGGCGAGATCGGTCTCGACGTTGATCCCGCGCCGCACGGCGACGCGATCGACGAGCAGGTGCACCGCTGCCGCGAAACCCTGCCTGCGGAGCGCGTCGGGCTCGAGCCCGGTGACGAGCTCGCGCAGATCGGAGCTCACCTCGCGCGTCAGGACAAGCGCACGCTCGACGATGGCACGCGACCGTTCCGCGTCCCCACCCGCCGTCGCCAGGGCGGTGTCGAGCATCTGTGCGATCGCGGCCAGGTGCTGGACGGGCCCGTCGTGGATGAGCTCGGCGAGCCTGCGCCGCTCGTCCTGCTCGGCGAGGAGCCGCTCGTCGAGCGCCGGCCGGTGGCCGGCCTCGCTCAATCGATCATCGCCTCGCGCAACGCGATGGCGACGGCCTGTGTCCGCGTGTCGGCCTCGAGCTTGACGAGGATGTGACGCACGTGGCTCTTGACGGTCTCCTGGCTGATGAAGAGCCGTTGCGCCACGTCCGCGTTGGACATGCCGTCGGCCAGCAGCTGCAGGATCTCCCGCTCCCGCTGCGTCAGAGCGTCGCCGCCGTCACGGCCCTGGATCAGATTCGGCATCAGCGCCGGGTCCACGAACGTCTCACCCCCGGCGACTTTCTCGATCGCCCGCAGGAGCGTCTCGTGCGGCGCTTCCTTGAGGATGTAGCCCTTCGCGCCCGACTCGAGGCTGCGCGACAGGAGCGCTCGCTCGCTGTAGGCGGTGAAGACGATCACGGCTGTGTCGGGGGCCTGTTTGAGGATCTCCTCCGTCGCCTCGATCCCGTCCATGCCGGGCATGCGCAGATCCATGATGATCACATCGGGCCGGCGGCGCCCTGCGAGCGCGATCGCCGTCTCGCCGTCGGGAGCCTCGCCGACGACACGAATCTGCGGCGAGCGGAGCAGGGAGAGGCGAAGCCCTTCGCGCACGACCTCGTGGTCGTCCACGATCAGGACGGAGATCTCGTCTGCCACGTCAGCATCTTACGAGCGTGGCTTGACGGCAGGCGTGTTTACTCACCGGCGTGAACGTCGATGTCGTGCTCGTGGGTCTGGGCCGGATGGGCCGTGTGCACCTGCACGCGATCCGCGAGTACGTCCCCGGTCTCAGGCTGACCGCAGTCGCGGAGCCTCGACTCGACGTGGCAGCCGAGGCTCTGATCGGAGACGCAACCGTCTACGCCGACGCCGTCCAGGCGCTCCGTCAGCCCGGCCTCCGCGCCTGTGTCGTGGCGGCGCCGACCGAGGTGCATCGAGGTGTCGTCGAGGAGGCGCTCGATCTAGGTTTCCACGTGTTCTGCGAGAAGCCTCTGACGCTGGCGCGAAACGAGTCGCTGCTTCTGCAGTCACGTGCGGAGTCTCGCGGACTCGTCCTGCAGGTCGGCTTCTGGCGGCGCTTCGCAGCGCCGCTCATGGAGGCGCGAAGGCTGTTGCGAGCGGGCGCGATCGGCCGACCGGTGCTGGTGCGTCTCGTCCAGTGGGACGTCGAGAGCCCGCCCGCGGCCTGGTGCGACCCCGTTCGAAGCGGCGGAATCTTCGTCGACATGGGTGTCCACGAATACGATGAGATCGAGTGGCTGCTGGACGCGCCAGTGACCGAGGTGAGCGCGCAGCCGCTCGCGCTCGTCAATCAGGAGCTCGCGGGGGTCGGGGACGTCGACAACGCGCTCGTCTTCGCCGCCGTGGAGGGCGGCGCTCGCGCGATCGTCGAGCTGTCGCGCAACGGTCGGTATGCGGACGACATCCGCCTGGAGGTTCTCGGCAGCGACGGCGCTCTGCTCGTCGAGACGGTGCCGAAGGCCCGGGTTCGACTGGGAACACGGCAGGGGCTCGAGACCGTATGGGAGGGCGGCGAGGACGTCTTTCTCGCAGCCGTCGGCGCGGAGCTCGCCGCCTTCGCGGCGTTGGCTTCGGGAGACGCGACCGCCGCGGACGTCCCCGGCGCCGCCGAGAGTGTGCGTGCCGTCTCGGTCGGCGAGGCCGCGCGTGAATCCGCGGCGTCCGGCGCTCCTGTTCGGGTCGGCTAGACCGCGAGTGCCAGTTGCGCCGGCTCGGGCGGCTGCGTCGGCGCGAGCGGCCGCACGCGCACTCCGGACTGCGTCGAGCGGACAAGGTCGCGAACGCGGTCCCGCACCGGGCCACTGAGCGAGGCGGGCATATATGCGCGGTCTCCGTAGAGGCGTTCGTAATGCTCGACCTCGTCGGGCCAGTCACGCGCGAGCGCACCGAGGAAGTGCTCGCGCGTGCCGGGCTTCAGGTGGAGGAGGTTCGCCCAGATCGCCTTCGCGCCGGCCTCGCGGGCCGCGTGGACGACCTCTTCGAGCTGCTCGGGCCGGTCGGAGAGCCCGGGGAGGATCGGCGCCATCGCGACGGAGACCGCGATCCCGGCCTCCGCGAGCCTTCGTACGACCTCGAGCCGCTGCCGCGGTGGTGCCGTGCCCGGCTCGGTCGTCCGCCAGACATCGCCGTCGAGCGTCGGGACGGAGACGTTCACGGAGACGTCGATACGGCGGGCGGCGTCCTGCAGGACGTCGACGTCGCGCCAGACCATGGGCCCGCGCGTGATCAGCGAGAACGGCGTCCATGCCGCGGCCAGCTCGACGAGGCAGGCCCGTGTCAGGCGGTAGCGGCCCTCGGCCGGCTGGTAGGGGTCGGTGGCTGCGCCGACCGCCACGTGGGCGCGCGGCCAGGACGGCCTCGCGAGCTCCCTCCTCAACACGTCGGCGATGTTCGTCTTGACGCGGATCGACTGGCCGTACCGGTCGTCGGCGGGGCGGTCGGCGCGTGCCTCGAACGCGCGCACATAACAGAACGTGCAGCGGTGGACGCAGCCCATGTAGGGGTTGAGCGACCACTCGAACGGCATCCCGCGCACCCGATTGAGGGCGGAGCGGCACGGCTCCTCGCGGTACTCGGCCCGCATCCGGTCACTATAGAACATACGTTCGTGTGACGCGAGGCGGCGGGCTCGTCGGCATACAGTTCGGCTGCGTGGACGAGCTCGCGGGCGGGATCCGGCGCGTCACGACACCGCTGCCGACGCGGCCGGGTCATGTCCACTCGTACCTGCTGCCAGACGACGACGGGTGGACGCTCGTGGACACCGGTATCGGCCTGCCCGACGCGCGGGAGCGCTGGTCGGCGGAGCTGGCGCAGCTCGATGGGCCGGTGGCACGAATCGTCGTCACGCACTTCCATCCCGATCACGTCGGCGCCGCGGCCGATCTCGCCGAGCTGACCGGCGCGCCGGTGCACCAGGGTGGCCTCGACTACGCGCAGTGCGAGCTCGTCTGGGGCAACCCGAACTGGCCCCACAGGATCGCCGACTGGTTCGGCCGGCACGGCGTTCCCGAGCACGTGACGTCGGAGCTCGTCGAGCAGGGCTCCCTCTACCGGCCGTTCATCCGCTACCAGGCGGACCCGGAGATCGTCGAGGCCGGCGACGTTGTCGCCGGCTGGGAGCTGGTTGCGGCGCCGGGTCATGCGGACGGGCAGCTCGTGCTCTTCCGCGACGGGGTGCTGATCGCCGCCGACCATCTGCTCGACCCGATCTCGCCGACCGTGGGGTTGTGGCCGGCCAGCCGTCCCGATCCACTGGGCGACTACGTCGATGCGCTGGAACGAACGGTCGAGCTCGGCCCCACGCGCGCCTTCCCCGGGCACGGTGAGCCGATCCACGATCCCGTGGGGCGCGCCCGGGCGCTGATCGCGCATCATCACCTGCGGCTCGACGTGGCGGAGCGCTCGCTGACGGCCGAGCCGCAAACGGGATACGCCCTCTCGTATCCGTTGTTCGGGGACGACCTGAAACCGGCGGCGCGCCGCTTCGCGGTGGCCGAGACGCTCTCGCACCTCGAACGGCTCGCGCGCGAGGGCCGAGCCCTCCGTGGCTGGGCCGACGGGGTCGTTACCTATACTCGGCCGAATTGAAGAGCTCTGCAGTGGACGCCGACCCTCTTAGTACCAGCGCCCCGGAGGACGGGGCGTGACGCTATTCCTCGAGCTCGTCGGCGTCGGCGTTCTGATTCTGCTGAACGCATTCTTCGTCGCGGCGGAGTACGCGCTCGTCACGGTGAGACGGACGCGCCTGCAAGAGCTCGCCGAGGAGGGACAGCGAAGGGCGCGTGCGGTGCAGCGGATCACAGCCGACCCGCCGCGCTTCATCGCGGCGATGCAGCTCGGCGTCACGCTCACGTCGCTGGGAATCGGCGCGCTGGGCGAGCCGGTGCTGTCGCACGTGCTCGACGACTGGCTGGCGGCGTTCGTCGCCGGCTTGATCGCGTTCGTCGTGATCACGTTTCTGCACGTCGTCGTCGGCGAGCTCGTCCCGAAGGGGCTCGCTCTCGGCTACGCGGATCGGATCGCGCTCGGTGTCTCCGCTCCCGTCCGCGGCTTCTTCATCGTCTTCAAGCCGGTGATCTGGGTGCTGCAGCGCTCGAGCGAGTCCGCCCAGCGGTTGCTCGGTCTCGACCCCAGGGCCGCTGATTCCCAGCCGCTCTCGGAGGCGGAGCTGAAAATGCTCCTCAACGTCTCGCACGAGCAGGGCGAGATCGAGCACGACGAGCGCGAGATGCTCTACAAGGTCTTCGACTTCGCCGACAAGGAGGCCTCGGACGTGATGGTGCCGCGGCCCGAGGTGGTCGGACTCTCGGTCGAGATGCCCCCGGAGGAGGCGCTCGCAGCCATCCTCGACTCCCCGTACACCCGCTACCCGGTCTTTCGCGACTCGCTCGACGAGATCGTCGGCGTGCTGCATGTCCGCGACCTCTTCTCGGCGCTCCACGACCGCGGCATCGGCGACGTCGAGATCGCCGAGCTCCTGCGCCCTGCGTACATCGTCCCCGAGACCAAGGATCTGGCAGCCCTCCTCGCCGAGTTCCGCAAGACGAACCAGCACATGGCGGTCGTCGTCGACGAGTACGGTGCAACGCAGGGGATCGTGACGCTCGAAGACCTGCTCGAGGAGATCGTGGGCGAGATCGAGGACGAGTTCGACCTGCCGGACGAGTCGGTCGAGCGCGTCGACGACAATACGGTGCGGATCGACGGCACCTTCCCGCTCGACGACTTCAACGAGCAGTTCCACACCGCCCTCGAGCACGAGGACTTCCACACCGTCGCCGGCTACGTGTTCCACCTGCTCGGGCGCGCTGCCGAGCCGGGCGACGAGGTGCGCTCGGACGGGCTGCGGTTCCGCGTGCTCGAGACGGAAGGCTCGAGGATCCAGCGCATCGAGGTCGAGATGGGGCTCGAGCCCGTGTCGCGCCCGGACGGCGACGAAGAGCCGGTCGACCTCGGAACATCCTCTTAGGAGTGATTCCTCGCTGGAAAGTCCGTCTAGCGCCGGAAAGTCCGACGCGCTTACGCGACGGACTTTCCGGCGAAGCAGCCAAGACCGGGCGGCGCGTAGTCTCGTCACGTGAGTCCGTCGAGCTCGTCACCGCTCCGCTACCGCGACTTCAGCCTCTACCTGGGCTCGATGTTCGCGACCGGTCTCGCGCTCCAGATGAGCCAGGTCGCAATCGGATGGCAGGTCTTCCACATCAATCACAGGCCGCTCGACCTCGGTCTCGTGGGGCTGAGCGAGTTCGTGCCGCTGCCGCTCCTCGCCCTGCCTGCCGGCGCTCTCGCGGACCGCCTCCCTCGCCGGACGACGTTCGCCGTCGCGGTCGGCCTCGACGCTGCCGTCGCCGCGGGGCTGCTCGCGCTGACCGCCTCCGGGCCGACAGCGGTCTGGCCCTTCTTCGTCCTCGCGCTCGGGACGGGTGTGGCTTCGGCTCTCGGGGCACCGCCGTCGCGCGCGCTCACACCGTCTCTCGTGCCCGCGGAGATCCTCACGAGGGCGATGGCCGTCCGGTCGGTTGCGTTCGAGATCTCTGCGATCGCCGGCCCGGCGCTGGGCGGCGTGCTGTTCTACCTGCGGCCCGAGCTAGTGTACGAGGTCTCGACGGCGCTCTCTGCCGGCTCGTTGCTCTGCGTGCTCGCCATCCGAAGTGGTCGCGAGCCGGCCTCCGGGGAAGCGCCTACGCTCGACAGCGTCTTCGACGGCCTGCGCCTGATCAGGCGGACGCCGGTCATGCTGGGGGCGATCTCGCTCGACCTTTTCGCGGTGCTCTTCGGCGGCGCCGTTGCGCTCCTCCCCGTGTATGCCAGCGACGTCCTCCATGTCGGGAAGATCGGGCTCGGCGTTCTCCGCAGCGCTCCGGCGGTCGGGGCGCTCGTCGCCGCGGTGCTCCTCGCGCGACGACCGGTCGGCCGGTTCGCCGGGCGCAAGCTCCTCATGGTCGTCACCGCGTTCGGTGTGTGCATGATCGTGTTCGGGCTTTCGCACTGGATGTGGCTCTCGCTGCTCGCCCTCGGCGTGAGCGGCGGCGTCGATCTCGTGAGCGTCGTCCTGCGCGCCTCGATCCTCCCGCTCGTCACGCCGGACAACCTCCGTGGCCGCGTCAACGCGGTGGAGATGGTCTTCATCAGCGCGTCGAACGAGCTGGGGGCTTTCGAGTCCGGTGTTGCCGCTGCGCTCGTCGGCGCCGTGCCGGCGGTCGTGGCCGGCGGGGTCGCGACGATCGTGGTCGCTGCCGCCTGGTCGCGGCTCTTCCCGCCGCTCGCCAACGTCGACCGGCTCGACGAGCTGCGGCCGTTCTACGCCTCTCCTGGTCTGACGAGCCCCGACTCGTAGGCGGCGACTACCGCCTGCGTGCGATCGCGGAGGTCACCGCCGTGGCCAGGTGGCGCTCGCGCTCGGCACCCTCGCGTTGATCGCCGACGTCCTCGTCTATCTCGGCGACAGAACGAGCCTGTACTGAGTCATTCGCTAGCGGCGCGCCGTCGCGCGCAGCCTTGCTGCCGGCACCCCTCGGATCGACGCGTCGACCAGCTCGATCGGGTGGAGCGCCGGCAGCGGTGACCGCAGCCGCCGCAGGGTCGTCGCGAGCTGGACGAGGCACCCCGGGTTTGCGCTCGCGAGCACATGGGCCCCGGTCGCCAGGACGTGGCGGGCCTTGCGCTCCCCGAGCTCGCGCGCGGCATCTGCCTGGACGACGTTGTAGATCCCCGCTGAGCCGCAGCAGATGTCCTGCTCGGCCGGCTCGACCAGATCGAGGCCCGGGATTCGCAGCAATGACGTTCGGCTCGCCAGTGGAAGCCGTTGCGCGTGCCGGAGGTGGCACGAGTCCTGGAGCGCGACGGTGAGGGTGAGCGGGTTCCGGGTCGCGCGCGGCTCGGTCGTCTCGAGCAGCTCACCGACGTCGCGAACACGGGCGGAGAACGCGGCGGCGCGCTCGCCCCAGGCCGGTTCGTCAGCCAGGAGTCGTCCGAGCTCCTTCAGATGAGATCCACAGCCGGACGCGTTGACCACGATCAGGTCGACCTTCACCCGCTCGAAGGACTCGATCAGCGCACGGGCGAACCCCTTGCCCTCCTCGAGGCGTCCGGCATGGATCGACAGCGCTCCGCAGCATCCTTGCGCGGGCGCCGCGACGTCGAAGCCGTCAGCCGCGAGGACGCGTGCCGTGGCCGCGTTCACGGAGCCGAAGACCGCCGTCTGGACGCAGCCGGTCAGCAAACCGACGCGTCCGAGAGGATCGCGCATTGCGAGCGTCAGATCGGGCACGTCGGTGTCGTCGTGCCACGGCGGAGCGATCTCGACGAGCGGCGCAAGCGCGCGCGGCAGCGGGGCGTGCCGCGCCGGTGCGGCGAGACGAAGGGCCGCCCGCAGACGCCGCGGATAAGGAAGCACCTGGAACAGCAGCGACCGCACCAGCCGCTCGCTCGCGGTACGTCGGAATTCGCGCTCGACGCGGTCCCGCGTCGACTCGATCAGCACGTCGTATTGGACTCCCGAGGGGCAGGACGACACGCAGGCCATGCAGCCGAGGCAGCGGTCGAAGTGCTGGACGACCGTGCTGTTGAGCGCGATCGTGCCGTCGAGCCTCGCCTCCATCAGCTGAATCCGCCCGCGCGGCGAGTCCATCTCCTCGCTCCAGAGGAGGTACGTGGGACACGTCGGCAGGCAGAAGCCGCAGTGCACGCACTCACGTGCGAGCTCTCGAATCACGTGTTCACCAGGCTCGCCCCACCAGCACCGACGTCGGGTCGAAGCGAGCGCGGATCCGCTCGTTCAGCGCCCTGACCGCATCCGGAAGGTCGGACGCGGTCTCCGCCGGGACATAGGCGATACCGGCCGCGGGGCGCACGATCGCCTCGTCGATCCCGGTGAGCGTCTCGCCGAGCCGGCCGGGATCGAAGCGCACGCGGCCGAGCGCGGCCCGCTGGCGCTCTCGCACCACGTCCCACACGCCTGGATCCGCCTCTTCGCCGCCGACGAGAGCTCGCGTCCGTCGGATCTGGTCGTCGACCGCGGCGGCGGAGCCCTCGAAGAGCACGGCGACACGGCCGGGGTGAACGATGTCCAGCGCGCTCGGCTGGAGCGGAGAGGTGAGGAGCAGCGATGCGACGGCGGCGGAGTCATCCGTCTCGACGACGACGGTTCGCGCCGCCGGGGGCAGAGGATGAAGCCGGAGCGAGACGCGAACGATCAGGGCGAGCGTTCCGCGCGATCCGCAGACGAGCTTGCCGAGGTCGTACCCGGCGACGTTCTTGACGACCTTGCCGCCCGCGTTCGCGACGGTTCCGTCGGCGAGCACGAGCGTGACGCCGAGGACGAGATCTCGCGGAGCACCGAAGCGATGTCGCAGCGGCCCCGATAGGTTTGCGGCCAGGCAGGCTCCGATCGTCGGGTTTCCTGGGGCGTCGAGTGAGAGCCGCTGCCCCCTTCGCGCGAGCGTCTCGCGGAGCCGTGAAAGCGTCACGCCGGCCTCGACCGTGCACGTGAGGTCTCCCGCCTCGTGCTCGAGGACGCGGTCGAAACCGTCCGTGAGCAGGTCCTCGCCGATGCGGACGCTGCGACCCTCCGCGTACGCCGACGCCAGGAACGCTGCGGCCTCGTCCAGCGTGCGCGGGGTCGCGAAGACGTCAGAGGCGCTCGGCAACCCCGATCCTCTCGAGCGGGTGCATACGGTACGGGCCGGGAATCTCGCCGCAGAGCCGCGGCGTCGGGAGCACCTTGCCCGGGTTGGCACGGCCGTCAGGGTCGAACGCGCTGCGCAGCCGCGTGAATGCCTCGAGGTCGTGCTCGGAGAACATCTTCGGCATCGCGCAGGCCTTGTCGACGCCGACACCGTGCTCCCCCGTCAGCGATCCGCCCGCGTCGAGACAGGCGGTCAGTATCTCCTCGGCCAGCTCCTTTGCGCGCTCTGCTTCTCCGCGCTCCGCGTCGTAGAGCACGAGCGGGTGGAGGTTGCCGTCGCCCGCGTGAAAGACGTTGGCGACGCGCAGGCCGTACTCGTCGCCGAGATCGGCGATCCGGCGCAACACATCCGGGAGCCGCGTGCGGGGAACGACGCCGTCCTGGACGTAGTAGTCGGGCGAGACGCGGCCCATTGCCGCGAACGCCCCCTTGCGTCCCTTCCAGAGGAGCGCGCGCTCGGCCTCGTCCTTCGCGATCCTGATCTCGAACGCGCCGCAGCCCGTGCAGATCTCCTCGACCGCGGCCTCGTCCTCGGCGACCTGGGCGGCGATCCCATCCAGCTCCACGAGCAGCACCGCCTCCGCGCCGGCGGGGTAGTCCGGGTGGTACGCCGCCTCGGCCGCCTCGATCGTCAGCGCGTCCATCATCTCGATCGCGGCCGGCACGATGCCGGCACCGATCACGCTCGAGACGGCACTCCCCGCGTCGTCGCCGGTCCGGAAAGCGGCGAGGAGCGTGGTGACCGTCTCGGGGCGGCGGAGCACCCGGAGCGTGATCCTCGTCACGATGCCGAGCGTCCCCTCCGATCCGACGAACGCGCCGAGGAGGTCGTAGCCGTCGGGGTCGAGAGCCTTGCCGCCGAACTCGACGAGCTCACCGTCGGGGAGGACGACCGTCAGCCCCGTGACGTGGTTGACCGTGAAGCCGTTCTTGAGGCAGTGGGCGCCGCCCGAGTTCTCGGCGACGTTCCCTCCAATGGTGCAGACCTGCTGTGAGGAGGGATCGGGTGCGTAGAACCACCCGTCCTCCTCGACCGCACGCGTGACGTCGAGGTTCGCGACGCCCGGCTCGACGACGACCCGCTGGCTCGCGAGATCGACCTCGAGGATCCTGTTGAGCCGCGCCAGCGACACGACGACGCCGTCCGCCACGGGCAAGGCGCCGCCCGACAGCCCCGTGCCGGCGCCTCGGGCCACGAACGGGATCGCGTGCCGGTGGCAGAGGCGGAGTACCGTCTGGACCTCCTCGGTCGAGCCGGGGAGGACGACGATCGCCGGTTGTGCGCGCCAGCCCGTCAGCCCGTCGCAGTCGTAGACGCGGAGCTGCTCCGGCTCGGTCAGAACGAACGGGTCGCCCAACAGTGCCCGGAGCTCGCGCGCGACCGCGTCGTCCAGCGCCATGGATTCGAGTCTACGGTAGGGTCGCTCGATGGTTCCCATCGAGCGCCCGGGCAAGATCATCTGCGTCGGCCTGAATTACCGCGACCACGCCGAAGAGCAAGGCGTCGAGCTCCCGACCGCGCCGCTCTTCTTCGCCAAGTACACGACCGCGCTGATCGGGCCGGGGGACCCGATCGTGATCCCGCCGGCCGTGACGCAGTGCGACTACGAGGCGGAGCTCGGCGTGGTGATCGGCGCCCGCGTCAGAAACGTCTCCAAGGAGAACGCGCTCGAGGCCGTGCGCGGCTACTTGTGCGCGAACGACGTGTCGGCGCGTGACCTGCAGTTCGCCGACGGCCAGTGGACGCGCGGCAAGTCACCGGACACGTTCTGTCCGGTTGGGCCGCTGGTTTCGGCCGCAGACATCCCGAACCCGCACGACCTGCGGATCCGCGCCATCGTCAGCGGCGAGGTGCTGCAGGACTCGACGACGGCGAACCTCATCTTCGGGATCGACGAGATCATCAGCCACGCCTCGCTGACGTCGACGCTCGAGCCCGGTGACCTCATCCTCACCGGGACGCCGGCCGGGGTCGGCGTCTTTCGAGATCCGAAGCGGCTCCTCGTGCCGGGCGACGACGTGACGATCGAGATCGAGAGGATCGGTGACCTGACCAATCCTGTCGTCGCCGGCTGAGGACTGCCCGTTGCGGCGGCGCTCGCCAATCTGCCGGGACCGCTTGACCGTACCGTGACCAAGGATCGATGATCGAGCACTTGAGCAGGCACGAAGCCGGGGAGACGCAGTGAGCGTCGTTGCGCGGACAGTTCTGCGGGAGCAGGTGAAAGAAGTTCTGCTCGAGCGAATCCTCCGTGGCGAGCTGAAACCCGGCGACCGGCTCGTAGAGACGCGGATCGCCCAGGAACTGGGAACGAGCCAGGCGCCGGTCCGTGAGGCGCTGCGCGATCTCGAGCTCGTCAACCTGGTCGAGTCGGAGCCGTTCCGCGGCTCGCGGGTTCGCGATGTCTCCGACGAGAATCTCCTGCAGATCTTCCCGGTGCGAGCAGCACTCGAGGAGCTTGCCGCGAAGGAGGCCGCGCGTCGTCTCCAGGGTGACGTCTCCACCCTCGAGGCCGAGATCGCCGCGATGCGCGACGCCGCGAAGCGCGGAGACACCCGGACGCAACTCGCCGGCGACATCGCGTTTCATCGGGCCGTCGCCGAGGCGTCGGGAAACCGTGTCCTCCTGCAGGCGTGGCTCGCGCTCGGGATCGAGGTACCCACCGCCTTCGGCGTGTACTGGACGTACTTCGACGCGATGGAGCTCGTCGACTTCCACGTCCCGATCGTCGAGGCCATTCGCTCCGGCGATGCGGCGCGGGCGGGTGCAGAGGCGCGCGCCCACGTCCGCCGGACGGAGAAGGTGGTCCGGCGGCGACGCCGCGAGCGAAACTAGGGTCTGGCCTTCTGGCCAGACCCGTTTGTTGGCGCGAACGTCGGGTCAGACCCGAAGGTCTGACCCAGTGAAGTCGCGCGGCGCGCTCGTCGCGCTCTTCCTGGCAGGGCTCACGTTTCGTCCGCAGATCGTGGGCGCGGGCCCGCTCTTCCCGTCGATCCAGCACGATCTCGGCGTCTCCCACGCCGTGATCGGGCTCCTCGGGACGATTCCTGTCCTCTGCATGGGGCTGTTCGCACCGCCGGCGGCGCTCGTCGTGCGGCGGCTGGGGACGCGGTCGGCCATCGGCGCGTCGATCGCGCTGATCGGAGTCGCCGGGGTTCTGCGAGCCGTCGTGCCCGGTGCCGCCCTCGTCATCCTCGTCACCCTGGGCGTAGGCATCGGAATGGGCATCGGCGGCGCCATCGCGCCGGTGGCCGTGAAGGAGCGCTTCGCGCAGCGATCCGGCCTTGCCACAGGGGTCTACACGACCGGGATCCAGGTCGGGTCGGCAGTGTCGTCGTCGGTGGCCGTGCCACTCGCCGCGTGGCTCGGCGGGTGGCGCTGGTCGCTGGGCGCGTTCTCGGTGATCACCTGTGCGGCCGCCGTGGTCTGGTGGGCGCTGATGCGCGGCGAGCCCTCACACGCGCGACCGGTCGAGCTCCCGCCCATGCTGCCGTTGCGCCGGCCGAGCGCCTGGCTCCTCGTCGTCATCTTCGGGTTGATGGCGTCGACCTACTACGGCTTGACGAACTGGCTCGCCGACTCGTTCGTCGAGCGCGGGTGGAGCGAGGGGCGGGCCGGCTGGCTGATCGCGGTGCTGAACATCGGCGCGGTTCCGGGAGGGCTCTTGATCCCGTGGCTCTCCGATCTGTTCGGGGGACGACGCCCCTGGCTGATCGCGACGGGCGTCGCGTACGTGGTCAGCTCGTTCGGATTCGTTGAGTTGCCCGGGGCTGCCTGGGTCTGGGCTGTCTGCTCAGGAGTCGCAAGCGCCGCGATGTTCTCGCTCGTTCTGACGCTGCCGCTCGACCTCGAGCACGATGCTCGCCGGGTCGGCGCTCTGGTTGGGATGATGCTCGGTCTCGGCTACGCGATCGGCGCCGTCAGTCCACTCGTCCTGGGTGCGGTCAGGGACGCGACGGGGTCGTTCACGAGCTCGCTCTGGCTGATCGTCGGCTTCAGCGCCGCGCTCCTGGTGGCCGTCGCGGCGGCTCCGACGGGCCGGCGGACACGCGTGGCTTCCGCTCACCCGACGACGTGAGATCGTCGGCCATCTCCTCGAACGCCGCGACGAAGACGTCGCAATCCCCAGGGGAATGCGCGACCGACAGTGTCCACTCCTCCTCGCGGCCGGGCGTCATGAAGACGCCGCGATTCATGTTGTAGAGCCACGAGAGATCGGTCAGCTCTCCGTCCTGATGGCGCTTGTACGACTCGTAGTCGACGATCCGCTCGGGTGAGAACGTCACGCAGCCCTTGGCGCCGACCCCGACCGAATAGCCCGAGAGGCCGTAGCGCTCGATGACGTCGCCGCAACCGGTGAGGAGCCGCTCCTCGAGCTCGTCGAGGTGGGCGTACGCGTCCGGTGTGAGGACGTCGACGAGACTCGCCCGCGACGCGGCCATCGTCAGCGGGTTGCCGTTGTACGTCCCCACCTGGTAGACGACACCGCTCTCGACGGTCTCGAATGCCTCCTCGGTGCCGCCGATCGCACCGGAGGGGAGCCCGCCGCCGAGCGTCTTTGCAAGCGTGACGAGGTCCGGCTCGATGCCGAACCGTTCCGTGGCACCTCCTGCAGCGATCGCGAGACCCGTCTTCACCTCGTCGACGATCAGCATGACGCCGTGGCGTCGCGTCAGCTCGCGGACAGCGTCGAGGTAGCCGGGCTCGGGGAGCACCACCCCGAGATTCATCATGGCCGCTTCCATGATCACGCACGCCGGAGGGCGCCCTTCCGCGATCAGGCGCTCGATCCTGCGCTCCATCGCGGGCGCGTCGTTGAACGGCACCGGCACGGTGAGGTCCGCCGCGGCCCGCGGGATCCCCGCGCCGTACGTGAGTGACGCGTAGTTCTCGCGGTCTCCGATCCGGTCGTACGGGACCCCGATCGAGACCATGACGTAGTCGTGATGACCGTGGTACGAGCCGAAGATCTTGACGATTGTGTCGCGCCCGGTCGCTGCACGGGCGATCCGGATCGCATCCATCGTCGCCTCCGAGCCGGAGTTGACGAAGCGCCAGCGCGGCAGACCGAAACGACGCGAGAGCTCCTCCGCCACGACGACCGCGTCCTCGGTGGGGGCTGCAAAGTGGGTCCCGAGTGCGACCCGCTCGCGCACGGCGCGGACGATGGCGGGGTGGGCGTGCCCTTGCACCATCGAGCCGAAGCCGTTATGGAAGTCGATCATCTCGTTGCCGTCGACGTCCCATACGCGGGATCCCTCGCCGTGGGAGAGGTAGATGGGCCAGGGATCGCGCTCCTGGTACGCGGAGGCAACGCCGCCGACCAGCGCCTGACGGGCGCGCTCGTACATCTCGCGCGACCCCGGGGTCCGCTCGTCGAGGCGCCGCTGCTCCTTCGCGGTCAGCTCCGCGATCCGCTCGCGATCCAGTGTGGTCGTCGTCCGGGTTGCCATTGGTCTCCTGTCCGCGTGGTCAGGCTGCATTCTGGCGGTTGGCCGGGCTGTCGTGCAGGGGCGACGGGCATGATGGCCGATGTCTGTGGCACCCACACGTGATCTGAGACCGCTGTTCGACCCTTCCTCGGTGGCGGTGGTCGGCGCGTCGGCCGACCCGAGAAAGTGGGGCCATTGGCTCGCGCGCGGCGCGATCGCGGCCGAGCACCGGCGAGCGGTGTACCTCGTCAACCGGTCGGGCGCCGAGGTGCTCGGTCGGCGGACGTATCGGACGCTGGACGAGCTTCCCGACGGCGCCGAGCTCGTCGCGATCGCCGTTCCGTCGACCGCGTTCGAGGAGACCGTGGAGGCGTCTCTGGCCGCCGGAGCTCGCGCCATCGTCGCCATCAGCGCCGGGCTGGGGGAGAGCGGGGACGGCGGCCAGGCGCGCGAGCGAGCCGTCGTCGAGCGCGTGCGCGAAGCCGGTGCCGTCATGCTGGGACCGAACTGCAACGGCATCTTCGACGCGGCCGCCGAGCTCCAGCTCGGTCTCGACGGGCTGCAAGAGGGGCCGATCGGGTTGATCTCGCAGAGCGGCAACCTGTGCTACGAGATCGCCTTGCTCGCCGCCGACGTGGGTCTGGGGGTGTCGCGCGTCGCATCCGTCGGCAACCAGGCCGATCTGGATGCGGGCGACCTCGTGGCCGCATTTGCGGCGGACTCGAGCACACGCGTCATCGCCGCCTACGTCGAGGACTTCCGCGACGGTCGCGCATTTGCACGCGCAGCGCTCGGGTCGGACACACCGGTCGTGCTCCTGGCCGCAGGGCACAGCGACGCGGGCAGGCGAGCCGCGCTGTCCCATACCGGAGCGCTGGTCAGCGACGCCGCTGCGGTCGACGCAGCCTGCCGGTCGGCGGGAATCGTCCGTGTCGCAACCCCGCGGGAGCTGATCGACGCGGCTCAGCTGCTCCTCGCAGCGCGGCGTCCGCGCGGGAGGCGCCTGGCCGTCGTCGGCGACGGAGGCGGCACCGGCGTGATCGCCGCAGATGTCGCGGCGGCCGCCGGACTCGACCTGCCGACGCTGTCGGACGGCCTTCGAGCACAGCTCTCGCAGGATTTGCCGTCAACCTCCGTGACGGCGAATCCGGTCGACCTCGCCGGTGCCGGGGAGCAGGACTTCGGCTCCTACGCCCGCGTGATCGGCGGGATCCTGGAATCGGGCGAAGTCGACACGGTCCTCCTGACCGGCTATCTCGGGGGCTACGGCGGCCAGCACGACGACCTCGAGGCGGTCGAGCTCGACGTGGCTCGCTCGCTCGCAGCCGCGGCCGACGCAAGCGGACGTGCGCTTGTGTGTCACCTCATGTACGCCGACGCGCCGCCGGCACGGCTTCTCCGGCGAGAGGGTGTCCCCGTGTATCGCGAGATCGAAGGGGGTCTGCGAACGCTCGCGCGAATCGCCTCGCTCGCGCCTGCGGCCGCAGACATCCCCGGGTACGCGACGGGTGCGTCCGGCCTCGAGCCCGGAGACGACTATCTTGCGGCTCGACGCCTTGTCGAGAGCGCCGGCATTCGGCTCGTCGCGGCAACGCCCGTTGAGACCGAGGCCGACGCGGCCGCTGCCGCCGCTGCTCTCGGCTACCCGGTCGTGCTCAAGGCACTCGGGCTCCTCCACAAGTCCGACGCGGGGGGCGTCGCGCTCGGCCTTCGCGACGCAGACGACTTGCGGGCGGCGTTCACCCGCATGGCGGCGTCTCTCGCTGCCAACGGCTATGTCGTCGAGAAGATGGTCTCGGTGCCGGTCTCCGTGGAAGTGCTCGTCGGCTGTCGCCGCGATGCTCGCTTCGGCCCGCTCGTCGTGGTCGGGCTGGGCGGCGTCTACACGGAGATATTCCGCGACGCCGTCGTTGCGCTCGCGCCGGCCGAGTCGTCCGAGCTCGAGCCTTTGATTCGAACGCTCGGCGGGGCATCGCTCTTGACGGGCGCGCGTGGCAGGCCTGCTCTCGATATCGCGGGCGTGGCACATGCTGCCGCTGCTCTCTCGCGGCTCGCCGCCGAGCATCCCGAGATCGCCGAGGTCGAGATCAACCCGTTGCTCGTCGGCGCCGACGGCGTCGTCGGTCTCGACGCACGCGTCGTCTTCGCCTGACGGGCGCGCACGCGGTCAGCGCGATCCGGGTGCGGGTATCGTGAACCTGCCGCTTCCCCGCTACCAGCCGGACGGCACACGTTTCAGCGGCGGCTGGACGCAGGTCGACATCCAGCGCAACAGCGTCTCGTTCAACGTGATCGTGCAGCCGAGGAGCAAGTCCAGGATCGGCGCGATGGCGCTGAGCATGCAAGTGATCCGGAAGTCCGGGTCCTGGGTCGTGAACCGCGCCTATCCTGTCGCCACGTTCACCCCGGTGGGGAGGCCGGGACGCGTCGTCGGGCCGAACGACTACGGCCCCAACGGCCGTGGCCAGCCGACCCCGGATCGCGGCCGGGTCGCGGGCAAGTGGATCGGGATCCCCGCGCTGCTATTCCTGCTCGGCCTCGTCGTGGTCGGCCTCATCCTGTCCCGCAACTGGCGGCGCTATCGCCGTGCGCGCAAGACCTTCGGCGCCGAGACGCACGGGATGCCGTCGCTGCCGCGGAGCTATCGCGACGGCGTGTCGGACAACGCGGAGTAGGCGCTACTCCCAGCCGAGGTACGGCGCCGCGCCGCGCTTGAAGAGGCCGTTGGCGATGATCAACCGCTGGATCTCGCTCGTGCCCTCCCAGATCCGGTCGACACGCAGCTCCCGGTAGAAGCGCGCGGCCGGGCTCTCGGTCATGTAGCCCCGGCCGCCGAGTAGCTGCAAGGCGCGATCGGCCGCGCGGCCCGCCATCTCGGACGCGTACAGCTTCGCCATCGCGACCTTTCCGTGGACGATCTTCCTGTTCGAAAGCTGGTCGAAGGCGTGAGCCGCGTGGTAGGTGAGAAGGCGCGCCGCCAGGAGCTCGGTGAGCGAGTCGGCGAGCGGGAACGAGACGCCCTGGTAGTCGGCGATCTTCGAGCCGAACGCCTCGCGCTCCTGGGCATGGACGCTCGCGAGGTCGAGCAACCGCTCGGCTGCGCCGCAGCAGCGGGCGGCGATGAACAGGCGCTCGACCGTGAACCACTCCTTCGCACCATCGCCGCCGCCCTCCGGGATCCTGTTCGCATCCGGCACGCGGCAGCTGCGAAACACGATCTCGGGGTGGTGGTCGAGGTACGGGTCGTGGAGGAACGCGGGTGTGCGGACGATCTCCAGGCCGGGTGCGTCCGGCTCGACGAGGAAGAGCGTCTGCTCGACGCCGTCGAGAGCGAGCACGATGTAGAAGCCGGGGTCGCCCTCACTGGTCACGAACCACTTCTCGCCGTCGATCAGCCAGTCGTCCCCGTCCCGCGTCGCCGTCGCCTGGATGCCGGCGACGTCGGAGCCGGCGCCCGGCTCGGTCACAGCCCAGGCCTCCCTGTACTCGCCGCGGATGATCGGAACGATCCACCGCTCCGCCTGCTCGGGCGTCGCGATCTCGAGCAGTTCCCTCGGGCCTCGGTCGACGACGGCGAACCCGAGCCCGTTTGTCGCCTTGCCCGACTCCTCCTCCAGGGCCACCTGTCCGAGCATCGAGAGCTCCTTGCCGCCGTGCTCGGCAGGCATGTTGAGCATCGAGAACCCCGCGTCACGCGCCTTGCGCCTGACTTCGTCGACCTCTGCGGCGTCGATCGAGCCCCGTTCCGCGATGCGCTGCTCGAGCGGGTAGACCTCCGTCTCGATGAACCGGCCGACGGCCGCCTTCAAGTCGCGGATGTCGCTGGGCAGCTCGGGGACGATCACGGGAACCTCCGGGTCGCGCTGTTTGACCGTACGGTCAGGATTCGGCGAAGAGCCTAGCGCAGGTGTGCTGCGCGGCGAGCGCTCCTTCGAGCACCGCCTCCTCGAGCGACCGGGGCGAGAGACAGTCACCGGCCTCCTCGACTTCGAGGCCGGCGTCGCGTAGCGCCGGTGCGAGGGCGTCCTCGGGAACGCGTCCGAGCGCGAGCACGAGGAGCTCTGCAGGCTCCGTCCTTTCGAGCTCGGGCGCGAAGGCGTTGCGGAAGCGCGCCTCACCCCCTGACGCAGCGACCAGCTCGTGATGCTGCAGGATCGTGACGCCGGCACGGTAGAGCCTTTGCAGGTAGAGGTTCCGCCGGTACTGATGCACACTCTCGCCCACCGTGACCGAGGCGACGGCGAGCGTTACCTGGTTCCCCGTTCGTGCAAGTGCCTCCGCGGCGTCCAGCCCGGCCGGGTCGCCGCCCCAGTCGGCGACGACGACGCGGCGCCCCGACACGGTGTCACCCCGCAGCACGGCCCAGGCCTGGCGAACGTCGCCCGCGAGCGGCAAGGGAGGCACGTAGGGCACCGCGCCCGTGGCCACGACCACCGCGTCGGGGTCGAGCGCGCCGACCGACTCCGGCGTCGCATCGATCCCCAGGCGCAGCTCGATCGAATCGAGCGTACCGGCGTGGTTGGCGAGGAACCCGTCGGTGATCGCCTGCATGCCCGGAGCGTCCGCGCCGATCGCAAGCTGTCCGCCGACGCGGTTCGCTCGTTCGAGCATCACCACGTCGTGACCGGCTGCCACGGCGGTTGCAGCGGCCGTGAGCCCCGCCGGTCCGGAGCCGACGACGACGACGCGTCGCGGGTGAGCCGCCCTGGCAGGGTTGCGCCAGGTTCGCTCCCGCCCGGTGCGCGGGGTGACGGCGCACCGGATGGCATCGTCCGCGTGATAGTGCGCGATGCACGCCTGGCAGCCGATGCACCGCACGATCTCGGCGGGGCGGCCTGCTCGTGCCTTGTTCGGAAGCTCCGGGTCGGTGATCAGCGCGCGCGTCATCCCGAGCGCGTCCGCGGCTCCCGAGGAGACGATGCCGTCCGCCTCGACGACATCGACCACGCGCGAGGTGGCGATCAGCGGCAGCCCTGCTCGGAAGTGCTCGACGTGCGGCAGGATCGCGCTCTCCGGGAGGGGCGGCGGTGGGACGATCAGCGTCGAGCCGAGATAGGTCGGCGACTCGCCCAGCGCGATGCTGAGGTAGTCGACCTCCCCGGCGAGGAGCGGAGCCATGCGCCGCGCTGGCTCGGAGTCCGCTGAGAGGCGCACGCCGACGCAGAGCCCGGGAGCCGCGGCGCGGACGGCCCGGACGACCGCGAGCAGGAAGCGGGACGGCTCGGCCCAGTCGTCGTCTCGGCGGTTGAGCGCCGGGTCGAAGAACTGCGCGACGAGGTAGCGATGGGCGGCGGAGATCTCGACGCCGTCGAGGCCGCCTTGTGCCGCAAGCCGCGCGGCCTCGCCGAAGCCGTGCACGATCTCATCGATCTCGCCGCCGCGGAGCGCGCGTGGCGTCACGCGAAAGCGCTGGCTCGGAATCGCCGAGGGCGCGAGAGCAGGGGCCCGTGGCGGCCCGGCGATCTGCTCGCGGCCGCCGTGGAGCAGTTGCACGAAGAGACGAGTGCCGTGCGGTTGCACGGCCTCGCCGACCCGGCGGTAGGCGTCGGCCATCTCGGGGAGGTACCCCGCCAGCTCGTGCGCGGTGAGGATTCCCGACGGATGCGGCGCCGTCGCCTCGAGGACGATCAGGCCGGCGCCTCCGCGCGCCCGGGCCTCGTGGTAGGCGACGAAGTCGTCGGTTGGCAGGTGGTCGTGGACGAGCGTGGTCTGGTGCGCGGTCGACACGATCCGGTTCGGCAGCTCGACCGGCCCGAGCCGCAGCGGGCTGAACAGGTGCTGGAGGCGCGGTGTCACGACGATGCGGGCGTGTCGAGCGCGCGCTCGAATGCCTCGCGCTCGCTCGCGCTCAGCGGCCGGGATCGTCCCGTCTCGTCGTCGCGGGCGACGAGTACGGCTTCGGACTCGGCGGACAGCTCACCGGCCTCGGTGTGAATCTCCTCGCGCAGCGTCACGCTTGAGTTCCCGATCCGGACGAGCCGGCACGAGACGACGATTGCGTCGTCCTCCTGCGTCAACTCGCGCCGGTAGTCGATCGCCACGCGGGCGAGCACGAACCCCCATAGGTCGCCGGCGTCGCTGAGAGCCCGTTCGGCCCACTCGTCTCGGCACTCCTCGAGATACGTCGCGTACACGGCGTTGTTGACGTGCCGAAACGCGTCCATGTCCCGCCATCTGATCTCGATTCGCTTCTTGTGGACCACGGGCCGTCGATCCTAACCGGGCCCCGGCTGAGAGAACTATCGGGGCAGCTCGACGACCATCCGGCAGCCCTTGGCGGGCGACTGGTCCGCGCTGATCGTGCCGCCGTGGAGCTCGACGATCCAGCGCGCGATGGCGAGGCCGAGACCGGCGCCGCCCTCGTCGGCGGAGCGGGCGCGGTCGGAGCGGTAGAAGCGCTCGAAGACGCGCTCGGTGTCCTCCGCCGGTATCCCTGTCCCTTCGTCCGTGACCTCGATGCGCGTGTGCTCCGGCCCTCGCGACGCCCGCACCTGAACGTCCGCCTCCGGCGGGGAGTGGCGGATCGCGTTCGCGACGAGGTTGGCGAGCACCTGGTGCATGCGCCGAACGTCCACGTCCAGCACGAGATCCTCCGGAGCCGACGAGACGGCGAGGTGCACGCGCTTTGCCTCCGCTCGCGAGCTCCACTCGTTGGCTATGTGAGAGAGCAGCTCGCCGGCCGGAATCGCCTCCCGCTCGAGCGGCACCGTTCCGGACTCGAGCTTGGACAGATCGAGCAGCTGCTCGACCAGGGCGCCGAGGCGCTCGATCTGGGCGAGTGCGTCCTCGAGGGCCTCGCGGCTCGGCTGCTCGACACCGTCGACGAGATTCTCGAGCCGCGCCCGAAGAGCCCCGATCGGCGTTCGCAGCTCGTGGGAGACGTTCGCCACCAGGTCTCGGCGGACCCGGTCGACCTCCTCCAGCTCTCCTGCCATGGAGTTGAACGCGCGCGCCAGCTCACCAACCTCGTCGCGCGAGGTCGCGGTGACACGACGGCTGTAGTCGCCGCGGGCCATCGCCTGCGCCGCGGCCACCATCTCCCTGAGCGGGAACGTCATGCCGTGGGCGAGAAGCTGCACGAGGGCGAGCGCGAGCGCGGCCGCGACGATACCCCCGACGAGGAAGGAGAGCCCGACGCGGTTGCCGATCCAGACGGCCGCGACGCTCACCGCAACGGCGGCGACGATGACGATGCCGAGCTTGAGCTTGATCGAGCCGAGAAAGTCGAGCGGCCTCACAGGAGGCAGTTCGTGTCCAGCGCGTAGCCGATCCCGTGTGCCGTTCGGATCACGGACTGCCCTAGCTTCCTGCGGATCGCCCGTACATGGGAGTCCACCGTTCGCTCGCCCGCACCGGCACGATATCCCCAGACCTCGCTCAGCAGGCGGCGCCGGGCGTACACCACGTGCGGGGTTTGCGCGAGCCTGTGCAGGAGGTCGAACTCGGTTGCCGTGAGGTGGACGTTGCGGCCCTCGAGCGTGACGATCCGCGTCGCGGGGTCGATCACGAGCGTCCCCAGGCGGATCGGGTCGCCGTTCACCGGCGCCGGGCGATCGGCGCGGCGAAGGAGCGCCCGCACGCGGGCGACGAGCTCCCGCGGGCTGAACGGCTTCGTCATGTAGTCGTCTGCGCCGATGCCCAGGCCTACCTCGAGGTCGGTCTCCGAGTCGCGCGCAGTGAGCATGAGGACGGGGATCTGCCGGTCGCGCTGGATGCGCCGGCACACCTCGAGCCCGTCGACTCCGGGAAGCATGAGGTCGAGCACGACAAGGTCGGGGCGGTAGGCGCGGCAGAGATCGATCGCCTCGAGGCCGTCGCGCGCGATCTCGACGTCGAAGCCTTCGGAGCGGAGGCGCGCGGCCACCGACGAGGCAATTGTCGCCTCGTCCTCCACCACGGCGATCCGACGGCGCATCACGTGCCCCATCGTAGGCCCGTTTCTTGGAGCGTGGGTGCGGACCATGTGGAGATTCCGTGCAGAACCGCGGGGCTCTCCACGCTGGCTTGACTTCGTGGTCAGGACCGGGATTCAATGCCGGGCGTCGGCATGGCTCATCCGAGGGATCGATCCGGGTTGACCCGCCGCCAGCTCCTCAAGGGGGCGGCGGGCTCGGCGCTGGCGATCGGTGGTGTCGGTGCGCTCGCAGGGTGTGAGAACACGACAACGCCGATCGGGGGCGGAGGCGGAGTCAACTCGAAGTTCGTCGAGGCGAGGCCGCTGGGGCCGGGGGGGTTGCCGCTGCCGCGGCCCGACTACTCGATCACCTGGGCGATCACGCCCGACAACAAGCCGATCGCGGACGGTAGCCCGACGGAGCCGGGCCCGCTGCGGGTCTACAACTACGCCGACTACATCTGGCCCGGTCTCGTCAAGCGCTTCGAGAAGAAGTACAACACGAAGGTCCAGATCGCGACGTACAACTCCGCCGACGAGGCGATCGCCAAGCTCGCCGCGGGTGCGGTCACGTTCGACGTGATCATCGGCCTGTCCGGCTCGAACATCGTCAACCTGCTGGCGCAGCAGCTGCTGCTGCCGCTCAACCACACGTACCTGCCGAACCTGGAGAAGAACATCTGGCCGGAGCTCCAGGATCCGTTTTACGACCGGGGCGCCCGCTACACGGTGCCGTACGTCGTGTGGAGCGACGGCATCGGCTGGCGGAACGACAAGCTCAAAGAGGACGTCGCCGCCATGGACGTGCCCTGGGACATCTTCTGGCAGGCGCAGCCGTACCGCGGCAAGGTCGGCCTGCTCGACGACAAGCGCGACGCGCTCAGCATGCCGATGCAGCGCGACGCGATGCACGCGGGCGCGCGCCCCGATCTCAACACCGAGGATCCCGCGATCGTCGCCAAGGCCGGTCGTGACCTCGCGCAGCTCACGAGCATCTGCAACATCAAGGTGACGATCACCGACTACCAGACCCTGCCCGAGGGGAAGACGTGGCTCCATCACTCCTGGTCGGGCGACGTGGTCGGTGCCGCCATCTACTACATGCCGAAGGGCGTCAAGCCGGACGTACTGTCGTACTGGGCGCCGGACAAGAACGGCGTCGTGCAGAACGACTTCCTCTGCATCGGTCGCCGTTCGAAGAGTCCCGCCCTGGCGCATGCCTTCCTCAACTTCCTGCTCGACGAGAAGAACGCCTACGACAACTTCGTCCAGCAGAACGGCTACATCCCGCCGCAGAAGCAGATCGACGCCGAGCTGCTGATCAAGCAGGGCCTGATCCCGAAGACGCTGACGGGAGCAGTCACGCGACCCGATCAGTTCGCGTTCAACCAGGAGCTGCTGCAGCTCAGCGTGGAAGGTGAGCGGCTCTGGGACGACGCCTGGTCGAAGTTCAAGGCGGGGTAAGGGACGCCGTGACCTCACGCTGGACGTGGCGGTTCCTGGCGCTTCCCGGCGTGGCCTGGCTCTCGATCTTCTTCATCGTCGCCTTCTACGCGGTGGTGGCGGTCGCGTTCGGCAACCAGGACTCGTTCTCGCAGCCGGTTCCCTTCTGGAACCCGCTCGACTGGAACGTCGGCTACGTGCTCGACGTCCTGCGGGACATCTGGCACGGCGGCCAGTACCTGAAGGTCTTCCTGCGGACGTTCGCCTTCGTCGCCATCGCCATGGCCGTGTCCCTCGCGATCGGCTACCCGGTCGCCTATTTCGCCGCCAGGCACACGCACGCCAAGTGGCGGGGCATCGTCCTGCTCTCGCTCGTGCTCCCGTTCTGGATCAACTACCTGATGCGGATGCTCGCGTGGATCAACCTTCTCTCGCCCGACGGATGGGCGACCAGGATGCTCCACTGGGTCCGGATCGACAGCGTCTTCATCTGGCTCGGGCTCCTCGCCAGCCGCGGCGGCTGGCTGGACGGCCAGTCGTCGACCGTGATCCTCGCGCTCGTCTACGGCTACGTGCCGTTCCTGATCCTGCCGCTGTACGCGTCGCTCGATCGCATCGACCAGCGGCAGATCGAGGCGGCGCGCGATCTCGGGGCGAGCCCGTTCTCCGGATTCCTGCGGGTCACGCTGCCGCTCTCGACGCCGGGCATCCTCGCCGGCGCCGTGCTCACGGCGCTGCCGATGTTCGGCGACTACTACACGCCCGACCTCGTCTCGGCGTCGACGAAGACGAACATGATCGGCAACCAGATCGACCAGCTCACGCGTCAGGGCTCCGAGAAGGTGACGGGCGCCGTCCTCACGATCGCGCTCGCGCTGGTGCTCCTCGTCCTGATGATCTACTACCTCCGCGCGACGAGACGGGCGGGCAGAGAGGCGGCGGAGGCGTGATGGCAGGCGTGCTCGGCTGGCTGCGCAACCCGTGGGGCAGGCCGCGGTGGCTCGGCGTCGTGACGCTGCTGTACATCGCGTGGTCGATCCTGCCCGTCGGGATCGCGGTGCTCTTCGCGTTCAACAACGGGCGCTCGCGGACGACCTGGCAGGGCTTCTCGACGCGATGGTTCACCGGTGCGACGGGCAGCGTCTTCCACGATCCCGCGTTGCAGAGCGCCTTCAAGCACACGCTGTTCCTCGGTGTGCTTTGCGTGGCCGTGGCGACGCCGCTCGGGGTCGCGCTCGCACTCGGGCTGCAGCGGTGGCGTGGGCCCGGCTCGGGCGTCGTCAACACGATGATGCTGCTCCCGCTGGTGACGCCGGAGATCGTGATGGGAGTCGCGTTGCTGCTGCTCTTCCTGAAGATCTTCCCGGGGCTCGGTCTCGGGACGACCGCGCAGGCGATCGGGCAGGTGACGTTCACGCTCTCGTACGTCGTCGTCATCGTGCGCGGGCGCCTCGTCTCGATCGGGCGGGAGTACGAGGAGGCGGCCGCCGACCTCGGTGCGCCACCGCACGACCAGTTGCTGCGCGTGCTGCTGCCGCTGCTCGCGCCGGCCATCATCGCGAGCGCCGCCGTGGTCTTCGCGCTCTCGATCGACGACTTCGTCGTCACCCAGTACCTCTCGAGCGACGCAAGCACGACCACCGTGCCCATGCTCCTCTACGCGAGCGCGCGCGGGGCGCCGACGCCGGCGCTGAACGCGATCGCCAGCGTCATGCTCGTCGTGACGCTCCTGACGCTCTCCTTTGCCTTCCTCGTCTACCGGCGCTTCGCGGGTGGGAGCGACGCCGCAGTTGCCGCCGCGCTGGAGGTGTGACAGATGCAAGGCGAGATCCAGCTCGAGCAGCTGACCAAGCGCTTCGCCGAGGTTGTCGCCGTCGACTCGGTGGACATCGACATGCCTGGCGGCGAGTTCTTCACCTTGCTCGGCCCCTCGGGCTGCGGCAAGACGACGACGTTGCGGATGATCGCCGGGTTCGAGCGGCCGACCAGCGGCAGGATCGTCCTCGACGGCGCCGACGTCGCGCAGACTCCTCCGCACAGGCGCAACGTCAACACGGTCTTCCAGAGCTACGCGCTCTTCCCTCACCTGGACGTGGCGAAGAACGTCGCCTTCGGGCTCAAGTATCAGCGTTGCCCGAAGGACGAGGTTCGCCGGCGCGTCGCCGAGGCCCTCGAGCTCGTGCAGCTCACCGGCTTCGATCGAAGGAAGTCGAGCCAGCTGTCGGGCGGGCAGCAGCAGCGGGTAGCACTGGCCCGCGCGCTCGTGCTACGACCACGGGTTCTCCTGCTCGACGAGCCGCTCGGTGCCCTCGACGCACGGCTGCGCAAGAGCCTCCAGGTCGAGCTGAAAGCGCTGCAGGCCGAGCTCGGGATCACGTTCGTCTTCGTGACGCACGATCAGGAGGAAGCGCTGACGATGAGCGACCGGGTAGCGGTGATGAACCAGGGTCGCGTCGAGCAGGCGGGGTCGCCGCGCGAGGTCTACGAGGAGCCGCAGACGGTCTTCGTGGCCGACTTCCTCGGCGTCTCCAACCTGCTCTCGGGCGAGGCGACGGCCGGCGACAACGGAGCGTGCACGCTGCGGATGGGCGAGCGAACGCTGAGAGCGGCTGAGGGATCAACGGGCTCGCGCGGCCAGGTGAAGGCCATGATCCGGCCCGAGCGGATCGTCGTCGAGGCACACGGCGCAACGGGTGAGAACAGGGTTCCAGGTCTCGTCGAGCGCTCGGTGTTCCTCGGCAACGCGTTCGAGGTGCACGTCCGCATCGTCGGCGGCGACCTGCTCAAGGCCATGGTCGCGAATGACGGCTCGGTGACCGAGCTCGGCGAAGGGGCAGCGGTCACGCTCCACCTGCCTGCCGAGGCGCTGCGCGTGCTTGCGCCCTCGACAAGCGAGGGCGAGCCCGCAGCCACGCCGGCCTGAAAGGCGTCAGCGCTCGCGCGACCTACGAAGCAGAGAGTTCGCGGACCAGGCAGCCGAGCAGGAGCTCGCGGGCGCCGTCGCGGTCGAGGAGCCCGAGGTAGAGCATCGAGTCGACCCCGTCCGCCGCCGCTGCGAGACGAGAACCTGTCGCCTTTGCATCGACCGAGGCAGGGACGCTGCCGTCGGTCTGTCCTTCCTGGAGCAGGCGCACCATGCGGTCGAGCCAGGTGCGATACCAGCGCTCGACGAGCGGCCGCAGCTCGTCGTCGAACCGGAGGCTCGACCAGACCTCGTTCCACAGCGCACGCTGCTCGGAGATCGGCGTGTCGGTGTCGATGCTGACGAGCAGCGCCCGTTCGAGACGCTCGGCGCCGGTCTTGAGGCCGGCGATCGCTTCGTCCACGAGCTTGTCGAGCCGGCCTTCCGAGTACGCGAACGCGCTGCGCAGCAACTCCTGGCGCGTCGAGAAGTAGTAATGCACGAGCGCCTTCGAGACGCCCGCTTCGTCGGCGACGCTCGCCATGCGGAGCCCGTGGGCACCCTCGCCCACGACGACGCGGCAGGCGGCCTGGAGGATCGCGACGACGCGGTCGGTCTGGGTTGGCGTGGCAGCACTCACGGGCGCATCTTGACCCATTCGGGGGGCGCCGGTATCCTGACTGACCGGACAGTCAGGATCAAGCCGATGTCAAACCTCACCGTCGACAACCTTCCGGAGCTCGAGCACGACCTCGACGAAGGGTGGACGCTGCCCGCCGCCTGGTACTCCGATCCCTCCGTCTTCGCGCGCGAGCACGAGCGCGTATTCGCGGCGAGCTGGCAGTACGCGGGGAGCGCCGAGCAGGTGACAGATCCCGGCAGCTTCTTCTCCGTGGTGGCGGGCCGGATCCCGGTCGCGGTCGTCCGCGGGCTCGACGGCCGGCTGCGGGGCTTCGTCAATGTCTGCCGCCACCGGGGCCATGCCGTGGTGGAGGGCTCGGGGTGCCGCCAGACGCTGCAGTGCCCCTACCACGCCTGGACGTACGGCCTCGACGGTGTTCTGAAGAAGGCACCGCGGTCGGAGCGCGAGCCGGGCTTCGACCCGACGGCCTTCTCCCTCCTGGCCGTGGCGGTGGACACATGGGGACCCTTCGTGTTCGTCAACCCGGATCCCGATGCGGGTCCGCTCGCGGACTGGCTCGGGGACGTGCCGGAGCTCGTCGAGGCGAGCGGCGTCGACCTCGACCGTATCCGCTTCCGCGCCCGCGAGGAGTGGCCGCAGGAGGTCAACTGGAAGGTCGCGCTCGAGAACTACCTCGAGTGCTACCACTGCCCCGTCGCGCATCCGAGCTTCAGCAAGGTGATCGACGTAGACCCGGACTCGTACAGGCTGAGCATCGGGCCGATGTCGTCGAGCCAGCTCGGTCAAATTCGTCGGTCGGCTCTGGACGGGACCCGCGCCGTGCCCCACGACCCGAGCGGGGATGTGCGGCAGTCGCAGTTCCATTTCCTCTTCCCGAGCACGACGATCAACATCGCCCCCGGGCCGCAGAACGTCTCCATCGAGCACTGGCTCCCCTCCGGGCCGAAGACGACGATCGAGGTGACCGACTACTACTTCGACCCGGACGAGAGCGAGGAGCGAGTCCAGCAGGTGCTCGAGTTCGACCACCAGGTGGCGGAGGAAGATGTCGCGCTCGTGCTGTCGGTGCAGCGCGGTCTCGACTCGGGCCGTGTTCCCCAGGGGCGACTGATGGGGGAGAGTGAGAAGCTGATCGCGGACTTCCAGCGGCGCGTCTACGACGCGCTTGCACCGGATCCGTAGGCTCCCCTGGGTCGGGCGCATCTCGGCCTAGACTCAGGCGCATGACGACCTTCCGCCTCGACAGGCATGTGACCGGCGGGAATTTCCCGAGGCAGCGTTCGCAGAATGCCGCCTGACAATTGGACCCCGCGCGGTGGTAGCTTGGCGCAGAGGTGCGCGTCGAGCAGGTGGACTTCATCTCGATCCCGACGCGGAATGTCGCGCGTGCAATCGCGTGGTACCGCGACGTTCTCGGGCTGCCTGAGAGTGAGGTGTCGAAGGGCGAACTGGAGACGCCGAATGTCACCCTCAGTTTCTGGGAGCCCGAGCGCGAGGATCTGCCTTTTGTCGCCAACGAGGCTGGATTCGCGGTGCGGGTGGCCGATGTTGCCGATGCCCGTGCCGAACTCGAAGCGATGGGCGTCGAGTTCATCGCCGAGACGTGGGATTCCGGGGTCTGCCACTTCGCGGCTTTCCGCGACCCGGATGGCAACACGGTGATCCTCCACCGCCGCTACGCACCCAGAGTTGCACGCCGGCGACCGTAGGGGTCGCCTGGGCGACCGCGCGCGAGAATGTCGCTTGGCGAGGCGACACGATGGATAGTCTCAGCGAGCTTGGACACGAGTGATCTGGAGTTCGAAGTCGGATCCGACGGGATCACGTATTGCTGGCGTGGCCCATTGACGGACGCCGAGATGTTTGCCCTCGTACGCGCTCACGGCGGTCACGCAGTCCAGGGCTGGTGGGATCAGATACGCGCGCACAGTCTCGGCTGGGTCACGGCCCGAGCGGCTGATGGGGCAGTCATCGGCTTCGTGAACGTCGCCTGGGACGGCGGAGACCACGCCTTCCTGCTCGACACGAAGACGCACAGCCTGTTCCAACACAAGGGCATCGGAACTCGCCTCGTCGAGGTTGCGGCAAGGCACGCCAAGGTCGCCGGCTGCGAGTGGCTGCACGTTGACTTCGACTCGGGGCTGGAGCCCTTCTACTTGGACGCGTGCGGGTTCAGACCAGCGCCCGCCGGGCTCATCCACCTCCCCTCGCTCAGCGACTCGTAGAGCTGCGGTGTGCGCGTGGGTTCAGAATGACCCTTTAGGAGGAGCTGCTACTTGTCGAGGAGTTCGCGCCGGTCCCTTCGCGCTAGCCTTGCCTTCTGCACGCGTCGCCGACGCGGAAGTCTGTGGTGACTGCGACACCGCTCAAGGCCACCAGCAAGGGAACGCCGTCGATTGAGCCGCCGACGGCGTCGGCCCTGGCGGCTCGGTTGGCACGTGATCTGGCTGTGCTTGTTCGGGTCGAACTAGAGGCGGCTGCCTGGGACCACGCCGCACAGCTGCGACGGCCGGCGAGGGAAATCCGACGACTCCTCGCTGCGGCGGTGGCGCTCGCGCTCGCCCTGGCCTTCCTATCGTGGGCGGTCGTGCGCGCGCTCGACACTACGACGCGGCCGTGGCTGGCAGCGCTGCTCGTCGGCGCCGCCTGGCTTGTCCTGGCCGGGCTGCTTTCCGTTCGCGGCCGACGCGATCTGAACCGGTGGCGAAAAGCCCACCCGCACTCAGACCAGCTGCGGGCACGCACGGAGGCCGAAGCCGACGCGCGCATGAGCCTGGAGGCGCTCTTCGACCTGCTCGCCGGCGAGCTTACCCGCCACGAAGAGCAGCGACTGGCCGGTGCCGCTGGCCGCGAGCTCAAGACCGTCCGCCAAAAACTTGGGACAGAGGCGGCCGCCCTCGAGACGGACGCGAACGAGATCGACACGCGTGCCGCGACCGCGCTGCAGGAGTTGGTCGAGATCGTCACGCTGCCAGGCCGCGCAGGGATCGACGCGCTCCGTCGCCTCCTTCCCTAACCCTCGCTGCCAAGCTTCCGAACCCGGGCCAAGAAGAGCGGAAGGCAGAGCACGCGGGCCAGGTGCCTGCCGCACCGACGTTAACGCAACAGATCGCTGATGCTTTTTCGGAGGACGCTTACGCTTTGCTTAGGGGTTCGCTCACTTCTGCGGGTGATGCTGTGGGGTGTGAAAGACCCGTGGGTGCGTCGCCTGCTGGTCGGCGCGGCTCTGCTTGCCGCACCGATAGCCGGCGGTGCCGGTGCGGCACATGCGGATGAGGTGCCGTACTTTCATTCCGGCCCGGTGCTATCCGACCCGGTGCTGGAGGGTCTCAGCCTGGTCGCCCACGTCGAGGCCGGCCGATGGGGCGGGGCGCATTTGCAGTTTCAGTATGTCTGGCAGCGTTGCGATGCCAGCGGTGCGCAGTGTGCGGCGATGAGTGGCGTTGAGGCGTTCACACGGCAGTCATCGGACGACTACGTCGTCCAGCCGGCCGATGTCGGTTTTCGCCTTAGAGCCTATCCCGGTTGGTAGGGACCCGACGTGTGACGGCGAAGCCTTCTCTTGTCATCCGACGAGGGAGGTAGACGATGGGTCTCGTGACGCGGGACGATGGCTGGCGGATTCC
>JACXTT010001288.1_pt1 | contig 42253 bp, 35 predicted proteins | sample 9270951 | NCBI WGS metagenome assembly JACXTT01 (sample SAMN15532306, study PRJNA645909) | rock metagenome | isolation source: weathered quartz diorite | place: Puerto Rico | collected 2017-06-21
CGATGACAACATCGTGTCGTACGCTCCGTTTTGGTGTACCTACTCCGAGATCGACAAAAAGCTTGCGCCCTTAGAACGGGTGATCGACTTCACCTTCCGAACCAGACCGACGATCCAGAGCTTGCGAGGAAACAATAACAACGGCGTGGTCGTGGTGCCGTGATGCAGAGCCGCGACCGGCACTCCGTGGTGCAGGCGGCTCGCCTGCACGGGAAGCAACAGCGAGCCGCCTGTTGCTACGGGGGTGCCGGAGCCGATATAAGTTCAATCGTTTCCATTCGTGAATAAATCGGATCATCGGCTTGACATGGCACCCGCTCGCGGAGTAAGTTTGCAACGGAGCGGAGCTTTTTGATTAGGAACACGAGGAGAGTCATCATGAAACGAACCATCCTCACGTCGCTGGCGGTGCTGGCCGCCTGGTGGGGCGTCGGGCTGAATCCCGCCGCCGCGCAGTTCGGCACACTGGGGCAGCAACAACGGACGAATCCGTTTGTCACTCCCGGGACCAGCAACTTGCAAGGGGGCAACTTCAACACCTACGGCATCCTGCGGCCACCGTTCGATGCGAGCCGGTCGGGTGATGTGTTCAACGCCACGCAGCGTTTGAATCCGGACGGCTCGTTGCAAGGCCAGCTCAGTTCGCAGAGTGGCGCCAACGCGCTGGGCGGCTTGCAGACTGGGCACTCCGTGACCTTCTTCGATTACTCCCACTACTTTCCGATGTCGCCCTACGGCGGCGGCGCCGGCAGCACGGGCAGCATTGGGTCGCAGGGATCACAGGGCTTCGGCACTGGGAGCCACATTCCGGCAACTTTCCAGAACACTGGCACGGGGAGCGGTTTTCTGCGCAGGTAAACAAGTCCTGCCGCTTGCGGCGTAGCAATCGCTCATGCTACGCCGCAAGCGGCAATCCGGTACAACCAAGGAGGGATATTCATGTCGTTCGGCGTGTTTCGCAAACTGCTGAGCTGCCTCGGCGTCTCGGCGTTTCTCTGGCTGGGCCTGCCGACTGCGGTGTGGGCGCAGCAAGGCTGTGCGCCGTGTGCCACCTTCGGCATGCCATGCGCGGTGGGTTGCCAAACCCATCATTGTCCGCCCGCCTACAAGCATTGCTATGAAGGGGCGCCGCATATTCATTACACGCGCGGCTGTCCGCATCCCATTTGCAACCCGTGCGACTTGCCGCACTGGGGTTTCTATGAGACGTGCTGGACGCCGTACCCGTGGCCTGCGAACTTTGCCCATTGTCCAACCCCGCCGCCGGCCACGTTCGTAACAATGCACCCGGTCGCCAATCCGCAAATGATTCCACCGGTGCGCACGTACCAGCCGGGCACGACCTTCCAGACGCCTGGCGTCGCGCCGCCGCCGACCTTCCCGATGTCCGTCGGCGACCCCGAAGAAATCCGCCTGCCGGCGCCGCGGCCGCAGCCAAATCGTCCGTAAAAAAAAAAGTTCAGAGCCTGAAGCGTGAGCGAAGGACAGCGTTTCCTTCGCTCACGCTTCAGGCTCTGACGACCTCTCATTCGCAGGCGTGTCTTCCCACGCCAAAATCTCACTTAACAAATCGCACGGATCAACCGCATCGGTCGGCAACGGCCAGCCGAATCGCTCTGTCGCCGCAAGCTGCAGCGCCGCGGCCGGCGAGCACTCATGACACCACAGCGCGACGAAGCGCGCGATGCCACGAGCGCGGCGGCATAGCTGCTCCACCTCACGTTCGGCCCGCCTTCCGTCACGCGCTGTGGCGAATTCGTGCTCGGTCCGTTCGACCAGCCATTCGATGAGTATGCGCGCTTCGGCGTCGTCGAGACCGCGCGTAATGCGGTCGTTGTCCAGAATCGGCGTCAGCAAGGAGCGCATCGACATTTTTGCTTCTCGACCCACGCAGGCTCCCTGCGCTCGCCTGCGGGCTTGTTTGTAATGGATGGAAAGAGGGGATATACCGGCAGCGCCATGTCGCCGCAACGGCAATTCTTGCGAATCCGCGCCGGCACGCTATTGACGTTGACAAGTCGGCCGATTACGCTGCACCCGTTAGCATCGACTATCCTTTCTCGATCCGGAGCGCCGCGTGGGCATTCTCTTCGCCGATTCCAGCTGGGATGTTGTCCTCGAGTCCTGGTGGATCGTGTTGGCCGTCTTGTTCCTGCTGCTTGTCCTCGTAGGGGTGTTCCGCCAGTTCTTCCTTCTGCGCCTGCCGTTGTGGATCTTCACGCACACGATCTATCGCGTGCGTGTCTACGGCACGGAGAACATTCCAGAGACAGGGCCGGCGCTGCTGGTCGCCAATCACGTCAGCTACATCGATGCATTCTTGATCCTGGCCGCCTGCCGACGGCAGGTGCGCTTTCTCGTGTGGGCGCCATTTCTCGGGGTGCCTGGGCTGCGCGTGTTGTTGCGGTTGGCGAACGTCATTCCGATCCAGGGAACCGGCGGGCCGCGCGCCATTATCCAGGCGCTGCGCACAGCCGGCGAGGCGCTTGCCAACGGCGAGGTGGTGTGCATCTTTGCCGAGGGAGGCATTACGCGCACCGGCTTCTTGCTGCCGTTCCAGCGCGGGTTCGAGCAGATTGTCAAACGCAGCCCAGCGCCGATCGTGCCGATCTGCACCGATCACGCCTGGGGCAGCATCTTCAGCTATCAAGGCGGCAAGGTCTTCTGGAAGCTGCCGCAGCGGATTCCCTATGAGGTCCATGTCAACGTCGGCAAGCCGCTGCCTGCCACCGCAGACGCGTACACCGTTCGCCAGGCGATCCAGCGGCTGTCGGCGGAATCGGCGGTGCGGCGGGCCAAGGAACGCAAGCCGGTGCATCGGCAGTTCGTGCGCATGGCGGTCGCCCATCCCTTCCGCTCCTGCATCATCGATCCGAACGCGTCAAAACCGGAGCTGAAGTACGGCGAGGTGCTGGTTGGCGTCAAGATTCTGCTCAAGCGTCTGAAGCCAATGCTCGGCAACGACGCGATGGTCGGCGTCTGGCTGCCGCCCGGCGCCGGCGCGGCGATGGCCAACATCTGTCTGGCGTGCCTCGGCAAGACGTCGGTCAATCTCAATTACACGTCGGCGCCGAACATCGTGCAGTCGTCGATCCAGCAATGCAAGATCACCAAGGTGCTCACGTCGAAGCTCTTCTGCCACAAGGTCCCGCTCGACCCCGGCCCCGGCGTCGAGATGATCTACCTCGAAGACTTTCGCAAGGGGATCACCAAGACCGAGCGCACTCTTGCCTTTCTCGGCGTCCTCTTCATCCCCGGCATCATTCACGAATATCTGCTGCTGGGCCTCGGCGGGCACAAGACCGACGACCTGTGCACGATCATCTTCTCCAGCGGCTCAACCGGCGATCCGAAGGGCGTCATGTTGACGCACGGCAACGTCGTCGCCAATGCCGAGTCCACGATCCAGGCGATCGACCCGGAGCGGCCGGACCGTTTGCTCGGCATCTTGCCGTTTTTCCACAGCTTCGGCTACACGGTGACCTTGTGGGTACCGTTGCAGGTCGGGGCCTCGACGGTGTATCACGCCAACCCGCTGCAAGCGCGCGAGATCGGTGAGTTGTGCAAGAAGCACCAGTGTACGATCTTCCTGTCGACGCCAACGTTTCTGCGTTCGTATCTTCGCAGGTGCGAGCCGGACGATTTCAAGAGCTTGCGGATCATCGTCTGCGGCGCCGAGAAAATGCCGCCGACTCTGGCAGCGGAGTTCAAGCAAAAGTTCGGCGTCGAGCCGCTCGAGGGTTATGGCTGCACAGAACTGTCGCCGGTCGCGGCAGTCAACGTTCCCGATTGGCAGGACGGTAGCTCCAGGCAGCAGGGCAACAAGCCGGGCACCATCGGTCAGCCGATTCCCGGCGTTGCGGCGCGCATCGTCCATCGCGAGACGATGCTGGATTTGCCGCAAGGGCAGGAAGGCCTGCTGCTGATGTGCGGCGCCAACGTGATGAAGGGCTATTTGGGCCGCGACGACCTGACGCAAAAGAAGATCGTGGACGGCGGCTGGTACGTCACCGGCGACCTGGCATTCATCGATCCGGACGGCTTCATCACGATCACGGGGCGCGAGGAGCGTTTCGCCAAGGTCGGCGGCGAGATGGTGCCGCTCGAAAAGGTCGAGGACGAGCTGCACCAAGTTCTGAAGACGAACGAAAAGGTCTGTGCGGTCACTGCGATTCCGGACCCCAAGAAGGGGGAGCGCATCATCGTGCTGCACTTGCCGCTCACCGAGACGACGCCGCAAGCGGTATGGAAGCAGCTCAACGAGCGCGGCTTGCCGAACATTTACGTGCCGAGCCAGCGCGATTTCTACCAGGTGGCGGAGCTGCCGATCCTGGGCAGCGGCAAGCTCGACCTGAAGAAGTGCAAGCAGATGGCGCAGGAAGTCGCGGGGGGTGGGGAGTAATCCGTATCCTTGTTTAGCGCTCGCGCGGCGTCGCGTGAGCGTTGAACGAATAAAAAAGGCTCATCCGGGGAATGGGTGTTCTCTTGCCGTCCGGCGTTTTTCGTGGTATCCGACTGGTGACGACCCTCTCAGGAGCTAAAGGTCAAGATCTGCTGACCCTCAGGATATGGCATTTTTCCAGGGATTATGGCAGATTTTGCCCCTGAAGTTCACGTCCGGGGGGGACAAGCATAGGAAAAAATCGTTTCCAGCTCAACCGACCTTGACAGCCAAACACGCATTCACCGGAAGAGCCATAAAAAAAGGCCATGTCCCTCGAACACTGCCGTGTCGTCCTGATTGAAACGCACTACTCCGGCAACCTCGGGGCGGCGGCCCGCGTCATGTGCAACTTCGGGCTGCGCGAACTCGTCCTCGTTTCGCCCGTCGCCGATCGCAATGACCGCGATGCGCGGCGGATGTCCACCCACGGCGAGGCCATCCTCAACGACGCCCGCATCGTTACCGATCTCGACGACGCGATTCGCGATTGCGTGCTCGTCGTCGGCACCTCGGCCCGGACCGGCGGCCTGTTTCGGCAGCAGAACGTCGCCCCGCCCGAGCACGTGATGCCGCACCTGGTCGCCGTGCTCCAGGACGCCCGGCCGACAGCGATTCTCTTCGGTCCGGAGCCGACAGGGTTGACCAATCAGATCGTCATGCGCTGTCATCATCTGATCGAGATTCCGACGGCGACAGGTTACGCATCGCTCAACGTCGCCCAGGCCGTTGCGATTTGCTTGTATGAACTGCATAAAGCCTGGCGCGCCGCGGCCTGTCCGAGCCCGAGCACCAGCGCGGGGCCGCTCGCCAACATCGAATCTCAGGAGCACATGTTCCGCCAGCTACAAGCGGCCCTCGAGGAAATCCATTTCCTCTACGGCGACAAGGCCGAACCGCTCATGCACGGGGTTCGGCATCTGCTCGGCAAGGCGAGGCTCACCGAGATGGAGGTCAAAGTCTTGCTCGGATTGGCTCGACAAATTCGTTGGTATGTCGCCCAGCATCCGAGTAAGATTTCTTGAGCGCCGCTTGCAGCTTCGCGCTCGCAAGGCGCCATGCGAGCGCGAAGCCGCAAGCGGCAAAAGGATGCGCTCGTCGCCGCCAAGCAGCAGCACAGCGTGCGGTTGGAAGCTCTCGTCGATGGCCTCAATCGCCGCGTCGATGAGCAGACCCTGGAGGCCGCCCAACGCGGCGTCCGTGGCGAGATTGCGCTGCGTGCCGAGCCGTCGTCGCCGGCGGAGGTCGCGGCGTGGCTGAGCGAGCGGTTGCGAAAGTGAAAGGCGCTCGCCGAGCCTCGACACTCGCCGAAGGAACTGATAATGTAATCAGGGCGACCGAAGAGAAAAAAACTTGACAAGTCACCACGTTGCCAATCATGATGAGATGGTAAAGTAAACTCGGAATAGGGGACTCGGCCGCGCCGGCGTCCCCGCATTTGCCAGGAACGACTTCCATGATGTCTCTCGCAGCAAGAAAACTTCGTTCGGCCCTTGTGTCCTTCATGATCGGCGTCTTCGTCCTCGGCTTCCTTACCAGCGTCGGCGTGCTGGTGACGCCCGGCACCGCGCTCGCGCAGGAGGATGAGGAGAAGGCGCCCGAAGAGCAGACCAAGACCAATCCGATCGTCCATTTTTTCAAATCGATCGGCATCGTGTTCGGCCTGATCTTCGCGGTCATCTCGGTCGGCATGGTCGCGCTGATCATCATCTTGCTTCTCGATCTGCGGCTTGGCGAATCGGTGCCGCCGGCATTCGTGGAGGAATTCACGGAGATGGTCAACAAACGGCAATTCAAGCAAGCCTATGAACTGTGCCGCACCGAGAGCACGTATGTCGCGCGGGTGCTGACCGCGGGCATGGGCCGGCTGCAATACGGGATTGAGGACGCACGCGAAGCGATGTCGATGACGAACGACTCGGTCCGCTCCGGCAAGGACTCGTGGATCAGCTACCTCGGCATCATCGGCACGCTCGGGCCGTTGCTCGGTCTGGTCGGCACGGTGTCGGGTATGATCGGCGCCTTCCGCAAACTGGGCGAAACCGTGGGCGCGCCGAAAGCGTCCGACCTTGCCGGCGAAATCTCGCACGCCCTCGTCGTCACCCTGGTCGGCGTCGCCATCGCTTGTCCAGCTATTTTCTTCTTCACGTTCTTCAAGAATCGCCTGACGGGCATCTCGGTCAACGTGTCGAATCTTGCCGACGATCTGCTGACGCAAATGTACCACAATTCGAAGAAGGCCGGCGGCGGGACCATGGCCGGCGACGCCGCCGCCACCGGTGTACGCGCGAAGGGGTAACGCCGTTTGAGGCTTAGCGCTTGGTGAGAAGAACCGGGAACATGAATTTCACGCCGCGAGCGCTAAGCTGCAAGCGGTTCATACGCTGAGGTGCCAACCGTGTCCGCTTCCGTCGATGGTGAAGGGCTGGACGTCAACTTGACGCCGCTCCTGGACCTGGTGTTGCAGTTGATCATGTTCTTCATGATCACGGTGAACTTCGTGCGCGTCGATCAATTCGACGAGTCGATCAGCTTGCCCCTGTCGAGCCAGGCGGTGCCGTTCGATAACACGGCGGAGGATTGGATCTTCCTCAACATGGACGGTGAAGGCCGACTGGTCGGCGCCCTGAAGAACGAGCGTCTCGACACGCCGGGCAAACTCAAAGCGCATCTGGAGCGGGCCAAGGACAGCCTGGAGCGATCGGCCAAGGCACGCGGCAAGGTCGGCGATTCCAAGATTGTCGTGATCCTGCGGGCCGACAAGGAGTGCCTGAACGAGGACATCTGGTCGTGTCTGTATTCCTGCCAGCGCGCGGGCTTCAAGCACTGGCAGTTGCGCGCCATGACCAAGCTCTAATCCACCCGAGGTCGCTGCCATGAGCCATAAACGCATGAAGGTCCAAGGTTCCATGGGCGTGCAGCTCTCGCTGATCATCACGCCGATGCTCGACATGTCGTTTCAAATCCTGGCGTTCTTCATCATGACCTATCACCCGGCCGCGATGGAAGGGCACATCCCAGGCAACCTGACGCCGCCGGAGGACTTCGCCAAGAAGAGCAAGGACCAGGTGGCTGCACCGACCGACCCGCTGTCGATCGATGAGGACAAGCTGGACCCCTCCTTGAACGACGCGGTGACCGTGCAGATCAAGGCCGTCATGGAAGGGCAGAGCACGAAACGCATCGTCGGCACGCCAGGCCAGGTCTTTCTGCGCACCAATCTTGACGTGGCGCCGGAGCTTCTCGAGGGGAGCGACACGGGCGACTTCCAGGAGGCTGTGCTTCCCCTCCTGGAGAAGCGGCTCAAGCAGATGGCCAGCAAGGGGAACAAGGCCAACCTCAAGATCGCCGGCGACGCGACGCTGCGCTATCAGTACCTGCTAATGGCCTACGACACCGCGAAGAAAGCCGGCTTCGAGAAGATTCACTTTGTACCGCCGCAGATCAAGTCGAAGATGAAGCTGAGCCCGTGAGGCAAGTCAAAGCCCCGGTTTTGTATGGGTGCCGGAGGATGTTGCGATGAGCCACAAGCGCATGACGTCCGATGGATCGTTGGGCGTGCAACTCAGTCTGATCATCACGCCGATGCTGGACATGTCATTTCAAATTCTGGCATTCTTCATCATGATCTATCATCCGGCGGCGCTGGAAGGGCACATTCCGGGCAATCTGCTGCCGCCGGACGGCGGCGCTGTTGACAAGAGGAATCCGGAACCGATGCTGCCGGCGAACGACCCGGAATTGTCGGAATGGCAGGACGCGATCACAGTGCAGGTGAATGCGGTGGTGCAAGGGCAGGACGCGAAACGACTGCCTGGCACGCCGAGCCAGATATTCCTGCGCACCAACCTGGACGCGGCGCCGGCGTTCCTGGAGGGGAGCGATGTGGCCGACTTCAGCGTCGCTCTGGGATTGCTGGAAAAGCGGCTCAAGCAGCTGGCCGGTCCGGATCGCAAGGCCAACGTGAAGATCGCCGGCGACGGCGGCCTGCGTTACCAGTACGTGTTGATGGTCTACGATGCCGCGAAGAGGGCTGGCTTCGAGAAGATCCACTTCGTATCGCCGCAGCTCAAGGCGACGATCAAGCGGTGAGGTGCGTGGTGCAGGCGGCTCGGCGGTAGTGGGAAGTTCGTGGCGGCAAGATTCCGATCTTGCCGTATATGGCGGGAATCATCAATCATCGGCAAGATCGGAATCTTGCCGCCACGAAACGGGCAAACTGACCCACTACCGGCTCGGCTGCACAGTTCCGTCGTGGAACAGGATGTGCAAGCGAGCCGTCGGCACCACGGGCTGGCTGGCGCGAAGTCGGAATCTTTTTTTTCCGAATATCAGTTAGGGAACTTCTCCGCTCTTCTTGCGTCCAAACCCACAAGGGACGGTACACATGCGGGCCTACGCTCATTGTCGCTTCTTGATCGCCCTCGCGGCCCTCGTTTGCCTGGGGTTGCTTACGGGCAACGCCCAAGAAAGCAAGGAAGTTAAGAAGCAGCCGGAGGCCGGTGGCCAAAAGAAAGATGACGCCAAGGATCCGGTCGTGGACTATTGGAAGATCGACGCCGGCATCGCCATGACGTGGTCTGTCGCGATCGTCGGTCAAGGTGAGCCGTTGGCGGCCCTTGGCACGCGGGTGCTGGCGACGGATGACGAGGTGGGATTGACAGCAAGAGTGCCGGGCTGGAAGTTCATCTTCACGGAGCCGGTCGCCATCTACCAGGCCTACCTTGATGCGATCAAGGACGAGCGGCCTGTGCCGGTTCTCAAGGTCGCGAAGGGGAAGCCGTTGCCCGAATCGTGGCAGCCCGGCGGCGCGGATTGGGGTTGGATTCTGGCGTTCAACGAAGCGCTGCGGCGCTCCGTCGATGCGGACGCGGATATGTTCAAGACAGCGGCCGAGAAACACGCTGCCGTGGACTACGCGAGCCTGAAGAGGACGCCGAATCGTTATCGCGGCAAGATCGTCACCGTCACGGGACGGCTGACCGAAGTGCGCAAGGTGCCGATTGCTGCGGAAACGCTGAATCATTATTTCATGGGCTACATCGTCGATTCGACGCTCGGCGCGCCTCCCATCGCGGTGGCGTTCACCGAGATGCCCGACAAGGTGGAGCCGGGGGAGGAACTCAGCGTCAGGGTGACCTTTCACGGTTATTTCCTGTCGTTGATCCGTTCGCCGGGACCGCAGAAGGGGGACAAGAAGCAAGAGGAGGTGACCGGCCCGTTTCTGATCGGCAAGGTCCCGGTCGTCAGTGCCGCGGACTCGGCGTGGCCGATCAACAGCCGCTACCTCGAAGTCATCGAAGACCGCAGGCCGTTGCCGCGGATCGCGATTGTCAAGGGAGAGCCGATCCCGGAATACTGGGAGAAGCCGGGCGGGGCGGACTGGGGCTGGTACAACGCGTTCAACGACGCGCTGCGCCGCTGTCAGGACACCGACCTGGACCTGCTCAAGAAGTCGGCCGAGGAACACAAGCACGTGGTCTACGCCGACCTGAAGAACGCGGCGGCGCAGCATCGCGGCAAGATCATCACGGTCACGGGAAGGCTCAGCGTGCTGCGCGAGACCCCCGCGCCGCGTTTTATCCGCGACAAGAATATTTACACCGGATATATCATCGGCCCAACCCCGGGGGCGCCGCCGTTCGCGTTCGCGGTCACGGAGTTGCCCGACGGTGTGAAGCTGAGCGAGAGGCTCGATATTCCCGTGACGATGCACGGCTACTTTCTGTCGCTGGTGCGGTTTCCGCACGACAAGAAGGGGGCCACGAAGGAGGACGACATCATCAGCCCCTATCTGGTGGGCAAGACCTTCGTCGTCAACACGCCGCCGAAGGCGGCAGAGGAAGAGAACACGCCCGGGACCTACGTTCTGGTCATGTCGGCGCTGGGCGGTATCGTCGGCGTCGCGGTGCTGGTGGCGGCGCTGAATATCTGGCTGCGGCGCGGCGATCGGCGGATCCAGGCGCAGCTGAAGGAATTGCGCGAAAAGGCGGTCCCCTTCAATCTAGAGCCGGACGAGCCGGCGGCGGAAAACCGCGATAGACCGCCCGAGCCCGGCGGCGCCAAGCCAGGGGCTCCGTAGGTCAGGCTTTCCAGCCTGACCTTTCACGCCAAGAATCAGGCAGGCAAGCCTGACCTACGTCGAAATTGGGTTAAATTTACGTTAGCCTCTTGAGGATTGCCGCAAAATCCTGATAAAGATAGGTGAGAAGAAGTTTGTCCAAAATCGCAGGATTGACTTGCAACCGTCCGTAATAAATGGGAAAATCCGTACAGACCGATTCATCCGTTTGACTGCACAAAGGGGACCGGCACCATGTCTGCGAACAATTCAAAGCCGAAGAACGCGCCTCCGGTAGTGGTGTTGCGCGAGGATCCGAGCGACCTGGGACGGCACCTGCTGCTCCTGCTGCCGGCGCTGCTCGGCAGCGTGATCGTTCACGTGGCCCTGGTCATCGTCTTCGTGATCTACGTGATGCTACAGTCCCCGGAGAAGCCGCCGCAATTGGTCGAGGCGCCGACCCAGAGCATCAATGCCGAGCCGGTCGAGGATAAGAAGGAAACCTTCACGGTGGTGGACGTTGATCCCGCCGCGGTCGAATACGACACCGACATTCAGTACAACAACGAACGCATCGAAAAGGTGAGCGTGCCGGGCTCGGTCAACCCGAATGAAGCGGTCGGCATCCGCGATGGCGATATGAGCCAATCGCCGATCAATCTGCCGGCGCCGGGTGGGTTCGGCACCGGGCAAGGCGGGGCGATCGAAAGTCTCTCCGGCATGGGCACCTTCAGCAACGCTAAAGGGGAAGCCGGCGGCTACGGCCCGCGCGGCTTGCCCCTCAACGCCACTTTCATCGGCCGCAGCGGCTCGACCCGTCAAAACTCCCTGCGTGAAGGCGGCGGCACCACGCAGTCGGAAGCCTGCGTCACGCTCGGCCTGCGCTGGCTCATCAAGCAGCAGCTCAACGACGGCCGCTGGACCCTGGGCAACGCCGCCAACGCCCGGCCGATCGCCGGCACCGCCATGGGACTGCTCCCCTTTCTCGCCGCGGGCAAGACCCACAAGGCAAGCAAGGACAACCCCTACGACAAGAACATCGAGAAAGCCCTCAACTTTCTCAAGAAGTCACAAGACCCCAAGACCGGTTTCTTCGGCGGCAACATGTACGATCACGGCATCGCCACCATCGCCATGTGCGAAGCTTATGGCCTGAGCCAGGATCCTGCCTTGCGCCGTTATGCCCAGGCCGGCGTCAATTGCATCGTCTCGGCCCAGGCCGACATTGGCAGCTGGGATTATGAGCCCGTCAAGTCGGGCCGCAGCGACATGTCGGTGTCCGGCTGGCAGATCATGGCTCTCAAGAGCGGACAAATGGCCGGCCTGGTCGTTCCCAACGTCGCCATTGACCGCGTCAAAGGATACCTGCGAGCTGCGTGCAGTTCCACGGACGACGGTTACTGCTACTCGCAGGGTCAGGGCAGCAGTCCTCGTATGACCGCGGTAGGCCTGTTGTGCCGCCAGTACATGGAAAACTGGGGCCCGTCCAATCCGTCGATGATCAAGGCCATCAAGAACTTCAACCAGACCACGCCGCCGACCACCCAAGACGTGTATTACTACTACTATGCGACCCAGGTCATGCACCATTTCGGCGGCAAGGACTGGAAGGACTGGAACGACAAGATGCGCGAGTACCTCATCAAGAAGCAGGACTCCACCAAGACTGCCAACGAAGGCAGCTGGGACCCCACCGGCGATCCGTGGGCTGCTTCGGGTGGACGCCTGATGATTACCTCGCTTAACCTGCTCACCCTCGAAGTCTACTATCGCTACCTGCCCCTCTACTATCGCGATGCCGGCTATGGCAAGGACGACGCCGTAAAGAAGGCGATCTAACCAGGAATCAGGGGTCAGGAATCAGGGGTCAGGAGTCAGCAATTGCTGCCTCCTGGCCCTTTCTATTTTCTGATTCCTGACCCCTGACCTCTGACCCCTGGTCTCTCATGAACGGCATTTGGTCCGAAATTAAAGTCGCCGGCAAGACGGTCGAGATCTACGAACCGCCTGCCGCGAAGAAGCCGCGCTTTGGGCTCCTGTTTTTGCATCCGTACGGACTGGAGACCTTGCGCGGCCGGCCTGCCTATACGATGCTGCTCGATCAATTTCAGGTTGGCTGTGTCTGCCCGCATGTTGGCCGATCGTGGTGGGTAGATCGTGTGTGCCCGGAGTTCGACGCGACGCTGACGGCGGAGCAACATGTGCTTGCCAATGTCGTGCCGCTCTTCCGGGAGCGCTGGCGGCTGGGGCCGCGCGGCATCGGCGTCTTCGGCATCAGCATGGGTGGGCAGGGGGCCTTGCGGCTGGCGTTTCGGCATCCGCAGCTTTTCCCCGCCGCCGCCGGCATCGCCTCGGCGTTCGACTTTCACGAGCTGTACGGACAGGGCTCGCCGCTCGACGACATTTACGACTCAAAGGAGCAATGCCGGCAGGATACGGCGATTCTGCACCTTCATCCCGCCCATTGGCCGCCGCACCTCTACTTCTGCATCGACCCCGACGACGTCGCGTGGTATCGCGGCAACGATCGCTTGCACGAAAAGCTCAGCGCCCTCGGGATTCCGCACACCATCGACCTGACGACGCAAGCCGGCCGGCCCTCCTGGCCATACTTTGACCGTATGGCCGAGCCGGTCGTTCGCTTCCTGATCGAGGGGCTGGAGAAGGAAAGCCGGCGGTTGTTGTAACCGCTTGCGGCTTAGCGTTCGCGCGGCGCCGCGCGAACGCTAAGCCGCAAGCGGCAAACGGGGAGTCACGCTTGCACGCCGCGCTAATGATTACCTGCCTGGGCGACGCCTTCTTCCCGAACGTCGGCGTCGCCACGGTCACGCTGCTGCGCCGGCTTGGCGTCAGTGTCGATTTTCCCGAGACGCAAACCTGCTGCGGCCAACCGCACTTCAACAGCGGCTATCACGACGACGCCCGTGCTCTCGCCCGCCACACGATCGAAGCGTTCGCGAAGTCGCTGTTGGTGGTGACGCCGTCGGGTTCGTGCGCTGCGATGGTCAAGCTCGAATATCCCGAACTTTTTCACGATGAACCGGTCTGGCGCGAACGAGCTGTCGAGTTGGCCGGGCGCACCCACGAGTTGTCCGATTTTCTCGTCAACATTCTGAAGACCGAGGACGTCGGTGCCCGCTTCGAGGGAAGCGTCACCTATCACATGGCCTGCCACCTGCGCGGCCTGGGTCTCGTCACCGAGCCGATTCGCCTGATTCAGAAAGTTCGCGGGTTGCAATACGTCCCCCTGGAGCGTTACGATGAGTGCTGCGGCTTCGGCGGTTCGTTCGCGGTCCGGTATCCCGGCATCAGCGGGGCGATGGTCAACGACAAGACGGCGTTCATCGAGAAGACCGCGGTGGACGCCGTGGTCGCGACCGATGCGGGCTGCCTGATGAACATCGGCGGGTGCTTGAATCGCAAGGGGAGCAAGGTGCGGATTTTGCACCTGGCCGAGTTACTGGCGCAGACCTGATGCCGCTTGCGGCTTAGCGCTCGCAGGGCGCCCTGCGCGCGCTAAGCCGCAGGCGGCGAGAAAGCAAGATGAACTACGCACGACACGAACACCACGACTTCCTCGAAGCCTCCACGCAGGCCCTCGCCGATCCCACGCTCCAGCAAGCGCTCGTTCGCCTCACCGACACGCTCATGGCCGGCAACCGCCGCGGCTATGCTGCCCTCGCCGACTCGAGCGACTTGCGCGATCATGCCAAGCGCATCAAGGAGCACACGCTCGCCCATCTCGATCAGTATCTCGAACAGCTCGAAGTTTCGGTGCAAAAGCTCGGCGGCAAGGTTCACTGGGCGGCGACCGCGGAGGATGCCCGGTGCATTGTCGTTGAGATCGCGCGAAGCTCGAAGTGCAAGCACGCCGTCAAGTCGAAGTCGATGACGTCGGAGGAAATTCATCTCAACCCCGCTCTCGAACAGGCCGGCGTCGAGGTGACGGAGACCGACTTCGGCGAGTACATCATCCAGGTCGCCGGCGAACGGCCGTCGCATCTGGTCGCGCCGGCGGTGCATCACACCCGCGAAAGCGTCGCCCGCGTGTTGTCGAAGCATCTCGGCGAGCAGCTTGCCGACGATCCGAAGTCGTTGGCGATGGTTGGCCGGCGGGTGTTGCGCGAAAAGTTCCGCGCGGCCGACCTCGGCATCACCGGCGCCAACTTCGCCGTTGCCGAGACCGGCACGATCGTGCTAGTGACCAACGAAGGCAACGGCCGGCTCACCACCACGGCGCCGCGCGTCCATGTCGCCATCATGGGCATCGAGAAAGTGATACCGCGTTTCACCGATTTGCCGGTCTTCTTGAAGCTGCTGGCGCGGGCCGCGACGGGGCAGACGCTGTCGGTGTACACGACGGTCGTCACGGGGCCGAAGCGACCCGGCGAGATCGATGGCGCCGAGGAGTTCCATCTGGTGCTGCTCGACAATGGCCGCTCGAACGTGCTGGCGACGCCCTTCCGCGAGAGCTTGCAGTGCATCCGCTGCGGGGCGTGCCTGAATGCGTGCCCGGTCTATCGCCGCATCGGCGGTCATGCCTACGGCGGCGTCTACTCCGGGCCGATCGGCAGCATCCTGACGCCGCTTTATGACAGCGTTACCCTGAACCCGCACTTGCCGCATGCGTCTTCTTTATGTGGCGCATGTCAGTCGGCCTGTCCGGTGAAGATCAATATCCCGCACATGCTGATCGGCTTGCGCGAGTTGCAGCACCACCACAAGCCGAGCCGATTCGAGCGCTGGGCGTATAAGATCTGGAGCATGGCGTTATGTCGTCCGTGGCTGTATCGCTGGGGTCTGTGGGCCGCTCGGCTAATGTTGCGTCGGAAGGCAAAAAACGGCTGGCTATCGCACCTTCCTGGCCCCGGCGGCAAATGGACCGAGATCCGCGATTTCCCGGCGCCGGCGGCGCAATCTTTTCGCGAGCGCTGGAAGGAGTTGCAGCCATGAGTCCGCGCGAGGCGTTCATGCAGCGCGTCAAGCAGGCCGTCGCCGAGGGGAATCGCCCGGGCGCCGCGCCGCCGTTGCCGGAACGGGGGAGCGTCGGCTATCAAGGCGCCGGCGCCGATCCAGTGCAGCGTTTCTGCCAGGAACTGGCCGCCGCTGGAGGCAAGGGCTACGTCGCCTTGGATCGCGAAGCCGTTGTCCACACGATCCAGAGCATCTTGCAAGCGCACACCGCCAGAAGGATCTTGCTGAGTCGCGGCGGCGCGATCGAGCGGCTGAATCTGCCGTCAACCCTGCGCGACCTCGGTCTCGACGTGAAGACACTCGATGATGTGCAACCAAATCCACGCGACGATTTCTTTGCGGCCGAAGTGGGCATCACCAACGTGCATCGGCTGATCGCCGAGACGGGGACGGTGGTGCTGGCGAGCAAGCCGAACGAGCCGCGTTCCGTCAGCCTGCTGCCGCCAATACATATTTGCCTGGCCGACCACGCGCAACTCCTGCCCGATCTCTTCGACCTCTTCGATCTCTTCGCACCGACCGTCTCGCCGCTCAAATCGCTGCCCCCCTCCTGCCTGACGCTCATCACCGGCCCCAGCAAGACGGGCGACATCGAGCTGAAGCTCGTGACTGGCGTCCATGGACCGGGCGAGATTCACGTGATTTTGTGCGATGGCTGAGCTGGGCAAAATAGATCATGTTCGTCGAACATTTCCATCGGCCAAGCTCGCCGATAGGTGTTGGCGGTGAAACTGCCTGAGCCTCGCATTTTCCCGTGCTGATGATCGACCCCGCCAAGTTGATTACCCAAACCTCTCTCAATACCTGTTTGAATCCCATCCTTTTTAATCGGCACAACCGGTCTTTTTGCTGTTTTCGTCAAAGTTTGACCATGAATTGTGTCGATTTGGTAAGTGGCTTGGCGCGCGTTGAGTCCCGCTTATCAAGGATGTTTCCGATGTCTGTACCGCAATTGCGAGGCGTGCGAGCGATGCCGTGGATCTGGCGATTTTTTCGCGATCCGGTCGGCAGCATCGAGGCGGCCCATGAACGCTTCGGCTCAGCCGTCATGCTCGGACCGCTCATCCCGTGGGGATTCAAGAAGCGCAAGTACATCCTCGCCCTGGGCGCCGAGTACAATCGCATCGTCTTCGGCGATCCATCGGCATTCCGCACCACCGGCCAGACGCGCGCCGGCCCCCCCGACTCCTCGCTCCGGCGCATTCGCAACGGCTTGACGGCCATGAACGGCGCCAAGCACAAGCAGCAGCGCTCGTTCATCGCGCCGTTTTTCTCCAAAAAGGCCATCGATTATTATTGCATCAACCTCGTCGAGATGGCCGCGGATCTGCTGGCGCATTGGCCAACCGGGAAGCCGGTCGATATCTGCGAGCTGTATCATCATTTGATGCTGCGGCTGTCTGCCCGGACCCTGTTCGCGCGCGAGGACCCCAAACGGCTCGATGTGCTCGGCGTCATGTTTCACGAGATGCTTCAGCGCAACCTGTCGCCGTGGGTGCAATTGCTGCCGCTCAATGTTCCGGGTACGCATTACCATGGCCTGCTGCGCCACGCGAAACGTCTGGAAGAACTGCTGCTCGAGATCATCGGCGAACGCCGCGCCAAGCCAGTGTTCGAGGGCGGCGACATGCTCGATCACTTGATTCATGCCCGCGATGCCGACAACACCTCGATGACCGACGCCGACCTGCTGGGGCAGGCTACGATCATATTCGGCGCCAGTTACGAGACGCAGTCCAAGGCGATGACCTGGACGTCGCTGTTGCTGGCCCAGCATCCGAACGTGCAGATGCGGTTGATGGATGAACTCGACTCGGTGCTGCAGGGCCGGCCGCCGACGATTGACCAGTTGGAGCAACTTCCGTACCTGGAAGCCGTTCTCAACGAATCGATGCGTATTCTGCCGCCGGTGCCGTATACCTTGCGGCGGTCGCAGGTGGACATGGATATGCTGGGCGTGCCGGTCGCGTCGGGCGACTGGATCGTGCTGAGCCACTTCATCACCCACCGCTGCCCCAAGCTGTATCCGGAGCCGCGGCGCTTTCTGCCGGAACGGTGGTTCTCGATCAAGCCGACGCAGTATGAATATGTTCCGTTCAGCGCCGGCCCGCGCTGGTGCATCGGCAAGCCGTTGGCGATGACGATGATGAAGGTCACGCTGGCGATGGTGATGCAGCGCTATCGCATGACAGTACAGCCCGGCGCCAGTGTTGACCGGATCGTCCGCGTGACCATGAGCCCGAAGAACGGGGTGCCGATGATCCTGGCGCCCCAGGACCGGAAGTTCCAGGCGACGCCGCTCGCCGGCACGGTTGCCGACATGGTCGATTGGATCGACGCGCCCGCGGCAGAGCTGAAGCGTGCCGCCTGATTTGGCATGCGCGCTTCCGCACGAACTTTTAGAGTGGGTCGAACGAAGAGAGGCTACCGCGCTTTGGCAAGGGCATGGCGGGCCTTCCTTCATTCGACCCACCTATCGTCTAACAAGCACGGAAGCATCTCTTGGCAAGTCTGGTCGAAAGCCCCTTCCGCTCATAATCTCACTTCATTCCCGCTGTTCCCTCAAGCCCGCCTTGCCAAGGAGCGCCATGAGCCAGATCGAGTTGCGTCCCGGTCTCGCCGACGTCCCCGTCGCCGAATCCGCCGTCAGTTTCATCGACGGCAAAAACGCCCGCCTGGAGTATCGCGGCATCGCCGTCGAGACCTTGGCCCGCGCGAGTTGTTTCGAGGAAACCACCTATCTGTTGCTGAAGGGCGATCTCCCGACGCAAAAGCAGCTAGCCGACTTCGACGATCAGCTGCGCAATCATCGGCGCATCAAGTTTCGCTTGACCGACCTGATCAAGTGCTTGCCGGAAGCCGGCCATCCAATGTACGCCTTGCAGGCGTCCGTGGCGGCGATGGGCATGTTCTATCCGTCCCGCGATGTGTCCAATCCGCAAAGCAACTGGGAGTCGGTGATCCGCATGGTCGCGAAGTTGCCGACCGTGACCGCCGCGTTTCACCGCATCCGTCATGGCGACGAGCCGATCAGGCCGCGCGACGATCTCGATCATGCCGCCAACTTCTACTGGATGCTGTTCGAGAAGGAGCCGTCGGCCGCCGTCCGCAAGGTGATCGACGCCTGCTTGATCCTGCACGCCGAGCACACCATGAACGCCTCGACGTTCAGCGGCCGAGTCACCGGCTCGACGCTGGCGAACCCCTACACCGTCATCAGCGCCGCGATCGGCACCCTCACCGGCCCCCTGCACGGCGGCGCCAACGAGGAAGTCCTCGACATGCTCGAGGAGATCGGCGACATCAAGAAGGTGCGCACCTGGTGCGAGGACGCCATCGTCAACAAAAAGAAGATCATGGGCTTCGGCCATCGCGTCTACAAGGTCAAGGACCCGCGCGCCACGGTCTTGCAAGACCTGGCCGAGCGCGTCTTCACCGATTGCGGCAAGCCGGCAGAGTACGACATGGCCGTCGAGATGGAAAAGGTCATGGCGGAAAAGCTCGGCCCCAAGGGCATCTATCCGAACGTCGATTTCTATTCGGGCATCGTCTATCAAGCACTTGGCATCCCGCGCGACCTGTTCACCCCGATCTTCGCGATCGCCCGGGTAGCGGGTTGGTTGAGCCACTGGCTGGAACAATTGCAGGGCAACCGCATCTATCGGCCGGAGCAGATTTACGTCGGCAAACGTGATGCGCAATACGTGCCGCTGGCGCAGCGGCCGTGAGTTGGCAAACTGGAGTGATCGCGTAACCACTTTGCGAACTGGACGTTGCGACGACCGCGTTTGCAGTTTGCCAACTCGACAGGGGGGAAGGGTGCAACGGACCTTGACTTTACTCCTCAGGAGTGAAGGCGATGCAACTGGTCGCTCCCGTCCAACCGAGCCACGGGATGGCTCCGGGCCACATGGTAATTGGCCAGGAGTCGCCGGATGGAATGAGCTATTATGGATTCCGTTTCGATCCGGAGGACTTGCCGGCCGACTTTCAACGTCGAGAGCGCTGGCAGGAGTATCTCTATTCCCACAAGACTCCAGGCCACATCCGTGATGATTTGACGTATGTTCAAGGATTGTTGGGCGACAAAACACGGAAACACCTCGAAAAGCGCGTCGATTGTGATCAGTCCGTCGAAACCGTGATCCCAACAAGCATGGATAGGGACAAGGTCGGCGATTATAAGGCGACGTGGGCGTGCTGCCCTGGGTGCCGTTGATGCAGATGTCCGGTTCGCCAGCGGACATTCTGCGGGACTGTGCCAAGCGAATCAAAAACGAAGCTCCCGAAAACCAGGAATCCGATATGCTTGCAATATCGGAATTGATGACGGAACTGCGATTCCCGGACTTGAAATTGCTCGATTTATTTGGAGGCAAGCGAGTCATGATCGCATCCCCAATGCTGCAAAAATGGGTCGCTGAGAATCTCCACGAAGCGATTGAAGAGGCGCTGCGGGCTCGTTTCAAGTCGGTGCCGCGCGATCTCTTGAGCGACCTTCACAAGATTGTCAACGAGAGAAGGCTAAAGAAACTCACTGGCGTAGCCGCGAAATGTCCCGACCTGGACGTATTTCGCGAAGCTTTGAAGGGATAGGATCGACCCATGAGCTTGTTCGAGCACTCCTCGATTGCACAAGAGTTCCTTGCCGAGAACCTGTACGAGGTTCTCGAGGAAGTGTTGCGAGCACGCTTTCGGCACATCCCCGGGTATGTTCGGAACGATCTTCGCAAGATTCTCATTTCGCGCAAGCATCGGGCAGGCAAAACTCGTGCGTTTCCTCGATATTGTTGGGACAAAGTTGGCCCAGGCTGTCGTTGACCTTCGGCCAAAGAGTGCCATCCCGAATTGAGCTATAAGTTTCCACATTACCGGCTGTGAAGTGCCGGTACTAAATACATGCTCGACCCTCAATACATCCGCGACAATCTCGACGCCGTCAAGGCGAACTGCAAGAACCGCAACGTCACGGCCGACGTCGATCGCGTCGTCGCGCTCGATGACGAGCGCACGTGGCCAAGCTTAAGCAAATCTGACTCGACGACGACACCCCGCCTTTGCTATGATCTGGTGGGAGGACGGTTATGGGCATCCAAGTCAAAGCGGTTTTCGAAAATGGTCTACTCCGCCCCTTGCAGACGGTGCAGCTGGCGGAAAAGCAGGAAGTCACGCTGACAATCGAGAGCGGCGCCAGCGCCGGCGACGACCAGGCGCATTTCGTTTTGCCGCCCGATCGCTGGGAGGAGTTCTGCGACGCTCTCGACGCGCCGCCGCGCGATATTCCGGCGTTGCGAAAATTACTCACGGAGGCGAGTGTTCTCGATGGCCAAGCCGACCAAGCTGCAAACCCCAGTTCCGCTTGAAAAGAGCCATGACCTCTCTGCATTCGACTGCGGTTCGGCTCCGTTGAATGACTACCTGCGCAAGTATGCCTTCCAGAATCAACAGAATCGATCCGCTCGAACCTACGTCGTCTTGCGAAATGCATGCGTGGTCGGCTACTACACGCTCGCGGCAGGTTCCGTCAACCGTGACGAAACGCCCCAGCGCGTGGCCAAAGGGTTGGCCAACTATCCGGTGCCTATTTTTTTGCTTGCGCGACTTGGAGTCGATCGCACGGAAAAAGGCAAAGGGCTCGGAGCCGCCTTGCTCAAGGATGCGCTCTCCCGATGCGCTCAAGCCGCGGATCTTGTCGGATGCCGAGCAGTCTTGGTCCACGCCAAGGACCAGCCAGCACAGACGTTCTATCGCAAATTTGGCTTTGAATCGTCGCCCATCGACGAGTTTCATCTATATCTGTTAATGAAGGACATTAAGGCCATGATCACTGGCCCAAAAGAAACATGAGGTTAGACTTCAACAATGCTCGACCCCCAATACATCCGCGACAACCTCGACGCCGTCAAGGCGAACTGCAAGAACCGCAACGTCATGGCCGACGTCGATCGCGTCGTCACGCTCGATGACGAACGCAAACGGCTCATCTCGGCGATGCAGGTCAAACAACAGGAAGCGAATGAGACCGCCAAAAAAGTCGGGCCGGAGAAGGACCCCGAGATGAAGCAGTTGTTGATCGCGCAAGGGAAACTGCTTCGATCAGAAATTGCCACGTTCGAGATCGAACTCAAGCAGGTCGAGGTCAATCTCAAGGCCGTCGTCAGCACCATTCCGAACATGACGCATCCGGCAGCGCCGATCGGCGCGCTGCCCGAGGACAACAAGGTCATCAAGACCTGGGGCGAGCCGACGAAGTTCGACTTCAAGCCGAAGGATCATGTCGCCATCGCCGAGGCGCTCGATCTCGTCGATTTCGAGGCGGGCTCGGCGGTCGCGGGGCAGAAGTTTTATTTCCTCAAGAACGAGGCAGTGCTGCTGGAACTCGCGCTCATCCATTATGCGATGGACACGCTCATCAAGCATGGCTACACGCCGATCATCACGCCGGATCTGGCCCGCGTCGATGTGCTTGAAGGCATCGGCTTCATGCCGCGCGGGGAGGGGACGCAGATTTACTCGATCGCGAATTCGGACCTGTGTCTCATAGCTACGGCGGAAATCACCCTTGGCGGCATGCATCGGGACAAGATCATGGATGACGCCAAGCTGCCGCTCAAGTACGTCGGGCTGTCGCACTGTTTCCGCACGGAAGCCGGGGCGCCGGGGCGCGACACGCGCGGGCTTTATCGCGTGCACCAGTTCACGAAGGTCGAGATGTTCGCGTTCTGCGTGCCAGAACAGTCGGATGCGATCCATGAAGAGATTCGCGAGATCGAGGAGCAGATCTTCCAGGTCCTCGGTTTGCCGTATCAGGTCATCGACACCTGCACCGGCGATCTGGGTGGCCCGGCGTATCGCAAGTACGATCTCGAAGCATGGATGCCGGCGCGCGGCAAGGCGGGCGAATACGGCGAAGTCACCAGCACGTCGAACTGCACCGACTTCCAGGCCCGCCGGCTCAACATCCGCTACAAGGGCCCCAAGCACAGGGGGACGCGCTTTGTCCACACGCTGAATGGCACGGCGGTCGCCGTGAGCCGATGCCTCGTTGCTCTGTTGGAGAACTATCAGCAGGCGGACGGCAGCGTCATGATTCCGGACGCTCTGCGCGTGTGGATGGGCGGGCGCGAACGTATCACAAAATCATTGCTCACAAAATAATAGGTCCCTGAATTGGTCATCATGATTTTGTGTCGCTCCTTTTACTTTGCCTATCTTCGCGTCAATCTGGTGAAACCTCAATCGCTTCGTTAATTTCCCCATCCGCCTTGTTCCGATGACAACCGTACAAGCCGCCCTGTGCAGCTTGTCCCACCTGCCGCAATGCGCATGATGCGCGGAGCGACTGCGCGCTTTAGGCGAACCTCCAGCGGCTAAACTGGTGCCCGTGGAATTTACAACGGAGTGTTGTCCATGAGCCGTCCGTCGAAGAACAAACGCCAGAATCCCTTCCAGAACCTCAATCGGCGTCTTCACCTGGAGTCGTTGGAAGAACGCTCGATGCCGAGCTGTACGTCGATCAGCGGTTTTGTCTATTACGATGCCAACAACAACGGCCTGTATGATACGGCGACCGAGACGCCGATCGCCAACAGCACGATTGAGTTGCGCGATGCCACGAATGCCGTCGTCGGCACGACCACGACCGATGCCAACGGCTATTACCTATTCGATATGGACAAGGTCCACCCCGCGACCGATGCGACGTTGATCAAGGCTGTCGCTCTGCCGACGACGCCGACGCAGACCAACTACTCCCTCAAGGGGATGGTCGACAAATTCGATGCGTCGCTTGGCCAGTTGCAGTCGATCGACATCACTTACGGCGGTTCAATCACGAGCAAGATCGACGCCGAGAATTTCAGCGATCAATCCGAGTCGGACATCAGCGGCACCGTGTCAGGCAACCTGTCGCTGACGGCGCCGGGCGTCAACGACACGCTGACAATCGCCGCTCCCGCCGGCACACCGTTTCATGCGGGCAAGTACGACGGCACTACCGACTACGCCGGCGCCAGCGGCGGCACGCTCGGCGCCCACACCGCGACCGGCTCCAAGACCGTCACCGTCACTGGCAACGACATGAACGCCTACATCGGCGCCGGAACGGTCGAAATCACCACCGGCACCGTCGCCACCTCCAACGCCACCGGCGGCGGCAACCTCGACGTCCGCGTCCGCTCCACCGGCGTCTCCACCGTCACCGTCACCTACCACTACAAAGCCTACGATTGCCTCAAGCCGGGCGACTACAAGATCATTCAAACCAAACAGCCCGACGGCTACACCGACGGCCGGGAGTCCAAGGTTGGCGTGGTCATTCCCAACACGATCGGCACCGATTTCATCAATGTCACGCTGACTCCGAACGCCGATCTCGTCAACAACAACTTCGGCGAGTTGAAAGTCACGCAGCTGTCCGGCCACGTCTGGTACGACGTCAACAACGATGGCGTGCGCGATCCTAGCGAGCCGCCCATCCCCGGCACCACGATTATCCTCGAAGGCCCCGGCGGCCCGGCGACCCAGCAGACCGATGGCAACGGCTTCTACGCCTTCACCAACCTCCAGCCCGGCACCTACACGGTCAAGGAGAACCAGCCGACCGGATACCTCGATGGCAAGGACAATCCCGGCACCAAGGGGGGAACCGTCGTCGAAGACCCGGCCCAGGACCAGATCCAGGCCATCAGCCTCCAGGCTGGCGATAATTCCCAGAACAACGACTTCGGCGAGATCAAGCCCGCCAGTATTGCCGGCCATGTTTGGTTCGACGCCAACAACGACGGCGTGCGCGCAACGAACGAATTGCCGATTCCAGGCACCACCATCACGCTTACCGGCGTCGACGACAAGGGCTCCGTTAGCAAATCGATGCAAACCAACGGCCTGGGCGAGTACAAGTTCGATAACCTGCGCCCGGGCACCTACGCCCTGAACGAAACGCAGCCCGCCGGTTACGCCGACGGCAAGGACAACATCGGCACGCCGGGCGGCACGCCGGGGAACGATGTGTTCCACGACATTCACCTGCCGGCGGGCTTCGACGGCGTCAACAACGACTTCGGCGAGATCAAGGCCGACACCCCCGCGCCGCCGACGCCGCTGCCCAAGCTCGTCAATCTTCAGGGCATGTTGCCGATCATCAGCAAGAACCAGCTCCTCAATGACGCGTCCTCGGATTATCTCGATCCGACGCTTCGCGGCCAGATGGCGTTCGTGGTCGGCACGACCATCACGCTGACCGGCCAGCAGCCGGACCTGAGCCAGACGCTGAACGGCGTCGCCGCGCTGCAGGCAGGCGTCACGCAAACGGCCTTCGTCAATCAGCTTTATGCGAGCGACGCCCATCGCGCCCTTCAGGCGGACAGCCTGTATCAGAGCGTTTTGAATCGCATGCCGACGGCGGCGGAACAGGCGTCGGCCGTCGGCCAGCTGAAGGCGGGCGCCGACTCACTGGCGGTGATGCAGGACATCTATACGTCGCCGGCCTATCAGCAATTGCATCCGACCACCGACCAACTCGCCACGGCATTGTCCACCGATATCCTCCATACGATTCCCGGTACGGCGGCCCAGCAGCTGATCCTGCAATCGATGGCGAACGATCCACTGAGCACCGTGGTTCACGATCTGTTGCACTCGGATGCGTCGCTGGCAAACCAGGTGGACAACACCTACCGCGCCACCGTGCGCCGCCCCGCGACGACGTCGGAGACCCTGGCGTGGACCGCGGCAATCAAGGCCGGCACGGCGACACTCGACGACATCGCCGTGCGCTTGCTGGCGTCGGCGGAGTTCTATCAACTGGCATTCAACACGATCCATTGAAATCGTGCGACACGAACGAACGCGCGGCCCGCCGACACGAGATCGGCGGGCCGCGTTGCATTGTGGCCCTATCGCTCCGCGCCAGGGCGCCTTTCCTTTCGCGGGGCGAGCCGGCTGCAACGATCGGGCAAACCTTGCGGTTGAGGGAAGGCTATCCTGTTCTGCACGTGCTGTGGAATATGCATTCGCTGGGAGAAGGCGGGCAGGCCAGTCGCGGGTGAAGGAATCAGTTCAAGACCGGCTACGTGTCGATGATAGCGTTGAAGCCTTGCCGGCTTTGCCAATTCGAGCGAAACCGGCGCCAGGCAAGCATCGAAGCGGACACCAGGGGGGAGGGACACTCCTACCCACGGAGGGGAGATCATGAAGGCACTCATCAAGAGCGTCGTCTGCGTTGCGTTGGGCTGGTTGGCGAGCGCCGCCGGCGCTCAGGAAGTACCGATCAAATGGCAGGCAACGTCGCCGAAGACTTCCAATCCTGGCGTGACCGCCAAGACCGATGCAGGCGTGCGTCCGATCTCGCTGAGTCAGCCGGTACCGCTAGATGGCGGCACGGGGTCGTTCGCTCCGATCGTGCGCATGCAAGCGCCGGATGACAAGATCGTGCAGCCGGTGCCGAAGCTCGAGGTGATCGGGCCGGATCTCAAGACGCCCAAGAAGATGCCGGACAAGGAGGGCTTCACGCCGCCGCCGCCGCAACCGACGCCGAGCCCGATTTTCGGCGGCCTGGGCATGCATGCGGACGACGGCTGCTTTGGCGGGGACCCGTCTTGGTGTGGGCGCGGCTGCTTCGGCGGCGGCCCGGCGTGGTGTGGGCGCGGCTGCTTCGACCGCGACGGCTGCTCGGATCGCCCGCGCTTCTGGGGCAGTGCCGAGTATCTCATGTGGTGGCAGCGTTCGCAGTCGGTGCCGCCGCTGGTGACGACCAGCCCCGCGGGGACCGCGACAATCAACACGGGCGTGCTGGGCCAAAACGGCACCGGCATCCTCTACGACGGCACCCCCAACACGACGCACAGCGGCGGCCGCTTCGCCTTTGGCACCTGGTGCCCGCATTTCTGCAATCTGGGGCTCGAAGGCAGCTTCTTCTTCCTCGGCCGGCAGGACGACACCGCGATCTTCGGAAGCAACGGCAATCCGCAGATCGCCCGCCCCATCTTCAACATTGTCACCCGTCAGCCAGGCTCCGAGCTGGTCGCCGTCAACAACCTCGACCGCTTCGTCACCGGCACCATCGCCATCCACAATTTCAGCCAGCTCTGGGGCGCGGACGTCAACCTCCGGCGTCGTTGGCTCTGCGGCCCGACCCACTACGTCGATCTCCTCCTTGGCTATCGCCACGTCAATCTCAGCGAAGGCATCGACGTCGCCGAGGACCTGCAAGTCTTCAACCCCACCACCCGGCAGCCGGCCGGCAACTTCCTGGTGCGCGACAGCTTCAACACGCGCAATCAGTTCAACGGCGTCCAGCTCGGCCTCGACAGCGAGTGCCGATTCTGGAGCCGCATGTTCCTGGGCTTGACCTCGAAGGTCGCGTTCGGCTCCGTTCACCAGTCTGTTGACATCAACGGCAGCACGAACTTCACCAATTTCCCCGGTCAAGTCGGCGGCACCTTCCCCGGCGGTCTGCTCGCCCTGCCCGGCACGAACATCGGCCACTTTACGGCCACTCGCTTCGGCTTCATGAGCGAGGTAGGCCTCAAGGTCGGCATCGATCTCAACGATCACTGGCGCGTCTTCGTCGGCTATAACGTGATTTACCTGAACAACGTGGTTCGCCCCGGCGATCAGATCGACCTGCGTGTGAACCCGACCTTCCAGCCGTCGGCCGCCGGCCCAGGCACCGCCGTTGGTCCGCGCGTCCCCGCGGTGCTCTTCAAGACCAGCGACTACTGGGCTCAAGGGCTGAATTTCGGGCTGTTATACCGGTATTAACGAGTCCGCATCTGGTTGCCGCTTGTGGTGCAGCGTTCACCGGGCGCCATGCGAAGGCTCAATCGCAGCGTCGTCCTTTTTCCGCGAACCGCAGCAACGCTTGCACCACCGCATCCGCCAGGCATTTCCCCTTGCGCGTTAACGCGACGGCGAGCCCGTCGTCGCGCAGCAGTCCCTGTTCGCTCAGCTCCGCGAGCTTCGCCCCGACCAGATCATCCAGCGCAAATTCCGATTGCCGTTGAAAGGCGCTCCGGTCGATGCCCGCCGCCCGGCGCAACTGTACCGCGATCGTTTCAACGGCCCGCTCGCGCGGCGGCAAACACTCGGACTGGAACGTCGGCGCTTGCCCCGACTGAAGCCGCTGGATATAAGTGCGCGTGTCGCGCGTGTTCAACTCGCGCACGCCGTTGACGTAACGTGCAGCCCCGACGCCGAAGCCGAAGTAGGCGTGATTCGCCCAGTAGACCTGGTTGTGCCGGCACCGAAAGCCGGGCCGAGCGAAGTTCGAGATCTCGTAGTGCTCGAAGCCGGCGCCTTCCAGCGTGTCGATTGCGTGGGTGTAGAACTGGTACTCCGTGTCCTCGTCGAGTGCCGCGACCTGGCCGTGCTCGCGCTTCTTCCACAACCGCGTTCCCTTCTCATACGTCAGGCCATAGGTTGCGAGATGAACCGGTTTCAAGGCGAGCGCCTGTTTCAAATCGCTCTGCCATTGCTCCAGCGTCTGTTCGGGGACGCCGAAGATCAGGTCCACGGAATAGTTCGGAATGAGCGGCCGAATGAAATCCAGCACGCGCGGCACGTCGTCGGGGCGATGATCGCGCTCGAGGATTTGCAGCGTGCGCGGCTGAAAGGATTGCACGCCGAGGCTGAGCCGATTGACGCCGAAGGAGCGCAGCAGGGCGACCTTCTCCTCATCGAGAAAGCTCGGATTCGCTTCGACGGAGAATTCGTGGCCCCCCCTCTCCCCTGTACTCGGGGGAGTGGGGCTAGGGGTGAGGGGGATGGCGGCCCATGCGGCATGAGGCGAGCCCAACCGAGAGACCTCCACCCCCCTCACCCCCAGCCCCTCTTCCCTTGTACTCAGGGGGAGAGAGGAGGCCAGCGGCAGCCAGCGTTGGACCATGCGCAGCAAACGTTCGAGCGGGCGGTGCGGCAGATAGGTCGGCGTGCCGCCACCGCAGAAAAGCGTTTGCACCGATTGCGGCGTCGTCAGGCTGGACAGCTCGATTTCAAGCGCGTCGAGATAGGCGTCGATACGTTCGTCCAGCCCAACGGCGACGGCGAAATCGCAATAGCCGCAGTGGTGGGCGCAGAACGGCACGTGGACATAGGCGGCGCGCGGCCAAAGCCAGGGGGGACGCTCGGCGATCATGGTCCGAAGTCCGTGGTTCGTGGTCCGTAGCAAATCATGGAACCATTAGTTTACCACGGACCACGGACCACACAACCACGGACTAAACTGTTTCGAGGTCGGGATGGACGACCTCGACGAATTGCACGAGGTCCTTGTGGATCTCGCAGTCGATGCCTTGCTGCTGGAGCCATTCGCGGACCTGGAAATCCAGCGTGTTCTCGCGGATGCCGTTGTCGCTCTGCACGAGCAGGCTCAACTCGCACACGACCCGGCCTTCTTTTTCGAGCAACTCGATCACGTTCTTGCGCACGGCCTCGATTTGATCGGGAGTCAAGCGCAGCTGCAACTCGGCACGTTTGATGACGTTGTCGGTGAATTTGCGGTGCTCTTGCAGATAGACCTGCACGCGCTGCACGTGGTTGAGCAGGCGGAAGCAGCGGCGGAAGATTTCCAGCGAGACCTTTGGGCCGGTGAGCTTCGCCTCCTGTTGATCGACGGCCAAATGAATGCCGCCGCCGAAGAGGTAGGAGTGAAAACGGGGCCGAAATGCCAGGGCATCGGGGCGCTGCCAGGCGAGGGCGTAGCCCATCTCTTGCAGCACGGTCTTGGACTTGGCAATGAACTGGTCGCGCTGCGAGAACGGCATGTTCTGAGTTTCGCGGCGCAGATGGAACACGGCGATGAAAAGCCAGACAATCAGGCCGCACACCAGGCCAATGCTGAGGTACTGCGGGCTGTTCCAGGTGCCGTATTGAAGCCAGGCGATCGCGAAGGAGATCGACAGAGTCGTACCGATCAGGAGTACGACGGCAAGCAAGGAAACGAGCAAGAAGCGAAAGGCGCCGGTTGCGAGCGTGCGGGATGGGGAGGCCATAGTCCACCTGGATGAAGCGGTCGATTTTCACTCTGCCGAAAATCTACCTCGCGTTTTGCATCCAGGTGAGAAATAACGCTCAGAGCCTGAAGCGCGAGCGAAGAAAACTTTATTCTTCGCTCGCGCTTCAGGCTCTGAGATTATCTGAACAAGCGATCACTTCCTGTCCAGTTCCTTGCGCAGCAGGTCAATGAAATCCTGCGAATCCGGCTCCGTGTCCGACATGAAGCGGGCCACGATGGTGCCGTCGCGGGCGATGATGAATTTCTCGAAGTTCCACTTCACCTTGCCGGCGTGCTTCGGGTTCGTGTCCTTGGAGGTCAGGAATTGATAGAGCGGGGCTCCCTTCTCTCCTTGAATGCTGACCTTGCTGAACAGGTCGAACTCGACGCCGTAGGTTTTCTTGGCGAATTCCTTGATCTTGGCCTCGCTCTGGGGCTCTTGGCCGCCAAAGTCGTTGCACGGGAAGGCGAGGATGGCGAGGCCGTCCTTGGCGTACTTGGCGTGCAGGGCTTGCATCGCCTTGTACTGCCCGGTGTAGCCGCACTCGCTGGCGACGTTGACGATGAGGAGGACCTTGCCCTTGTACTTGGCGAGATCGACTTTTTGGCCGTCGATGGAGGTGACCTGGAACTGGTGGACGGAGGTTTTCTTGGCGCCGCTGGCTTCTTGTGCGTGAACCATGGTGGGGAGACTCCCGAGCAAGAAAATGCAGAAGGCAAGTAGAATGCGCATGCTTCATCAACCTTTCATGAAAATTGGCGATAGTTTGTGCTGCTTGTATCAGTAATAACGAAAATGCCGGGTTTATCAACTCTGTTGCCAATTATCATAACCAGTTCTTATTCAGCGGTTGAACTTCATAATAGCGAATTGCCCAACAATCCGAACTTAACAGCAGATGCGGGGATGAGCGAATTTCAAGGATTTCGCGAATCACCGAGGCTCATGATTACAGGGATTCTTCCGAGTTGTGCGGGAATCGCGGGGCGGTCCCCGGTTCAAACGCAGAGAGGCGCCCCCTCACCCCAACCCCTCTCCCGAGCGAGAGGCTGAGCGCCTAACGAGTACCGTGCAGACAAGGAAGTCTCACAAAGGGTTCTAGCAAGAAAGGATGCTTCCCCATGTTGCGAACGTTTTTGAGGATGCTGGGTCGCAGCGCGCTGTGCGGAGCAGCGCTGTTGACCGTGGCGAACCTGGTGCAAGCCCAGGTTGGTCTGCCGATTCCGCAGCCGCCGGCCCAGGAAACCGTCGTCAAGACGCCTGGACTTGGCATTCCGAGCACCCCGGTCGGCGTTCCCGCCGCTGCCGCGAGTAATGAGGAGAAGGCCCGTATCGAACGGCTCGAGAAGCAGGTTCAGGACCTGACCAACGCGCTGAAGTCGGTCCAGGCTCAGCCCGCCCCGGTTTCCACTGCCGCTCCCCAATCGGGCCTCACCGCCTCGGACGTGCGCAGCCTGATCGACGGCTACTACGCCGAGCAGGAAGGCGCCAAGAAGGCCGAACAGAAAGCCAAGGCCGCCGAAGGCTACAAGGTTGGCACCGACCTGAAGATGAGCGCCAGCTGGCAGAACGGCGTCATGATTGAGACGCCGAACAAGGACTTCTACATGCGCGCCGGCTTCCGCTTCCAGTGGGATAATGTCTGGTTCCGCCAGGACGCCACGAACAGCAAGGCCCCGCCGACCGGCATCGGCAAGCAACTCGACGGCGACTACTGGCGCCGCCTGCGGCCAAACTTCAGCGGCGGCTTCTGGGAAGTCGGCGAGTTCAACGTCGAAATGAAATTGGAGAACCTCCAGAACGGTACGACCGGCCTTGACGATGTGTGGGTCGGCGTGAAAGGGATCCCCTTCATCGGCACCGTCCGCCTCGGCCACTTCCACATGCCGCATGGCCTGGAAGCGGATATGTACTCCAGCAGCAAGCCCTCGACCTTCTTCGAGGTCTACTCCGGCAACGCCGCCTTCTACCAGGGCGAACGTTGCGCCTCGGGTGTCTTGCTCACCAACACCTTCTGGGACAAAGACAGCAACGGATATGGCCGCATGACCTACGCGTTCGCTGGCGTGCGTCCCGACATCAACGACAACGGTACCGATTTCGCCAACGGCGACTACGAGTTCACCGGCCGCCTCACCGGCTTGCCGATCTATCAGAACGACGGCCGTTGCCTGCTGCACATTGGTGCGTCAGCCACCTGGCGTCATGTGAAGCCGAATGTGACGACCGGCGCCCCGGGCACCGTCACCTTCAGCACCGATGCCCAACTGCGCGATCGCGCCGGCGGCGACAATGGCTTCGGCAACAACACGAATCCGGTTCCCGCCGGCTTCCAGCCCAGCCCGGGCAACAAGAACGCCTGGATCAGCACCGGCGCCATCCTGGCCAGCTCCACCACTGTCTTCGGACCGGAACTTCTCTACATCCACGGACCGTTCTCCCTCCAGGCCGAATACGACTGGGCCTTCATCAACAGCGCCGTGGTCGGCGGCAAGAGCCAGGGCAACCTCGGCTTCACCGGCGGCTACGTCCAGCTGTCGTACTTCCTCACCGGCGAGAATCGGACCTACGATAAGCGCCAGGGCCGGCTTGGCGGCGAGTACATCGCCAAGGCCAACACCCCCTTCTGGCTCGTCAAGGACGAGAACGGCGGATTCAACTACGGCCTCGGCGCCTGGGAACTCGCGGCTCGCTTCTCCCGCCTCGAGTTGCTCGATCCCGTCATCAAGGGCGGTATCCTCGACCAGTGGGAATTCGGCGTCAACTGGCACCTCAACAACAACATGCGCCTCCAGTTCATGTACCTCCATGCCAACCGCTTTGACATCCCCGGCGTCCCCGGCAGTTGGATGAATGGCTTCGGCATTCGCACGCAGTTCACCTTCTAACCGAGGCGACTGCTTGACGAGGCGAGGGTCGATGCACTCGATCGACCCTTGCCTCCCTGATACAACCGTGTTCATGACCCCCTAACTCTGACCCAAACGTACTTACCAACCGATTCCAACGAGATGGAGATCAACCCATGAAAAAGATACTCTTTGCGTTGCTGTGCATGGCCTGCACCGGCACCGCCTGGGCGCAAAGCCCGATTCCGACGGAGCTGCCGCCGGCGCAAGGCCCGACGCTGCAGCTTGTTGCCGGCCGCATTCTGGCCCGCGATGCCTGCTGCAATTCGCCTTGCCCGCCCGCCTGCCCGCAACCTTGCAAGAACGCCTGCCCGCAAGCGTGCAAGACCGCCTGCCCGCGCGAGCCGGTTTGCATTTCGGTGCCGGCCAAGAAGATCGAGAAGAAGATCACTTACTCTTCGGCCTGCGAGAAGGTCTGCTTCAAGAGCTGCTCGTCGCTCCTGCGCGGCTGCAACACCGGCTGCGACCAGGGCAACTGCGAATCCAAGGTCTACACGCAGAAGTACCTGGTCAAGAAGGTCTGCGTCACGGAGTGCGACACCTACAAGTGCGTGCCCGTCAACCCGAACTGCGACGGCTGCCGCACCGGGATTCTGCAAGGCCACCACCACCAGCAACCGGGCGTCGTCGTCGAGACGATTCCCGCGCAGCCGATGCCGCCGGCCAAGAAGTAACCGCTGACATCTGCCCCGGCAGATTCGCGATAGGCCATCGGGATTCTCGATGGCCTTTCGTTTTTCGCTTGCAGCGCAGTATAATGTGCGTACCGCGCTTCGTCAGAAATTCGGTCGCTTGATGAATCCCATCATCTTCGCATTGCGCCATCCGATCACCATCATGGTCATGATGGCCGGCATTGTCGTTGGCAGCGGCGTCGCCTTCTGGCGCATGAAGATCGACATCTTTCCGCAGCTCAATCTCCCTGTCGTCTACGTCTGCCAGCCCTATGGCGGCATGGACCCGGCCCAGATGGAAGGCTTACTCACCAACTACTACGAGTATCACTTCCTCTACATCTCCGGCATCCATCACGTCGAATCGAAGAACGTCCAGGGCGTCGCCATGATGAAGCTCTTCTTTCATCCCGGCACCGACATGGCCCAGGCGATGGCCGAGACGATTCAGTACGTCAACCGCTCGCGCGCCTTCATGCCCCCCGGCACCGTGCCGCCGTTCGTCATGCGCTTCGACACGGGGAGCGTGCCGGTCGGCTACTTGGTGCTGTCCAGCGAAACGCGCACGGTCGGCGAGATTCAGGACCAGGCCCTCTTTAAGGTCCGCCCGATGTTCTCGACGCTCCCCGGCGTCTCCGCGCCGCCGCCGTTCGGCGGCAGCGCTCGCACCATCGTCCTGCGTGCGGACCCCGATCGCCTACGGGCTTATAACGCTTCCCCCGACGATGTCATCACCGCCTTGATGGCGGGCAACGTCGTCAGTCCTTCCGGCAACTACCGTGACAAGGACCGCATGCCCATGGTCATGTCCAACGCCATGGTCAAGCCCCCCAGCGATCTTGGCAAAATCCCGCTCAAGCCCGGCTCCAGCGTCTACCTGCGCGACATTGGCATCATCGAGGACGCCACCGACACCACCGCCGGCTATGCCGTCGTCAATGGCCGCCGCGCTGTTTACATCCTCGTCACCAAGCGCTCGGACGCCTCGACCCTTGCCGTCGTCAATGCGGTCCGGGCCAACCTGAAGCGCATGAAGGACGCTCTCCCCAAGGAAATCCGCGACGATGTTGACGTCAGCTTCGAGTTCGATCAATCTCCCTACGTCACCGGATCGATGTGGAACGTCGGCATCGAAGGGCTGCTCGGCGCCGCCCTCACCGGCCTGATGGTGTTCCTGTTCCTGCGCGACTGGCGCAGCGTCATCGTCGTCGTCCTCAACATTCCGCTGGCCCTGCTCGGCTCGATCATCGGCCTGTGGCTGTGCGGGCAGTCGATTAACCTCATGACGCTCGGTGGTTTGGCCCTCTCCGTCGGCATCCTTGTCGATGAGGCGACCGTCGAGGTCGAGAACATCCACGCCCAGATGTCGTTGACGCAATCGATCGCCCGCGCCGTGCGCCTGGGCAATGCCGAGACCGCGGTGCCGCGGTTGCTGGCGATGCTGTGCATCCTCGCGGTGTTCGTGCCGGCGTTCCTGATGCAAGGCTCCGCGCAGGCGTTGTTCGTGCCGATGTCGCTGGCGGTCGGGTTCTCGATGGTCACGTCGTACCTCTTGTCGAGCACGTTCGTGCCGGTCATGTCGGTCTGGCTGCTGCGGCATTACGCGCGCGCGGATACGGCGAGCCCTGGCTTCTTTGCGAAATGGCAGGCGAAGTATGCGAACCTCGTCACGTCTCTGCTGAGCATTCGCCATCTGCTGCTGGGCGGGTACGCGCTGGCCGCCGCCGGCGTGTTGCTGGTGCTCGGATTCTATGCGCTCGCCTTCGCCGGCTTCAGCGGGCTGACGCACACCCCCGTCGGTACCGAGATCTTCCCGACTGTCGATGCCGGCCAGTTTCAGCTCCGCCTGCGCGCCCCGACCGGCACGCGCATCGAACGCACGGAGGAGATCGCCGTCAAGACGCTCGAACTCATCAAGGACAAGGTCGGCGCCGACAACGTCGCGATCACCGTCGGCTACGTCGGCATGGTGCCGAGCAGCTACCCGATCAACAGCGTCTACCAATGGATGAGCGGCCCCGAGGAGGCGATCCTGCGCGTCGCCCTCAGGCCCGGCAGCGGCTACCCCGTCGAACGCCTCAAGGAGGAACTGCGCACGGAGCTGCCCGAGCAGATCGAAGCCTGGCTGCGCCCCATGCTCAAGAAGGAGAAATTTACCGACGAACAGATCGATGGGCGTGTGCGCAACTTGAAGCTGTCGTTCGAGCCGGCCGACATCGTCAACCAGGTGATGAGCTTCGGCGCCGCCACGCCGGTGGAGGTCGTCGTCAGCAGCCCGAGCTATGCGGACAACGTGGCGTTCGCCGGCAAGATCAAGGCGGAGCTGGAGAAGATTCCGTCGCTGCGCGACTTGCAATACGCCCAGCCGATCGACTATCCGACCATCGACGTGACGATCGACCGCGAACAGGCTGGCCGCGGCGGCGCCACCGCGGAGGATGTCGCCCGCGCCATGGTCGCCGCCACCACGTCAAGCCGCTTCGTCGTCCCCAACTACTGGCGCGATCCCAAGGCGGGCGTCGGCTACCAGGTGCAGGTCGAGATCCCCATCGAACGCATGAACTCGCCCATGCAGATCGGCCTGATCCCGATCAAGAGCACCACCGGCAGCCTCCTCTTGCAAGACATCGCCACCATCAAGGAAACCAAGACCCCCGGCGAGTACGACCGCTACAACATGCGCCGGCTCATCACCATCATGGCCAACGTGGAAGGCGAAGACCTGGGCCGCGTTTCCGCGAAAGTCAATCAAGCGATCAAGGACGCCGGCGAACTGCCGCGCGCGGACATGGAAGTCAACGTGCGCGGGCAGATCGAGCCGATGTTGCTCATGTTCTTCGATCTGACGTTCGGCCTGGGACTGGCGGCGCTGGCGATCTTCCTCTTGCTCACCGCCTACTTTCAGTCGATCCGCCTGGCGTTCATCGTGATGGCGACGGCGCCGGCGGTCGTCGCCGGCGTCGGCCTCATGTTGCTCCTCACCGGCACGACGCTCAACATCCAGTCGTTCATGGGGGCGATCATGGCGATCGGCGTGGCGACGGCCAACGCCATCCTGCTCGCCGCTTTCGCCGAGAAAGCGCGCCAGCGCGGCGACGATCCGCTGACGGCCGCTCTCGACGGCGCCAAGCATCGGCTGCGGCCTATCCTCATGACCAGCTTCGCGATGATCGCCGGCATGACGCCGATGGCGCTGGCCCTGGGCGAAGGCGGCCAGCAGGTGGCGCCGCTGGGCCGAGCCGTGATCGGCGGCCTGATCGCGGGTACGGCGACGACGCTGCTGATCTTGCCCGCCCTGTTCGCCGTCGTGCAAGGCGGCGCATCGAGAAAATCGGTGTCGCTCGACCCGGACGATCCGGAGAGTACGCACTTTGACGGAGCCAAGGTCTGAGAAGTCTCGCCAAACATTCGGCTTCACGGTTACGCAAGGTGAATCATGAAAACCTATCGCTGGTTGTTCCTCGCTGTCCTGGTTGCCGGCTGCCGACAGGGGGCCGCTCCTCCAGTGAAGTCGAGCGCCGTGAAGATCGACTCGCCGCGGAAGAAGGCGCTGCGTCACGTCATTGAGCAGCCCGCCAGCATCGAGGGCTTCAAGGAGGCGCCGCTGGCCGCGCGCATTCCCGGCTACGTCGGCAGGGTCTACGTCGATATCGGCAAGGAAGTCAAAGGGCCGCGGTACGACGACAAGAACAGGCTCCTCGCCGCCGGCACGCTGCTCGCGGACCTGTCCGTGCCGGAGATGCTGAAGGAACACGCGCAGAAGTCGGCGCTGGTCAAGCAAGCGCGGGCGGAAGTCGAGCAAGCCAAGGCGCACCTGGGCGAGGCCGAAGCCAAGATCACGCGGGCTGACGCCACCCTCGAACGATGGGAATCGGAATTTGCGCGCGTCCAGGATCTGTTCAAGAGTCGGGTGGTCGAAAGGCAAATTCTCGACGAAACGCTCAGCCAGTACAAGTCGGCCAAGGCGGCGCGCGTGGAGACCGTCGCCCATCGCGACAAGGAGAAGGCCGACGTCACCGTCGCCGAGGCGCGCGTGGCAGTGGCCGAGGCCGAGGAGGAGCGGCTGAAGGAATTGATCGAGTATCGCTTCATCTATGCTCCCTTTGACGGCGTCGTCACCAAGCGCAACATTCACCCCGGTCATTACCTTCAGCCCAACGCCAGCGGCGGACCGGGCGTCTTGTTTTACGTCGCCCAGATCGACAAGCTGCGCATCGGCGCCGACGTCCCCGAAACCGAGGCGGCCTACATCACCGAGAACCTCGAAGCATTCATCCACGTGCCGGCCGTCAAGGACCTGAAGCTCAAGGGCAAGGTCGCGCGCACTAGCCGCACGCTTGACCCCAAGTCGCGCACCCTGCGCGTCGAGATCGATTTCCTTAACGACGAAAAAAAACTGCGCCCCGGCATGTACGCGAATCTCGTTTTCAACATCGATCTTGGCGAGCGCTACACGCTGCCGTTCAGCGCGATCTTCACGCACGCCGACCAGCCGTGCTGCTGGCGCGTGGATGAGTCGGGCAATGCGGCGCGGTTGCCGCTCAAGCTCGGCCTGCGCTCGGGGCCGGACGTCGCGGTGCTCGAAAAGAAGCTCGGCGACGCCTGGCAGAAGATCGATGGCACGGAGAAAATCGTGGTGACCAACCTCGGCGCCGTCAGCGAAGGCAAGGAAGTGCGCATCGAAAGCAAATAGGAATACGCCCACGGATCACACGGATGGCACGGATAAGAAGAGCGCGTGATGCAGCGTCTGCTTATTGGGTCGGCCAAGTGATCACCGCATTTTTCTTATCCGTGCCATCGGTGTAATCTGTGGTTCATTCAATTGACAGCACGCACGTCCCTGCTACAATCTTATCTGTCTACCCCAGCTTCTCCAGAATTAACATCAATCTTAGGAAAGGGACCGAAATGAACGTGCGCCGGAGTTGGATGCTTATGTCCGTGTTGGCCGTTATCGCAACGCTTGGCTTCTTGCTGATCTCCGCCAGGGCATCGAATAGTGAAGCGGAAGCCGCGCTCGGCGACGACAAGGTGAAGGCACTCGAAAAGCAACTCGCGGACGCGGTCAAGCAGATCAAGACGCTTGGCGATGAGAAGAAGAAGCTGGCCGATGCCGCGAACGCGCAGGCCGACCAGGTGAAGGCGCTGGCAAAGCAACTGGCCGATGCGAACAAGCAGCTCAAGGTGCTCGCGGATGAAAAGAAGCAACTCGAAGCCGCCGTGGCCGTCGAGACCGCCAAGGTGAAGCTGCTGGACAAGCAGCTCGCGGACGCCCAGAAGATGAACAAGGCGCTCGTCGACAAGCTTGTCAAGGCAGGGCAGGCCGACGCGGACAAGATCAAATCGCTGGAGAAAGACCTCGCGGACGCGCTCAAGAAGAACAAGGCGCTGACGGATGAAAAGACGAAAGCCGTGGACCTCGCCGCGGCCCGCGCCAAGGACCTCGACGCCAAGGACAAGTTGCTTGCCGAGGCGCAGAAGGCAAACAAGACGCTCGCGGACGCCAAAGCGACGCTGGAAAAGGCCCGCATCACCGACGGCGACCAGCTCAAGAAGCTCGCCGACGCCAAGGCGGCGCTGGAAAAGGCCCGCATCACCGACGGCGATCAGCTCAAGAAGCTCGCAAGCGACTTGGCCGCGGAGCAAAAGAAGAACACGCTGCTGGCGGCCGAGCAGAAGAAGCTGCAAGGCAAGATCGATGCGGTGCAGGTCGAGCTGGATGGAACGAACAAGGCCCTGGTGAGCGAGAAGGCGGCGTCGGCGCTGCTGTCCGGCGAGAAGAAGAAGCTGGAAGCCTCGCTTGGTACGACCAAGAAGACTCTCGATGCGGCGAAGTCGCGTGCCGATCAGTGCGAGGCGAAGGTGAGCGAGCTGGAGAAAAGTCTCGCCGTGGAGAAGGCGCGCGCCGACGAGGCGGAGGGGAGTCTGTTCGCGCTGTTGCAACGGCCGACGGGACGCATGGGTCTCTTGCTTCGCAACGGCTGCGCGCCACGGTCGCACGTGATTCAGCGGTGCCCGTAAGCAGAGGCGAGCGTTGCGGCGTCAGCCCAAACTCGTTCAAGCGGCGATGGCTTGGATTCCGTATCTCAGCGCATGTATTGCCTTGATTGTTGCATGCAGGATTCGTTGCGCGCGCGAGGTGTGTGTATGTGTGCGCGACGAATCCTCGCAAGGTATTGGTAAATCAATCGTTAGTGATCCAGATTTCGTTGCGCGCTCTCAAGACTTGAAGTCGGTACGGCAACGCACTTTAGCATGGGCAAGCTGCGTTGAATTGCCCCACCAACCTTTATCCTTTTTTGCTGCACTTCCGTACTTACCACGTCCGATATCAAAGACAATCGGCAACGCCGACAGAGTCGGCAAATCCGTAAACTGGGTCGTCAAGGTCCATTGCATGGTCCGGGCAATAATTACCGCAATCGTACTCCCTGCACTCGTGCTGACGAGTCTGTTCGCGGGGGCGCGCCCAGGATGGACTCAGCAAAATCGCGACACAGTTCGGCCGCTGGAATACGCCGCGCCGGCGCCGCCCGTGCCGTGGTCGCCACCCGCAGTGCGCGGCAATTCGCTGCCGATCAACTTGCCGACCGCTCTCAAGCTGGTCAACGCCCGGACGATGGACATCGCCATCGCGTCGCAGCGGATCCAGCAAGCCGGCGCCCAGCTCGATCAGGCCAAATACGCCTGGCTGCCGACCGTCACGATCGGGTCCGATTACGTGCGGCATGACGGTCGGTTTCAGGAAGCCGGCGGCGGCATTATCAATCCGAGTCGAAGCGCGTTCATGGCCGGCGCTGGCGTCAATGCGATCTTCACGCCGAGCGAGGCGATCTTCGCGCCGTTGGCGTCCCGGCAAGTCGTGCGCGCCCGCGTCGCCGAGCGGGAGGCAGTCGAGAACAACACCGTGCTGACCGTCGCGGAGGCCTACTTCAGCGTGCAGCAAGCGCGTGGCGAATACGTCGGCGCCTTGATCGCGGTGAAACATGCTGAGGAGCTGGTGCGCCGCGCCGACAAGCTCGCCGCCGCGCTGGTGCCCCCGGTCGAAGCGGTCCGCGCCCGCGCCGAGCTGGCACGTCGCAAACAGGCGGTCCACCTGGCCCAGGAACGCTGGGAACTCGCCAGCGCCGATCTCATTCGCGTGCTGCGCCTCGATCCGGCAGCGCTCATCGACCCGATCGAGCCGCCGCACCTGCGCGTAGCGCTGATCGCGCCCGATGAAACGGTCGATGCGTTGATTCCGGTAGGCCTGCGCAATCGCCCCGAGCTGGCGTCGCAGCAAGCGTTGATCGAGGCGACGCTGCACCGTCTCAAGCAGGAGCGCATTCGGCCTTTGATTCCGAGCCTCGTCCTCAAGGGGACCGGCTCCAACCCCCCCGCCTCGCTTTCGGGCGGCGTCTTCGGCGGCGGCAATGATGCCCTGAGCAGGTACGGTCCGCGCGCCGATGTCGAGTTGCAAGTCATCTGGGAGTTGCAGGGCTTCGGACTCGTCAATCGCGCCAAGATCAGCGAACGCCGGGCCGAGAATCAGCTGGCGATTCTGGAGTTATTCCGCATGCAAGACCACGTCGCCGCCGAGGTCGCCCAGGCTCACGCCAAGGCGCAGTCGGCGGCCAATCGATTGGCGGATGCCGAGTCGGGGCTGAAGGACGCGGCCGATTCGGTGGACAAGAACTTTCAGGGCTTGAGCCAAACGCGCCGCGCCGGCGATCTGATTATCATGATGGTGCGTCCGCAGGAAGTGATCGCGTCGATCCAGGCGCTGGCGCAAGCCTACGCCGACTTCTACAGCGCGGTTGCCGATCACAACCGGGCGCAGTTTCGCCTCTATCGTGCCCTCGGTCAGCCGGCGCAGTTCGTGACGGGAAACGAAGCCATGTGCGCGCCGTCGCGGCGGTGATCGATCGTGCATCCGCGTGCGGTGCAGCGCTCGCCCGACGCCGCGAGCGCGAAGCTGCAAGCGGCGACTACCAGCGGTACTTCGCCTTCACTTCGGGATTGACGACCTTCTCAGTGGGCCATTCGCCCTTAGACAGCGACACGATCGCCTGCGCTGCCGACAGCGCCATGTCGTCGCGCGAGCGCAGATCGACGCCGGCGGCGTGCGGCGTGACCACCACGTTCGGCATGTGAAACAGTGGGCTATCGGTGGGCGGCTCGGCCTCGAAGACGTCGATACCGGCGCCGGCGATCTTCTTTTGCCGCAGCGCTTCGACCAATTCCGCCTCGTTGACGAGCGTGCCGCGCGCGGTGTTTACGAGGTACGCTGTCGGCTTCATCTTGCTAAGCGTCTGGTGATTGATGAGATAGCGTGATTCCTTGGTCGCCGGCAGGTGCAGCGACAGGAAATCGGACTCGGCGAGCAGTTGCTCGAAGCTGACGAAGGCGACGCCGTGCGCCTTGGCGAAGGTGTGATCGGGGAACGGCTCATAAGCGAGCAGCTTCATGCCGAAGCACTCGCCGCGCAGGGCGACCGCCTTGCCGATGCGACCGAGGCCGGCGATGCCGAGGGTCCGGCCGCGCAAAGGGAGGTTGGCGCCGCGCGGCCACTGAAGGGCGCAGGTGCCGAGGTGCTGCGGAACGACGTTCTTGGCGATGGCGAGAATGAGGGCGAAGGTGTGCTCGGCGACGGAATCCTGATTGGTGCCGGGCGTGATACAGACGGCAATACCGTGCGCCGTGGCGGCGGCGGTATCGACGGCGTCAAAGCCGACGCCGGCGCGGGCGATGACGCGCAGTTGCGGATGAGCGTCCAGGACTTTGTTCGTGTACGGCTCCGAGCCGGCCAGCGACGCGCGGATGCCGGTCAATTGCTCGAACAATTCCGGTTCGGTTAACTGGGCCTTCTTTTTCGGGAAGACAAGCTCGAAGCCGGCTTTACGCAGGGCGGTCAGGAACTCCCCATCGATGCCGGCGAGCGTGGCGGGGGCGATCAGTACTTTGTCCATGGTGTCCTCAGGTTGCGTCACATCAGCCAAATTACGATGAAGCAAATCTACGCGCCGCGGGGAAAGCGTCCAGAGAGAGACGAAGACGCAGCGTCCATTCGCGCAGCCTGCGCCGGGCTTCGCGTTCGCGCTCGATCGCTTCCTCCAGCCATACTTTGACGAAGCGAAGGTGCTGGCCCGGACGCGCCTGGCCGAGCGCCTCCAGCGCGGCCGTAAATCACTGGGGGATCTGGGTAGAACCCCCCAACT